>Ga0209502_10003731_pt1 | contig 11766 bp, 6 predicted proteins | sample ArcticOcean_MG_C_10_FD_187442 | JGI IMG/M metagenome (GOLD analysis project Ga0209502, IMG submission 187442) | Marine microbial communities from western Arctic Ocean - ArcticOcean_MG_CB11_90 (SPAdes) (version 2) | ecosystem: Environmental > Aquatic > Marine > Oceanic | place: Arctic Ocean...
ATGAAGCTAGCCACACTGGCTATCCGAGTGCGCAGGCCCAAAACCAACATTACTGCAAAAAGAGCCGCAATAGCCATTAGTGAAGTAGCCCAAAGTTCACTGCCATTTAACCAATACAGGGACCATCTGTAGTCATTGGAAAAGTCCATCGATAAGTCGCGTGGCAGGACGCCGCTATCAGTTAACCAGGCAACCACATCCGGAGCTCGGAGCCATAAATCAGCAAACAACAATAACCCAACACCGATTCGCATCATTGCAAGTGCGCGAAGATCGACAACAAAAGGATTATTCAGGTATTTATTTAATTGTTGCAAAATAAATCTCTCTAAATGGTCGCTGGCTAATCAATTTAACTCCACTGTTTTATATAAATATCATCCACGACCATCTTCGACAAGACTTGCAAATGGCATGGAGGTTTTCACTTGCTGGCTGAGTAACGTCACCATAACAATTGCGCGACTATTACCATCTGGCTCTGCAAACACAGCATTTAGCCCTTTGAATGGGCCATCAATAACCTGCATCTTAGCACCGGATTTAGGCAATTGTGATAAAACTGCACCTGCATTAACGGTCACTCGCTCGCGCAGCTGCTCTACAAGTCCGTGAGGGACTTTTATGGGTGCGCCAGCCGATGTCACAAAATGGCTAACGCCACGGGTCGATCGAACAGCAGCAGTAGACACCGAGGACTCTCCTAACTGCACAAACAAATAACCGGGAAACAAGACATCCTGAACCTCTGCGCGCTTACCTCGAGTAATTTTCTCAACACGAATCATCGGACAAAAAGATGCAACATTCTGGCGCTCTAGATTCTCAGCCGCTCGCTGCTCTTGCCGCACTTTTGTTTGCAAGAGGAACCACTGCATTTCACATGTCATTAAGGCAACCACTAGTGACTATTCTCCAAGACTGCCAAGAGCTCTTGCTCACGACGCGCTAACAGTATCGCATCGGCTCTAGTTTCAAGATTTAAACGCACCAATGGCTCGGTATTACTCATGCGCAGATTAAACCGCCAATCAGCAAACTCCATGGAAACGCCATCTGTTTCATCGATCACTAATGCATCAGCTTCATAATGTCTGCGCACCCTATCAATTGCTGCAGCAGGGTCTTCAATAGACCGATTAATTTCCCCTGGCGAGGGGTAAGCCAACATCATGGCACCAACAAGCTCAGAAAGAGGCTTGCCGCTGGCACTAATTAATTCCATCACCAGCAGCCAAGGAATCATGCCGCTGTCACAATAAAAGAAATCTCGGAAATAGTGGTGTGCACTCATCTCGCCACCATAAACGGCATCTTCGAGACGCATTCGCTCTTTAATAAAGGCATGCCCGGTTTTTGATTGAACCGCATGGCCACCGTTTTTGGCAACCACATCCACGGTATTCCAGGTTAAGCGGGGATCATGAACAATTTTTGCTCCGAGGTTTTTGGCTAAAAATGCCTCTGCAAGAAGCCCAACAATGTAGTACCCCTCAATAAAGTTGCCCTTCTCATCGACTAAAAAGCAACGATCAAAATCGCCATCCCACGCTATACCCATGTCTGCGCCATGTTCTATTACAGCATCAATGGTTGAGGCTCTGTTCTCATGCAATATGGGATTAGGAATACCATTAGGAAAAGTGCCGTCGGGCTCATTGTTGACTGTGACCAACTCAATAGGTAGGTTAAGACTGGCAAACCGTGACTCTATGGCATCAACAACCGGACCGGCTGCACCATTACCGGCGTTCATGACCAACTTAATGGGTGTAATCGAAGGCAGATCTACGTAGCCGCAAAGATGGTCAATATAATCATCGAGAATAGACAGTGTTTTATACGTACCCCGATTATCCGCCTCTACTGCTGGAAAATTATTCGCTTCTGCAAGTGCTTTAATATCAAGCAATCCGGTATCTGAACTGACTGGTCGAGACCCCTCTCGGATTGGCTTCATGCCGTTGTAGTCAATTGGGTTATGACTAGCGGTGACCTCAATACCACCGCCTGCTTGTAAGTGTGATGTTGCAAAATAAACCTGTTCTGTGCCCACCATACCAATGTCTATGACGTCGCTACCTGCATCGCGTATACCTTCACTGAGCGCCGTTTTCAGGGACTCACTGGTCAATCTTATATCACCGCCTAAAACAACATTTTTAGGCTTTAAAAATTCCGCATAGGCACGCCCAATGCGGTAGGCAATAGACTCATCAAGCTGTGTACCCAGCTGGCCGCGAATATCATAAGCCTTAAAACAGGTTAGTTTTTCCATATACTTTTTCTCGTCCTTTTTTCTTAGAATGTACATATTAAGTGGCATGAAGCATTAGAGGCGCGCAGTTTATCTTTTTTTTTGTCCGCATGTCTTCAAAAATCAATAAAATGGCCAAACCATCGGTACAACAAAAATAACCGTTATGCCGACCAAAAGACTAAGGCCAATACCCACTTTAAAGTAGTCGCCAAAATGGTAACCACCCGGACCTTGCACCATTAAATTGGTCTGATACCCCACTGGACTCAAAAAGCTTGCTGAGGCGCCAAACATTATGGCTAGCGCAAACGGCAATAGACTGGCGCTAAGTTCAGTACTGATAACTTGCGCGATAGGAAACATTAAAACTGCAGCTGCATTATTAGTAATCAACTCGGTTGCGAGCACCGTAGCGATATAAAGTAATAATAAATTTAAGTAGGGATTCACACCTCCAACAGACATCAAACCATGGGCTGCGATCTCCGCCAATCCGGTTTTCTGTAACGCCAGGCCAATTGACAGCGATGCGCCAATAGCCAGCAGCACGCGCGCGTCCACGCTGCGCTGAGCAAAATCTAATGAAATACATCCGCACGCACCCAGCGCCACCACCAACAACATTGCCGCGGACATTAGCGGCATCAACCCCGATACTACCGCCATTAAAAATAGACCCAACAGACCTAGTGTTACTGGCGCCTTGTCAGTATCAGGAATGCTCAGATCATCTAAACGACTGAGCAGTAAAAAGTCACGGCTATAGCGATAGCGCCGAACAAAACCACGAGCAGCCTCAATTAATAGTGTGTCGCCAGCACGCAAAGTGATACTGCCGACTTTTTGATTAATTCGCTGACCATTACGGGACACCGACAAAATGACACAATCAAAGCGGGTACGAAAACTGGAGGCTTTTACCGTCTTACCCACCATGTTTGATACTGGCGCTACAATAGCTTCTACTAGCGCTCTAGAATTATTGGGAACCTCTAGTTTTAGCAGCTCTTTCTCAGCAGTTTGCAGCCCTGGTAGTTGCCGTAATTCAGACACTGCCTCTGGTTGACCAACAAATACTAGAACATCGTTGCCTTTCAATACTTCCTCAGGACCAACCGCTGAAATGGTGCGCCCTTCAGATTGTATTTCGGCCAAAAAACTGTATTGCAAATGCCGCAGCCCGGCGTCAGCAATTGTCTTTCCTGACATTACTCCGCCTGCATCTACGCGCATGCTCACCGCATATTCGCGAATATCCGTTATCGGCGGTTCAGAGCCCTCATCTAACCTCGAAGGTAATAAACGATGTCCTATGAGCATAAAATAAATAACGCCCAGACCTACCAAAGGAACACCAATAACCGCTGGGCTAAATAATGTAAGAACATTAGCCTCAGTAGTACCCTCTAAAAGCCCCACCACTAAAATATTGGTACTGGTGCCAATCAATGTGCAAACACCCCCCAAAATTGAGGCGAAACTGAGTGGAATAAGTAATTTTGATATGGACAGGTTATGGCGCCGCGCCCAGTCTTGCAGCATGGGAATAAAAATTGCCACCACGGGCGTATTACTAATAATTGAACTGATAAAAGCCACAGGCAGCATAATACGTGGCATTGCCCGACTCACCGAACTGCTGCCGCCAAGCCACTTCATCACCCACCAATGCAGCGCCCCGCTCTCTTTGATGGCCGCCGAGACAATATAGAAACAAGCAATAATAAAGATCGCCGGATTAGCGAACCCCTGCAGGGCCTCAAAGGGTGAAAGTACGCCACTCACCAACAACGCGACCATAGCAACGGCCAGCGCTATATCCACAGCTAATCTGCCACTAAGTACAGCAGCAAAGAAAACAGCGATAATAAAAAGGGTGGTAACTGCCTCTGCACTCATGCTGATAATAATACCTTTTGGTTTTCAGTTGTGTAGTGTAACCGGAATGGCGCTGATATAAAAAACGGCCGCTATAGCGACCGTTAAAGTATGCTCAACTAATCCATTTACTCAACCATTATAACGTCCTTGTTAACCTCAAAGGTGAAGTCACCAATGCCTTTTACCGCCATGATAGCTTCAGGGCTAGTAAAAAGACCCTCATCATTTCGGAAGGCCACAATCGCCTCAGCCGTTTTAATACCAATACCCTTTAACGACTCAGCCATCTCCTCGGCACTCGCAGTGTTAATATTAACGGCCAATGGCTCCAGCAGCATAGCTTTGGATAAAGACGTGTCTATCGCTTCATCCGCCAAAGCGAGATTGCCAACTACGCTAAGTAGCCCGGTAAGTAATAAAATAAATAATTTAGTTTGAATTTTCATCGTAAAGTCCTTTTAAGATTTATAAATCAAGTTTGCTCATGCCACAGTGCTTAGAGTGTGTGCTAATAAAACGATTTATTAGCTTTTAAGGCATCAACCACTTAACTATCGACTAAAAATCATTCCTTTAACCAAGACCAGTTCACACTTCCCAATGATTCTTGTTTCAATTGACAACACTGCGGTCGATTACTACAGTGCGCGCCGCGAAACGCCGTGGTAACACGTTGTATAACAAGTAACACGCCGGATAGGTAGTTTCAGGATACGGAAAGTAAGTCATCTGCGAGCATAATGCGTTCGGGTCGATTAGAATGCTTTCAGAAGTTTTAAGATAAAGCCCAGGTGGCGAAATTGGTAGACGCGCTAGCTTCAGGTGCTAGTACTCGCAAGGGTGTGGAGGTTCAAGTCCTCTCCTGGGCACCATTTCATATCTCTAGATATATCCCTTACTTAAAACAATGGCCTTTTGAATAGGGCTTGAGCCGACTAAACCTTATATAATTAGGCAAAGATTTTAGGAAGCTGAGCACTCATGTCTTTTCGCCTCATTTACTTATCAACATTCGTCTGCATCGTATTGTGTAGCTCGAAGTCTTATGCGGATTTAGAATTTTTAGATGCTCAGTTAGCAAGCTCTGAGAATAAAATTATTGTTGCCGCTGAGTTCTCTTACTTTGATATTTCTCTGGATTTTTTGGACTTCGTCTCGAAAGTTAACAGCGCTTCGACACCTGAACGGTCGACATCGGGCCAAGTGAGTGTCTTATATAACCTTAATGAAGATCTTAAGCTTGGTTATGAGTACAAGACGTATTCGGCTCGCATAACGCGAACAGTTGAACCCTTTGAGACTGAAACAACAGGCGATAAGCATCAAATACTAGCAAAGCAAAAGATTGGGGCATTTAGAGATCATCTAATTTATTTTAATGCCAGTGCCTCTTATGTTGAGCAAGATAATCTAGAAATTGATTGCTACTCACACTCGGGATTAGTTTTGGGAGGCTCCTGCGACGGTGCAGATATTAGACTGCTTGATGGGCCGACTTATTTTAATACCGGTGAAAGAAACTATTATCCCGCGTTGACCGCAGAGGCTAGCGCGCAGGTATACAAGTTAGGTGTTGAATTTGAAGGAGAGATCTTTGGGACGATTCCTTTCTATCAAAAACTTGAATATCAGCATTCAAAGACGGATGTTAGATATGCATCGGCGTTATTAGAGATAGATGATCCGGTGCTACTTAACGCATCTTTTAGAGGAATTGCGCTAGGGGATACTATTGCTAATCTAGTCTCTCAACTGCCGCAACAAACACCCTGGACTGAAACGGCCTTGATTATCGAAGCTGGGAGTCAGCTCAGACTATCCCAGTCTATTGTTGCAAGTGCGTCTGTCAAACACTACAAAATAAGCCGTAAAAACTACGAGTATGGCGCTAGTGAGAAGAACTATGACAATAATACTGTGCTAAATCTTGCACTTTGGTACGAGCTTGGGGACAGTTTTATGATATATCTTAGAGGCGAGCTTTCTAGTCACAACCTGCTGGGCATGGACCCTTTAGCCTACAATCGCAAGACCAGTAAATTCTTTGCCCAACCACAGGGACAAGTTTCTTTAGGTTTAGTCCTCACGTTTTAGTTATCCCAAAAAAAGCCCCCTAAACGGAGGCTTTCTCAGTAATACAACGCCTTCGCTTAACCTCCGCTTGGATCAAATGCCACTTCACCATGAACCACCGATGCTTTACCCTCATTGATAAACCCACTGGTCGGAACAGGACCAATATAGAAGTCATCACTCGGTTCACTGACTTCTGGTATCTCATTCTGTAAATTAGTCTTATCGCCAGCATACAAGGCTGTATAACGGCCACGCACATCGTCTACTCCTGATACAGAGCCATCAGCCTTGGTAAGCCACTCCTCGCCATCAAGTGCCTTAACTTTGTAGGATGCCGAGCTGTCCAAAGGATCTGTTAATAAACCCCCATCTGGAATTGTGAATCTACTTAGATATCGGTAGCTCTCTTGCCATTCATTGACAAACTCACCTTTATCCTCGCCTGTTGCGGTGTCATAAACGAATCCTGGGATACCATGAAGCTCACCATGGCCCTGATACTCTAGCCTTATTTGCTTGCCTCGGTCGTCTCCAAACACATAATTACCGTTGGAATCTAGCGTTTCTGGAACAGTATAATAAAGCGCCTTGGGTTGATCGATCACAACCTTTTGGCCCGTAGATTCTAAGGAGATTGAATAACTTGATTCTGTCTCCAAAGCAATATTGTATTTAGTACCAATATCTCCCTCCCACAACTGATAATCACAATACCTTGTTACCTCCGTACTCTCTCCAAGGACAGGATGCCACTCATAATTCTGATCTTTACCAAATTTTCTACATTCCATTTTAGAAAGATCGGATGCACCAACAAGCTCTCCTGTTCGAACGCCCCAACTTATTGGATGATTATCGCCATAGGTATTCGTAAATGAGACATACTCCAATGTCCCGTAGGGATCGTCCATTGCCGCAAGAGCGCTTGAGGCGATTCCGCCCTTAGTAACGACATTTCCATTCTTATCTACGATATCCTCTGACTGCAGGGAATAGGAGTAGATATCTGAGGCTAAAACACCCTGCCACTCAGAACCTGCAGGATAAGTTTCGGTATACGACAACTGATCGTCATCTCTGGCAATAAACCAGAAAATCATATCCTGGAATGATGCGTCACCCTCGGATCCTGGACCTTCCATTTCAAGAGAGGTATTAGAAATTCCTATAGAAGCTACATACTCCTTATCATTTTCAAAGAAGCCATCAATACCCGCGCCACTAAATGCGCTGATACCGGAGTGGCCTGTAAATAGTTGAAAGAAGTCCCAACTTAGGCCAGATTGACCAGAGACAGATCCTGTTTGTATCGCACCGCCTGCATAAGCGAAATTTGCCGCCACATTTTTGGTAAAACTGCCCTGAAGCGCAGCACCGCCACTGGTGAAATACGTTAAATCAATCTGAGCACCACCTGGAATTGTAATGGTGAACTTACTTCCATCAGAAGCATAATTAACGGTAGTCTCAGCCTCTATTGCTCGCTCACCTGTCTGCAATGTAAGTTGTTCGCCGGCATCTTCATCGCCTCCAACCTCTAGCACCCTAACCTTAATCTTCATAGACCCTGACGTCCCTGATGCAGGGATCGATCTAATATTCAAGTTAAACACGGGAACTTTCCCGGCATTCGAACTATCCCCTGCCAGGAGCTTGTTGAGATTGGTTTGACTAAGGCCATGGTCCGCCAAATAATAATCCGCCCTGCACCCCGAATCATCCACACAATTTTGTAGGCCATTAAAATCAATATGCGCATGGCGTTGAACATCCTCATTACCACTCACAAAATCAGTGACCGCGGCACCAGTGCCCTCGCCTAATTTAAGTCCATTTGACTCAAGTGTGTTATCGGTTAGCCAAAAATTGTCTGTCGCCTCACTCATACTCTCATAATTGGAAAAAGCACGAGTAATTGTTACGGCGTTTTTTAATCCTCCCCCAACATCTGCAAAAGGTGATGAGACAGTTGAGGCACCCTCTGCAACCGCTTCAGTAAATGTCTGAACTACTTTTGCACCATCAATGCACTCACGGAAACAGTAAAGTGTTTCTGTTAAATCAGAGGCTGATATAAATGATTGCGTTTCTGTCCTAACACCCGCACTTTTTGTTGCTGAGGTGGGCGCAGCCATAGTTTCAGCGGAAATGTCGTACCACTGATTAGTATCAGTAGACCAGACACCTAGCCCTCGTTTTTCAACATGGTACCAATCATCGCCCACCGAGCCATGGGCCTTCACCATTTTTGTTTGCCAATCATTTAGGGTAAACGTGATTGGAGTCTCTAGAGTCGCTTCAGCGTATTCAGGCTCAAATCTAAGGCCCTTGGTAAAGGTAAAACTGCCGGCATCCTTATCAAACTTTCCCTCATATTCAGTGTAGGCTGGAGTTCCACCTAATAAATTACTATATGGAGTTTTCCAATCAGGGTCATATACAGCATCACCCGCCCACCACCTGACCGTTAGGCCGTCGATTTCATTGAGTGAAATATAGGATGTTTCGCGCTTCTCAATGCGAATATCACTGGGCTTAAGATTAAAAGGCTCAGATGAACCGCTATCATCGAAAGATTCTTTATAAAATCTTGTCGATCCATTAATCAGTGGTCGCCCCTCATTTTCTACCCAAACGCCCCAGTAATCTGCCCAGGCATGCACCTTGAACGGCTCGCCCTCACTATCCGTGACATCTGCATAGAGAGAAAAAGCAGAGCTAGTAACAGGAAGACGCTTGCCATCATCCCCACCACCATCGATGTATGTGCCGTAGCGGTGAACATTTCGTTGCGCTTTAGACCTATCGACAGTAAAACAATTCTCATCTGTGCTAACCTCTGCATAAGAATGGCTTGACAAGTCATCCTTGATCTCAGTGATATCGTACAATGCAAAAATTCCTTCCAATTCGGGGTTGGGGTCCCATTCTCCGTTATCATCAACTCGTGCTATCCATAATTCAACGGAGCTGATTTTTTGACAGAACGCCTTGTCCGATGCACTCAAATAGTACTGGAGATAAGAGTCTACATAGCCATACATACCATAGCCGGCATCACAGTTAGCCTGAGCACCAACTGACATAGGCTCAGAGTATTCGCACTGGTCAAACCCCTCAGTCTGAAAGAATACTCCCCGCTTATCGCCGTTATCGAGATACTCGACACTAACTTTTTCCTCAAAACCGGCATCAAAAAGAATCGTCTTGCCTTCTGCAATAAGCATCTCAGGCGGAAATGCTCGATCATTGTCTTCACCGAAAAGGTCCCCAACCGTCTCGTCTGTGCGGGACTGAAAAGCCATCGAAAAATCGCCATTGGGGGAGCTATCTGAAATACCCGCAGTTTGAGACAGGCCGTAATATAGCGTAACCGCAGCCTCAGGAGGATCCTCATTAGTCCCTGGTGTGCTATCAATTGCCAGCCACGCCCTTGTTAACACCGGAGAGGCGGCGTCTGCACGAGATACGCTAATGCGACCTGTCGTCGCAGGCTTCGCATTTGACGAAGCAGCGCTGCCTGCAGCGGCTGTGGTAGAAGACTTTGCGCTAGTTGCAGTCGCAGATGCTTGATCACCGGCCGCATCAGCCCCACTGGTTCTGCAATCTTTCGCATATAAAGTAGCCACATAGGTTCCAGCATTCACAAAGGCATCCGGCCTCATCGCCTGAGCAATGCAGAGAAAGAAGTTTACCGAGGACAAACTCTCGTTAAGAACCTGACCCTCAACCCAGAAATTTTGCTCATCATCATCATAAGCCACAGCAGAAACACCTGCTGTGTAAAAGAAGGTTAACAGTACAAATAGGTTAGTAAATGATTTCATTGTCTTACTCCTTTGTCTCTATGACATTGACTAATTTTGGTAGGGCAAATCCACTTAATCCTGCAGACGCCACAGTCACCGATCTCGTAACTTGAACGGCACTATTGCCGGCCGCATCAGTAACATCATAGGTAACGGTATAAGTACCCGCAGTGGCGACATTCACTGAATTAACTGTGGTTATGCTCGATGTAATGGTGCCATCGATGTTGTCTTCAGCCGTTGCCCCAGCATCGCTGTACGTGGCGCCAACATTTAGCGACACACTCGCATCGCCAGTTAATGTAATAACAGGTACTGTCCTATCGGCCACTATGACTGTTCTGGTCACCGCCGTGGCTGCATTACCCGCACTATCAGTCGCGGTATAAGTTAGCGTGTAGGTTCCAGCGGTATCGGTATCCACTGTGCCTGAGGTCGTCACAGACACCGAACCGTCGACCGAATCTGAGGCGCTAGCGCCAGCATCAGAATAGGTCACACCCTGTTCGTGATTCACCGAAGCAGAACCAGACAGTGTAATAACAGGTACCACCGTATCGGCCACTATGACTGTTCGAGTCAACGCCGTGGCAGCATTACCCGCACTATCAGTCGCGGTATAAGTTAGCGTGTAGGTTCCAGCGGTATCGGTATCCACTGTGCCTGAGGTCGTCACAGACACCGAACCGTCGACCGAATCTGAGGCGCTAGCGCCAGCATCGACATAGGTCGTACCTTGCTCATGATTCACCGAAGTAGTCCCAGACAGTGTAATAACAGGTGCCACTGTATCGGCTACTATAACTGTTCTGGTCACCGCCGTGGCAGCATTACCCGCACTATCAGTCGCGGTATAAGTTAGCGTGTAGGTTCCAACTACATTGAAGTTTACCGAACCCGTTGTACCTACCGATATTGTTCCGTCTACTAAATCAGACGCTGTTGCACCCTCATCGGTATAGGCCGTCCCCTGCTCATGATTCACCGAAGCAGAACCAGACAGTGTAATAACAGGTACCACTGTATCGGCCACTATGACTGTTCGAGTCACCGTCGTGGCAGCATTACCCACACTATCAGTCGCTGTATAAGTTAGCGTGTAAGTTCCAGCGGTAGCCGTATCCACTGTGCCTGAGGTCGTCACAGATACCGAGCCGTCGACCGAATCTGAGGCGCTAGCGCCCGCATCAGAATAGGTCGTACCCTGCTCATGATTCACCGAAGCTGAACCAGACAGTGTAATAATAGGTGCCATTGTATCGGCCACTATGACTGTTCTGGTCACCGCCGAGGCAGCATTACCCGCACTATCAGTCGCGCTATAGGTCAGGGTATAGGTTCCCGCCGTGGTTGTATCCACTGTGCCTGAGGTCGTTACAGTTACTGAACCATCCGCAATGTCTGAAGCGGTAGCACCGGCATCGGTATAGGTCGTACCCTGCTCATGACTGAGGTTAGCTGCACCGTTCAACACAATAACCGGGGCTATAGTATCTGCCACGATGATCGTTCGAGTAATGGCTGTGGCCTCATTGCCCGCACTGTCGATTGCGCTGTAGGTCAAGGTGTAGGTTCCGGCTGTCGCAGTATCAACGGTGCCAGCAGTAACCACCTCAATAGAAGTGTCTACAGTATCAGTAACGGTAGCACCGGCATCGGTGTATGCGGTGGCCTGCTCATGATTAACTGATGCATCACCGGTCAATGTAATCACAGGGACTGTCGTATCACCAACAGTGA
>Ga0209502_10003732_pt1 | contig 11765 bp, 14 predicted proteins | sample ArcticOcean_MG_C_10_FD_187442 | JGI IMG/M metagenome (GOLD analysis project Ga0209502, IMG submission 187442) | Marine microbial communities from western Arctic Ocean - ArcticOcean_MG_CB11_90 (SPAdes) (version 2) | ecosystem: Environmental > Aquatic > Marine > Oceanic | place: Arctic Ocean...
GTTTTTTAGCAAGGCTCAAACTTAACTCACCGCAACGTTCATCAAACGTTACTCCAAGTAAATGATCATACTCATGCAAGAAGACTCTTGCTTTAATCCCTTCTAGTTTTGCTTTGTTGACCCACTCGCCAGTTGTTGTTTGATATGACACTAATGCCTCAGGATTACGTTTAATGTGTAACCACAAGTTAGGAAAACTTAAGCAACCTTCTAAGTAAATTTGTTTTTCGCCCATTACTGCATCTACAACAGGATTAATACAAGCAACTAAATGCTCGTCTGTTCCCATGATAAAAATATTTTTCATTACTCCGCATTGAGGTGCGGCAAGACCTATTCCTTGTGTTGCAGGATTAAGCATGATCTTTGTCATTGCGGTAATCAACTCAGTTGGATCACCATCTACTTTAAAATTCCAATCTTCACATTCTTGTTTTAACTTAGGGTCTTGTTCAGAAACAAGTGTGAGTTCTAGTTTATCGTCCATGTCTTCCATATGCATCTATCAAAGCATCTCCTGTTAATTTTTCACCGAAGTAAATAATTTCACCGGTCTCTCGTACTTGTCGTTCAATAAGTCCGTCATTGTATTCAGTATCACACACTGAACCATCATTACCTCTATCATCATACCACAATGACGTTAATGAGTGTGCGTGTATTGCTTTAATACCTTTAGCCCATTTTTCTGCGGCAATTAATTGTCTTTGTCGTTCTACGACTTCGTTATGTTGGCTCATTTGTTTTCCTCTAATAAATTCATATGTACGACAACTAATTGTGCATACGCTATAGCATGTGACTTTTTAAATGTGTATCCTTCGTTTACATTTTCCCACACAGTAGTACTTATTTCTTTAAATGTCTTTCCAATTAAATGTTTCTTGCCTGGTCTCATTACTGCTAAGAACATTGCAAGTCTGGGAATAGAATTAACATCTTCAGGCATCTGTTGTAGTGTACTGAATTGTTTGCCTAAGTGAATTAACTTTTCTACAAATGTTTTATCTTTTAATTTGCTCCAATTGGGTTCTCCCATTAACTTGATTAGATGTAATTCATCTTTGATATTACTATAAATGTTTACGTTAAGTAAATCAAGTTTAAAATAACCTCTTGCATCTGCTTCTTTGTAATCTAATGCACACATATCATTGATAGGATCATAAGGAGCCTCTGTGATGTAAACTCCAGTTGGGTGCTTTCTCATAGGGTTGGCATTACGCATTGCGGCAGGGATATGCTTGATCAAAGAGAGAACTTTATCTCTGTCACCGAAGTCAATATCAATGTCTGATTGAATCATTTTAATACGTTCCAATTATGCTTTATAAACTCTTTTATTACATGTATACCATATGTTGCCCATGCAATTACGATCATCCATACTAATAATTCGATCATTTAAGTTAATATTCCTGCTTCTATTAATTTTTTGTATCCTCTTTGCACAACGATTGCTTGATGCTCTGCATCTTCTACAGCCTTATGTGACGTTACTGCGGCGCCGTCTTTAAGAGAGACGTTAGTTAGATCATAGATTGTTCTACAATCTCTTACTGACCAGAAACGCCATGGGTTGGACATGCCTAGTTGAGTGAAAGCATTTTCTGCGATAACAACATCAAAAATAGAACCGTTAGCCCAAATTGCTCTGCGGTTCCAACAAAATTTGTAGAGTTGATCCATAGCATCTTTAAACGATACTCTACCCTGGTCGCCCATTGCTTCATTTATTGCATCCTCTGATTGTTTTCCCCACCACTCTAAAGTTTCAGGGTCAATATGTCTATCAAACTCTTCTGTTTGTTCATCTATTGTAGGTCTGATTTCTAATCGTTCTACAACTCCACTGCCTTTAGGGTCGAATCTCACTGCACCAATTGTTAATATAACACAATTCGGCTGAGTACTCAGCGTCTCCATGTCTATCATTATATCATTTGCCATTGCTACTCCACACGTTATCCTTTAATTTTATTTCTTGTATTATATCATGCCTCAAGTAATTAATCAACAGTATTGATCGCTTTTTGGGTAAATGCAAGGGCATTGATGAATGTAATAAACGAGTATTGTAAAACAAAATCGATCCTTTGGGCATGTCATATTGTTCTGCTTGTAACTTGAAGTATTCATCATGTACACCCTCATAACAGGCTTGTATGTCCCAATCTGATTGATGGCTATAAGGTATGACTCCAGTTGCTCCTGTGTCTTTGTCTAAGTCATCAAGTGGAATTATAACTTGTACACCATAGACATCATTGTCACTTCTCATATTGTACTTTGGAAATCTATGTGGAGTATCTACGTGAGGACCTACCCATCTGCTTGGACCATTGATAGTTACAATGTCACTTGCATAAAACTCACAGTCTGGTAAGTGTACTTTTATCTCAGGGTAGATGATATCATGTATTGCTTTGACTTCTTTCCAATCATCAGTAAGTTGTGACCACCACACAGCAATGCCTTTAGATTTTAGTTTTTCACAATCTTTGCCTTCTGCATATTGTTTTTTATGTGTTGACACTCTGACAGGATAGAGTTCATCTTTTCTGTCGTTGATATTGTCTATAATTTCAGTAGGAATGATATCATGTACTATGTCAAACCCTTTACCCTCATGTTGTATTTCACTGTTTACACTTCTAAACATATTGTTTTTTAGTTCCTCGGCTAGTTCCGGAATATAATTCTTTAAGTTTCTGTTTCTGAACTCATCTGACCCTGTTATTAATTGATGTAGATTTCTAATTGTCCACACACTAACAGATTGAGGCTCGACAAGCCATGCATGTAAGATATCAAGTTGATCTACATTAAATGTAGCAATCTTAGATTTTAATTGTTCTACTGCTTCGATGGCTTGTTGTCTATATTCAAGTGAAACAACATTAGTCTTACACCAAACAGGTTCTGTTACTCTGTTTAAAAATATTCCTGGACGTACATCACGTGGACAACCATATTCTTCACATAAATCGCACCACCATTCAATTAGTTTAGGTGACTGTATAATATTGAATATACTAACAGTATGACTTAAGTTTAAACTGTATCTGTCAGGTTCCTTTTTCTGTAAGTCAAATAACTTTCGTGCATTCTTTTCTATCTTATCCCATTTGAATGGATAACGTATGTAATCGTTTACCTTACCATAGCCATCAATTGATAAACTGATATGCACTCCTTTAAAGTGCGACCAAATGTCAATGAGGTCTTGTGTGATAGATGTTAGATTAGTCACATACGATAATATTATGTTCTTTGCTCTATCTCCTTCAATCAATTGCTTACAGAACAGTTCATGTTCTTCCATGATAGTAGGTTCGCCACCAACAAATGCAATACGTTTTAAATTTGGAAATAAAGTATAGATATCAAGTGTTTGATCTTTTGTTATGTTTATTTTTAAATGGTTATCTTCTTCAGATTCGATCTTCCATATGGTATTATATTCCTTTCCCCATTGGTCAGAGGAATAAGGATTACATGTAATACATTTTGAGTTACATTTGTTACTAAAGGTTAAATCTAAGAAGTAAACATCATTAGGATCAACCTCAATGTTCATAGGAATATCATAATCTTTTAATGCGTCATTCCATATGGTACGCATAGATGTGCCTGATACTTTTTCAGAGTCTAAACAGTTTTTACAATCACTAGGCCAGTCGCCTTTTCTAAGTTGTTTTCTTATCTCAATAAGATTGTTATGATTTAAATTATCTGCATATGGTTTTTTTTCTACGCCACCTGTATTTACAAGATTACAACAAGATTTATACCCGCCACCATCTATTGAGGCAGAGCCAAATGCTAATGCACAATAGATTGGTTCTTTTATTTCCATCTTAATTCCAACCATGCAAGTTCTTCATCACCACGCAAATAAATTCTGCGATCTCGTTGCCTCCCATCTGCCATTGCTATGCTTTCGTTAGCAAAACACCACTTAGTGTTAAGTCCGTAATCTTCGATTATTTCCATTCTGTCACTGTAAGAACTCACTGACGGGTATCCTTTAAGTTCTAGTATCCTATCATAATCTTTTAGATCACAACTGGCTCCCCAAGTATCCCAACTCCAGTCTCGTATTTTATTGAAGTCTATGATTTTAAGTAAGTTAGAATAAGCACCACGTGATGCAGTCATTCGTTGGTCAGTTGGTAAGTTTATCAACGTAACTTGATATTTAAAATAAGAATAACCAGTAAATCTACTATCGAGTTCTTTGGTATGAATCGTAGACTTTGCCATTAGAACCCTGCGTGTGTGAGTAATTCTTTAACTTCAGAAATTCTATGCGAGTCTCTTTTAAATTTGATAGCCCAACGTTCAGGGTCAATATAATCTAAAACCATTTGTTGTTGTGTCTCGTCCATTGATGCTAGAAACCCTAGGCCAGACTCTGACTGATAAAGAAGCCATGGACTAATCTTTCCTTTAGATATCTCATAACAAACTCTATTTACTGGGCCATATCTAAGACCGTCTTTACTTTCAATGCCTTCGTCTTTAGAAATCTTAATCAACGTTTCAATACTACGATGGATTGCATCTAAAGGATCTTCTTCTCTAAGATACTCAATGATAAATGTAGTGTAGTTCGTATCACTTATCCATTTGTCAATTTTGATTTGATTCGATAACAACCAATCAGCATATCGACCAATGTTAATAGCATTGACATTTACACAGTAATGACCAAACTTAACAAAAGCAAGATAGTAACTACTTTTAATAAAATCTAAATATGTTTTTTGTTTCTTTGTTGGTGTATGTTTTGCGTAGAAATTTATCCAAGCATGAAATGCAATACGATTGCCTTTTAAATCTTTGTCTTGCCATCTGCGTTTGTTTTCACAGATGTGCTTGGCCATAGTAGTTTCTCTTATGAAACTTCTATTACAAAAATCACAACCAAATTCAGATTTAGTTGCCAAGTTCTTTTTCATATTCTTCGATTTCTGAATCTGTAATAATGCCACTTAGTAATTCCACCTCATCAAATTTTAAATTAGGATATTTTTCTGCAAAATACATTTTACGTTTATGTTGCTCACAAAATAACTTTGCTATCTCAGTCAGTTCACTTGCTGACAATTGTGGATATATTTTTTTATAATAATCCTTTATATCTTTTGGTACTGCTTTATCCTTTAACTTAGCAACACCTTGCTTGATCTGTGGGATCCAAGCATGAAATTGTTTACCAATGCCAGGGCTTGCCGAACATAACATTAACCATTGCAATTTCGGATGCTTTGATACATTCTCATTGAACAGGTATTTATTCGCATGATAATCTACACTCTGTAGATAGTATTGTGCTAACTCTTGCTTACCCTTGACTACACTGATCCAGTTGATCATCATAAAAGGAATAAACTTTCGTTGTTGTTCAGGCGTTAGTCTGTCATAGTAACCATAGTCTTTCTTGTCGATTGCAGTAATTGCCTCAAACAAGTTAAAGTCTTGCTTTTCAAACTTTTCGTCTGTTGGTATTTTTGCTCTAGCCAAAGTAACCTCTTGCAAACCATCCTATTGCAATTGCTATAGGACCTATTATAAACAAATCAACTATCCAATGCAATGCAATAGATAGTGTGACTATTTCTTTCCAATGTAATTTACATACATTCTTCCAATGATCAAAACGCTTGTGCATAATCTACAATCTCACAATTACGACTGATCTCCTTAACAAAATAAACACATCTCGGCTTAGGACCATCTTCGATAGGGACACATAAAAATTGTCCGTTACGTAGTCTAGGCGCATACCATGTTACATCTGAATAGATATCAACGATTTCAATATCTAAGAAACTAGGGGAGAATGATGTTAGTGGATTAAATGCAAACACTGCAAAGCCTCTATCATTTAAACTTGACAATGGAATTGTTTCTAAGTCTCCATGTTCTTCGTGTCCTATTAATACTTGCCAATCAACAGGCATCTTAATTGTTTTATCTCCTATTTCTAATACGACCGCTGGTGCATTGAATGACTCTAAAAAGATGAGTGGGATATAATGATAGTCTACATTCAGAGGGTTTGAGTTATCCAAGATAGCAAATCGTAAATCATCTACCTCATCTGGTAGTGTTTCTAAATCGTAAGCCTGGTTTTCTAGTGTTAATATTTTCATGTCTCTATTATAACTCCTCTGTGTATTATTTTCAATTCAATTGGTAACTTTAGTATTTTAATTTCTCTATAGCAAACGGATAGTTTGCTTCCTTGTAAAATGCTTTACGTGCTGTTAGGTGTCGTTTAGCAAATCTGCATGAACTTGTTATGTCCCAGATTTGAACAAAGTCTTTATCTTCTGCTTTACGAATGCCACGCCCGATAGACTGTATGACACGAACAAAACTCTTACCTGGTTCAAGGAGTACAAGATTAAAAATCCTAGGAATGTTAATACCAGTACTAGCCACACCGTAAGTAGCAATAATAATTTTATTAGTACTAGTGGCAACATCATCATATTCTTCTTTTCTATCAACAATTTTCATTCCCCCTGATACAAATACTGCATCGTCTAATCGTTCTACGAGTGCATGTCCTGCATTTACTCTATCAACCAAGACAAGTGTGTTACCTGTTTCTTTAATTTTATCTATTAACTCTGCCATCTTATCTAAACGATTAGAATCCGAAAGCAAGAATTTTAGTTCTGCTTGGTAATCACCAAATTCTTTATCATCTTGTAATTGTACAATGTTCACGTGACATTTACTTAACACGCCTTGATCTTGTAATTCTTTCGCAGACAATTTATTAATGACTGGACCTAAACTTACTTCTAATGCAAGTCTTTCGTACTCTGCTTTTGGAACAGTACCAGTCAGTCCCCATCTAATAGGAACGTGTGCCATGACTCCTGTTAACAATGCTTTCAATGCATCTGCTTTAGCCATGTGTACTTCATCAACCATCACGCAAACAACACCTTCAATAAAGTCATCAATGGTGCAATCAGCCTCGCCCTTCTTGGTATTCTTTAATAGTATGTTCAAAGATTGCCAAGTACAAATGGTATGTTGTTTAAAGTATTCTTTACGATCACCGAAATAGACACCAACATCCAAACCTAAATTTATATAATCTTCTTCTGTTTGTGTAACTAAACTCTTGTTAGGAACGATAACAATACTGCGACCATAAAACTCTATGCTCTTACTCAGAGCGGCTGTCATAATCGTCTTACCTGCCCCTGTAGCGACTTCTTGTATCGACTGAGGGTTTGCTAAGAACTGATTAACAACTTCTACTTGATAGTCTCTTAGTTCGATAGACTGCCCTTCACAGACATGTCCTTTGGGCCACTTAGTGTCTTCAAATGTTGTCGCTGTTATTTCATCAAAGTCAAAATTGTTTTTATATTCCCTCATATCTTCTAACTCAATATCGTAATTGAGTTCTTCTAAGATAGGAATAATTTTTGGTAAGAGATTGATAAAAGTGGAACCAGCAAGGCTACAATAACTAACCTTGCCGTTCCATCTGCCTAGCTTTACACTAGGCATATATCTTGCGCCTGGAACTTCGTACTCGAATTTTTTCATCAATGCTCTACGAGCATCTAGTTCGAGTCCTTCAATCTTTAGATTGACCTCGTCTTTGATTTTAAGTATTGCAGTTCCGGGCATTCTATTAAGGCCTATATTGTAATGTGATAAAGAATTCAACGCCACCAGAGTTATATCCCGGCACGTATTCATATCGTCTGTCAAGTATATCTCTAATCGTAGCAGATAGCAAGTAGTTCGGAGCAATTGATCCTTCGATCTTATAATCGATTGAACTTACATCATCTAACATGTCTGACCCATCATACGGACCAGGCTCTCTGTCGAACATGCCTGTGTATGTGAACGATAGTTCATAGTTGTCTAGTTGATGCACACTTGTAATGATTGCTTTATACTTCGCAACTCTTGGTTGATCTGAATCAGTGTATCCTAACTCATAGCCTATGAATGTATCTAAGTAATCAAAGGACATTGAGTTGTTATATCTTACACCTTGTGTATCATACTCGCCTGTGTTAACAAACTGCGATGAAGCATAACTGTAATCAATCCCTTCTGAGAAATGATAGTTAAAGTATGTTAGATTACCATAACCTAATTCATACCCTAGTGCTTCCTCAGGATCTAAATCAAAGTTTGCTAGTGTCCACGCATCACCATTTATTTCGTATAGAGTTGGATTACGATAAGACGTACCAGCACTGAAATAAAAGTTGTCTGTCGCATAGCCTAATCTACCTACAACTGTGTCTTCTGTTACACGAACACCTATGTTAGAGTTAGTGAAGTTAAACAAAGCATAAGCAGATATATTATCTTGTGAGTTGTTTACGTATTCTTCATACTCAACCGTTGCTCCAAAGATATGATCGCCAACTGTGTGTCTTGTATCTACATATGCTCTCTCGGCATCTGATGAATATGTTTGTACATTTTCAGTCTTGTACTTGGCATTATTAAAAGAGTAACCAAAGGTGTAGTTATCATTCCTTATTGATAAGGTTCCTTTTGAACCTAACTGAGAACAATCATTTGATGATGAGAAACTCGCAGTGTAACAACCATCATAGTCATAGTCGTATACTGTTGCTGAGAGGTTCGTTGTGAACTCTCCTGTTTCAAATTGACTTCTCGCAGTTAAGTTAGAGTAGTCATCTCTTTCATTGTTGTCAGTTTTAACACTGTCATTGCTTACATCAAAGTATGAGATATTAAATCCGTTTGATGTATGAGACATAAAGTTATGTTGTTCACCTACTCTGATAGTAGAACTATCTTTTGTAAGATCGTCTTTAATAAAGACTGTACCACCTAAACTACCTGAACCATAGAGAACACTATTGACTCCGTTAACAACTTTAATTGTTTCACTGCCAGTTGCGTAGTCATGTCCAAAGTCATACCAACCTGAGCCTGCATCATTTGCTGGGACTCCATTTCTAAAAACACTCGTGTGTATTGTTTGCGTTCCTCTTTCTGTGTAACCAGAAAAGCCACCATAGCCACCTGCTTGTGTTGACTCTGGTATGAGTGATTCGAGTAACGAGACATCTGTGCTTGGATTAGATTCTGTTTCATACATAGTCGTTCCCATGACTACGATCTCCTCAATCTCCTGAGCATACGTATATGTTGCTATTGTTGTTAATAGCAACATTAGTGTTGCTTTTTTGTTATACGTTTTCATGTTACTGATATGGATCTCCTATTTATTATTTGTATATTCTTTAATGCCCCTCGATTTGAAACGACTTCTTGTTGCAATGTGCTATATTGCATCACCATCGCATTTGCTGTGATGGTGAAGTCCGTTTCGATTTCATACATCGGGGATTGTATGAAACTAAGCTGGTTGTTTTCTAAATGTTTTATGATTTCTACTGAGAGAGTTTCTGGATGATGCAAACTGGCTGATTTTAATCCTCTGGATAATACAACTTTCTTGCATTCTAATTCTACTATCCATGTTGCAACTGTAGCCATATCATCAATGTCTACTTGCGTTACATACTCTGAACAAAACTTCATTTTTGGATCATTACCAATGATCTCTTCATCAATAGCAATCCCAAGTTGTGCTAACATACACAGAGTCTTTGGTTCTGTATTTAAAGGAGTGTCTTTGAGTAGATCATCTAATGTATCATTACTCGCGGCGATAGAATACTCTCCATTACTTTCTACTAATGTAGGATTCCAAATAGTATTGTCAATGCCAATTTTTTCTAATTCGTCAATGAGTTCTTTGACTTCTCCATAATAGATAGTGTCAAAATATCTAGGTAATATCTTGTATGCTAGTTTTAATGCGGTAGTAGATGGTGTTGCTTCATAACGTTTCTTTTCTTTGTTCCATTCCCAATAAGGCATACTATCTCCTCTGAAGGTATTAATAAAATCTTTTTTAAATGGTACTTTAATCGTTAAAAGATTTTCTTCTTTAAGATACTTAACTCTTGCACTTGTAAATTCAGGGAGACTAGGTATGATGGTTGACTGCCAATCTAATGCATGTAGTTCTTTTTGTTTAAGGCCAGCAACAGATAGTTGATGTTGATATTTTGTGAGTAGTCTAGTAACCAGACTGGATTGATTTTCAGTGATGTCTTTCCTCTCGTGGAAAAGTGTCATCATGCTAGTAAAAAAAGAATAGTCGTAATGGCTTAATCTAACATTGTTGTTAGACAGCATCCAATAGATAATATGTTCTTTGTATTTGAAATTCATGTTTATATTATACTGTTCCTATAAATTATTATCAATCAAAATGGTAATAAAAAAAGGGACGATCCGAAGACCGCCCCCAACTCCTGACACAGAGTTTAAACTCTACGCATACACGTTGATTCTGCTAACATCTTCCAGTTGTTATTCTTCTGGATCTTAAACAAGTCAGCAATCTTAAGAGCCATTCTCATTGAGACTTCTCTTAACTTGTGTGCGTTCTCTTCCATGAAAGCGAATATCATGTCACTTTCATTTCCTTGAAATTTGTAATCTCTGAACAACCCACCTTCTACATCTCTATCGACTTGCTTGATTCGTAACATCTTGTCACGGTCATTGTCGATAGTAAGATCCAAGAAGTGACACCTAGACTGTAAAGCCTCTAAGTGATCTTGTAACTTCTTAGACTTGATGTTCTCAAACTTCAAGTTAGTAATAAAGATTGCACTACCTTTGAACTCGAATGAGTTTGGAATACCTTCTCTATTAAGAAGACTAGAATCTGAGTTCCAACAAATCTTCCTAGACTTACCTGAATCAAGTGCCGCCTTAAGAATGTTAAGAGCAAGATCATCAGCGAATACAGAGTCACAGTCATCAAACACTAAGACGTTCTTAGGGTCTGAGAATTTGTAAAGAACTGCATATAGTCCTAATGCAGTCATTGCACCTTTAACAACCTCGTAACGAGTACTGCTATTAGTCAGTTGATCGAACAATGAAGCCTTCTCCATTTGTTGCTCAACCCCGTAAGATTTACCTACACCAGGAGGACCTGATACTATCATTGCTCTGATATCTCCACCGATTGTAGCCCTAGACATGTCGTCCAGAATATCAAATCTAGTTTTGATTCTGTCCATTGCATCAGCATCAGACTCTACTACAGCAGATTGATAAGCGATTGTAGAATCACCCATGATCGGAGAACCTCCCCATGAAACATCATTGATGTTGTTTAGTTGAATTTTTACATTCGCAATGTTAAACTGAGGAAATTGTCCCTCATTCTTAACAGTTATATATCCACCACGTTTGCCTTCTGTGAAGCCTTTAACGAGAGTGAATTGTTGATCAACTACAGGATTGTTCCTGTAAGTTCCGTATTTTACATTAATTGTAGACATATTAATTACCTCAGTGTCAGTGTGTAAGTTATAATTATAGCACCTTTCGGTACTATTGTCAAGCCTTTGGGTAAAAGAATTTAAATTAATTTCTTTGCCTTCTTTGCTTAACTTATACATCTATTATACGACCTTTGGTATCCAATGTCAAGCGGTTATACAAAAAAAATGCAAATAAATGCACTTTTAATGTTATAGATATCAATAACTTAGATAGGACCGTGTTCTTTCTCACTAATCTACAGAAATATCTTCCATACCAGCAGTCCTGAGACGAACTATGTGTCCCATTTGCCACTGTTTTGCATCTAATCCCTTCATAATGCCTAGATACTTATTTCTAAGTAAGGCTACTTCATT
>Ga0209502_10003738_pt1 | contig 11756 bp, 11 predicted proteins | sample ArcticOcean_MG_C_10_FD_187442 | JGI IMG/M metagenome (GOLD analysis project Ga0209502, IMG submission 187442) | Marine microbial communities from western Arctic Ocean - ArcticOcean_MG_CB11_90 (SPAdes) (version 2) | ecosystem: Environmental > Aquatic > Marine > Oceanic | place: Arctic Ocean...
CTTGGACCACTCTGGGATAACTATAATGCCGAAGTAGATCAGCAGGAACACGGCGGGAGAAGTAGAAATAGCTACCACGGACGAAGGTATATGGGATAGATTTGGTCAGCATTTTGGTCAGTACTCACATGCGGCATTACAAGCGCCGGGCTAAAAGACTGAGTATTATCTGATGCTTACTTAGGGTATGCTACTGCTAGTAAGGCAGTAGTTGGCAGAGAGACAGGGATTCGAACCCTGGGTACCCTTGCAGGTACAACGGATTTCGAATCCGTCCCGTTCGTCCACTCCGGCACCTCTCCAAGCTCTGGGGTCGATTTTAAGGATTGAGTTTACTGCACGCAAGGTCGATTGTGAGTTGAAATCGAGATTGTACGGATTAATTAAAAATTTGAAAAGAGAGGGCAGTGATATGGCATATATGCGACGATTTGGTATGGTTGTTTTAGCTTTGGTTTTGGCGGCCTTACCGGCTAGGTCTGCGGATCTTGATAAGATTACGGATTTTATGCTGGTAACAGGCTTTGATGTGTCTTTGGAATCCCTGCGCGTGTCCGCACGAGATGCCCCAGCCATGCTGGGTATGGATGCGGATGATTTTGGTCTGAGCTGGACCCGGCTTGCAGATCGGTTATTTGAACCTGCTGCGCTAAAGCACGATGCTTTGGAAATTTTGCAAAAGGCTCTTACCGATGATGTTTTGGACCACGCAGCTGGATTTTATGGCTCTGATTTGGGCCGGCGTCTGGTGGCGGCCGAAAATGAGAGTCACTTCAAAGACAGCGCCGATAAGGGGGCACAAGGAGAGTTGTTGGCCGCCGAATTGACTGCACGGGGGTCTCCGCAGCCACAGTATTTTCAGGATATGGCTGAAAGCATTGGCTCCATAGGACCCAGCATTCGTTCATACCGCGAAGTACAGGTTCGGTTTTTGATGGCTGCCATGGGGGCGGGGTTGATCGAACGTCGATTGGATGAAGCAGATTTAAGAGCGATGTTGGCACTAAAAGACTCTGAGGTTATGCAGGCTATTGGCCAAAACTTGGTTGCATCAAACGCCTATACTTACCAAAAATTTACTGACGTTGAGGTGGAAGCTTATCGCGACGCGTTGGCTACGAAAAAGATGATGGAAGTTTATGGCCTTATGAATGCCATTCATTTTACCATTATGGCGGATCGTTATGAAAAAATGGCGATTGAAATGGCGCAATTGATACCTACGCAAGAGCTTTGATTGAGCTTGACTCTGGCCTAGCAGACATGGAATAGCGCAGGGTGACTTAAACAGGTCCGAAATTATTGTAATATGTCTATTAAATTAGACGCGCAGTCTCAGGTGGCCTTGGCCAAAACACCCGAAAGGGGGACCAAAAGGCGCGAAAAAATAAAGGAAACGCAAATGTTTGCGGTAATGAAAACCGGCGGCAAGCAATATCGGGTACAATCCGGTGATGTTTTGCGCGTTGAGAAGCTGGCAGCTGATGCTGGTGACATGATACAATTCAATGAAGTTCTGATGGTAGGCAGCACTGTTGGTGTGCCTATGGTCGCGGGCGCCGGCGTTCAAGCTGAAGTCATCGACCAGATCAAAGGGCCAAAAACAATAAACTTCGTTAAGCGTCGTCGTAAGCATTCTTCGAAGCGTACAAAAGGCCATCGCCAAAAACTTACATTGGTTCGCATTAAAGATATTTTGGAAAAGGGTGCTGAAAAATCCGGCATCAAAGCAGCTATAGGCGCTGGTTCGGTTCCGTATGTTACTATGGCTGTTGTTGAGACTATTTCTGCAACTAAAAAACCAGCTGCGACAAAACCGGCAGCAAAACCGGCTGCAAAAGCTGCTGCGGCAAAACCGGCTGCAAAAGCTGCTGCGGCAAAACCGGCTGCAAAAGCTGCTGCGGCAAAACCGGCTGCAAAAGCTGCTGCGGCAAAACCAGCTGCCAAAAAACTAGCAGCTAAAAAGGAGTAATCACAGATGGCACATAAAAAAGCAGGTGGTTCATCCCGAAATGGTCGTGACTCAGCAGGTCGTCGCTTGGGCGTTAAACTGTATGGTGGCCAGGATGTCATTCCAGGTAATATTATCGTCCGTCAACGCGGAACAAAATTTTGGCCAGGTGAAGGTGTGGGCATGGGCAAGGACCATACAATTTTTGCCGTTGTTCAGGGTAATGTGAAATTTCATACTGGTCTCAAACGCCGCCAATTCATATCTGTCATTCCTATGGCGGCGGCAGCTGAATAAGTCGAACCTTTAAGGTCTAGGTTTTTAAGGGATCGGCTGAAAAGCCGGTCCCTTTTTAAATCTAAACTGATGATCGTAAGATGAATGATTTGACCATTAGAGTGCTGCCCCAATTAGATCATAAAATGATTCTGGAGATGTACTATGCCTATTGAACTGGTTGCTTTAATTATATTTTCAGTAGCACAAATTGGCACTCCAGGCCCAGCAAATATGGCGCTTCTGGCTACGGGCGCAAGTTTTGGCTTTAGGCGTGCATTGCCCTTTGTGGTGGGAGTTGTAGTTGGAAAGCAGCTAATTATCTGGCCATTAGGTTTTGGATTGATGCAGCTAGCTGAAAGCTGGCCCGCTCTATTTTTGGTGATGAAATACCTTTCTGCGGTCTATATCATTTATTTAGCGTGGCATGTGGCCAATATGCGTCTAAAATTTAGCCAGGGAGAGGGTTCTGCACCAGGTTTTTGGGCTGGGTTGATTGTTCATCCCTTGAACCCCAAGGCTTGGGGTATGATCACTACTGCTTTTACCAGCTTTGTGGTTACGGGCGCTGGCGTCTTTTCGGCTACTTTTAGCATCGCGGTGGTATTACTTTTGTGCCAAACGATTTTGCATCCCTTGTGGGCTGGGGCAGGGCAATTTATTGCACTTACCATTCAAGGGACAGCTGCGGAACGTGGCGTATTCATTGCCTTAGCCTGCTTAACTGTAGTTACTGTTTTTTATGCTCTGTTTGGACTGGGCTTTGCAACATGATAGAACCCATCCGTGTGCAGCCAACTTTTTTGTAAGAAACGTCTTATTGTGCGCCCTACCAGAAATCAGATTCAGGGCTTATTGGGGAGTGGGGCTTGTACGTAAAGCTGTTGGGGGCGTTGATTGGTGCTAATCCGCAGTCCAGTAAGACTTTTTTGCGGAAGTATTTCAAGAAAACGCCTGATCGGCAAAGTTGCTCACGGACATGGGCTTTAACTATTTAGGTGAAGTGGAGTCTTATTGCGTGGCGCGTCAAACCGCTGTGGCTAGCTGGGCCTATTCGCGTAAGATGGCATGAACTGTAATTGGCGCTTTTGTTTGTAATGCATCTTCACAAACTATGACGGTAGGTTGGCCTGTTTAGCAGTTTATTTTTGTATTCACCTCGAGGTAGTTCTAATTGTTACTAAGATTAAAATCCCTTAGACTTTGGGCGATAGTTATCTTGGCTGATATAGCAGTGATTAGATATGTGGGATTGGGTAAAGTTCCCTGATGGGGTTATACCGCTATGCTATTTTATCTACTCTAGCATTATTTTCTTTGGAGGATTTTCCAGCGATGCAGCTAATAACTATTTCAGGTTATCTGCCCTTATTTCTTATCTTAATGCGATTGTGTAATAATTTGGATGCTAACCGTATAAGTGGAGTGGCTTTGTACTGATTGGGATTCATTCAGTGTCTAAAGGCCAGTTCTAAATGTCCGCTAAGGCTTGAGCCTTGGGCGGTTACCCTCTATCGGCTAGAGTTAAAAGAATTAAAGGCATAATTATGAAATTTCTCGACTTAGCCAAAGTAACAATCCGTTCAGGCAGCGGTGGCGGTGGAGCTGTGTCCTTTAGGCGTGAAAAATACGTTGAATTTGGTGGACCTGATGGAGGTGACGGCGGGCGTGGTGGCGATGTGATTGTTGAGGCTGTTCAAGGTCTTAACACTCTTATTGATTTTCGATATCAGCAACACTTTTTTGCTAAAAATGGCCAACATGGTATGGGCAAACAGCGGACTGGCAGAGGCGGTGAGGACATCACGCTGAAAGTTCCAGTAGGTACGCAGATCATGGATGAGGATGGAGAAACCATACTGTTCGATCTGACGGAGATTGGTCAGAAAGTTATAATAGCCAAAGGTGGAAACGGTGGATTTGGTAATTTATATTTCAAATCTTCAACTAACCAAGCACCACGCAGGGCTAATGCTGGGCTAGCGGGTGTCGAGCGTGAGCTGTGGTTGAACCTAAAACTGATTGCAGAGGTAGGTCTTGTGGGCTTGCCCAACGCGGGTAAGTCAACTTTCTTGGGGGAAACTACGAATGCCCATCCCAAAATTGCAGATTATGCGTTTACCACGCTCTACCCAAGCCTTGGAGTGGCTCAAATCGATGATGAACAGTTTGTTATCGCAGATATACCAGGGTTAATCGAAGGAGCCCATGAAGGACGAGGCATTGGAGACCGTTTCTTAGGCCATATTGAGCGGTGCGCCGTATTGTTGCACATTGTAGATGGCAACTCCGCCAGCATTGGGCAGGATTACAATACCATCATGCATGAATTGGAGGCCTATGGCGGTGACTTAATCAATAAGCCTCGAGTTACAGTGCTAAATAAAATTGATGAATTAGACGAAGATGATCTTGGATTTGCTTTAAGCGCTTTGCGGGGCGCCTCAGGTGGCCAGCCAGTTTTAGCCATGTCAGGAGGCACTGGTGAGGGTACTGGTGAGGTACTGCGTGCCTTGTTTAAACAAATTCAAATCGTACGTTCGGAGGAACCGGAGGCGTCAAAGTGGCGACCTTAGGCCAAGCCAAACGCATTGTTATTAAGATTGGTTCTGCCCTTTTAGTGGACAGATCAACTGGGACTCTGCGCGAAAACTGGTTCGTGTCTTTGGCTGAAGATGTTGCCCAATTTCGTGCTAAGGGTGTAGATGTTGTGATAGTATCGTCAGGCTCGATTGCTTTGGGGCGTTCGGTGCTAGGTTTGGGTGCAACGGAACTCACTCTGGAGCAGAGCCAAGCTGCTGCCGCAGTTGGCCAAATTCAATTAGCACGTGCCTATGAGCAACATCTTGCGCCGCATGATGTCACCACCGCTCAGGTTCTGGTTACTTTAGCAGACAGTTCTGATCGTCGTCGATATCTCAACTCCCGCGCCACGCTTGGGCAATTGCTGCGCTACGGTGTAGTGCCAATTGTTAATGAAAATGATACCGTCGCAACTGATGAAATTCGCTATGGCGATAATGACCGGTTGGCAGCGCAAATTGCAGTAACTGTTGGCGCTGACCACCTTATTTTATTGTCAGATGTAGATGGATTCTATTCTGGAAACCCCAATAATGACACGTCGGCAATCCGCTTTGATATCATTACAGAGATGACACCTCAGCTTGAGGCAATGGCAGGCGATGCAGGTTCAGGCCTGTCAAAGGGTGGGATGAAAACAAAGCTTATGGCGGCAAAAATGGCCATGGGAGCGGGATGCGCCATGGCCATTACACTGGGGTCACCGCAAAACCCATTACAGAATTTATTAAATGGCGCTGATGCCACGTGGTTTTTGCCATCCTTCGATCCTAAAACAGCCCGCAAGCAGTGGATTTCTTCTTTGAAACCTCAGGGTTTAGTGTGTGTTGATAATGGGGCAGTGCACGCGCTAAAGTCTGGAAAAAGTCTCTTACCTTCTGGAGTTACTGATGTTTCTGGAAACTTCTCGCGGGGAGAGTTAGTCCGAATATTGGCTGAAGACGGCCAAGACTTAGGCTGTGGATTGATTGCATTTGATAGTGCCGAAGCAAAACAAATATTAGGCTGCCACACCAAGGAGGTGGAAACAATATTGGGATATGCTAGTCGTGGGGCGCTGATCCACCGCGATGACATGGTTTTACAAGGTGGATGAGGACAAAATGATGGATGTGGCGGCAACTTTAAATGAGATTGGCATTGCTGCAAAAGCAGCGGCTGCAGAATTAGGGTTTGCCAGCGCAGAACAAAAATATACCGCTCTCATTGGTGCTGCAGAGGATGTCTGGTCGTCGCGCGTGGATATCATTGAGGCCAATGTTAAAGATATGGCTTTTGGACGAGATAGGGGCCTCTCCGATGCTCTATTGGATAGATTGTTTTTAGATGAGCCACGTATTTGCAATATTGTTGATGGGCTGCGCTCGGTTGCTGAGCAACCTGATCCAGTGGGTCAGGTTTTAGAAGATTGGCAGCGCCCCAATGGGTTGCATATTCAACGGGTACGCACGCCTTTAGGTGTAGTGGGGGTGATCTATGAAAGCCGCCCAAATGTTACAGCAGATGCTGGAGCCCTATGCCTGAAGGCTGGAAATGCAGTGATATTAAGGGGCGGCTCTGAAAGCTTTCATTCTTCAACGGCAATTCACAAAGCTATGGTCAAAGGCCTAGTTCTAGCGGGACTTCCAGAGGCCGCGATCCAGCTGGTCCCGACCCGTGATCGCTTGGCGGTGAGTGAGATGCTTGCCATGGTGGACTATATAGATGTGATTGTGCCACGTGGTGGCAAAGACCTAGTAGGCTTGGTCCAGCGTGAAGCACGGGTGCCGGTGTTTGCGCATCTTGAGGGGATTGTTCATATCTATGTTGACGCCTCTGCTGATCGGCAGAAAACCCTTGATGTAGTGATCAATGCGAAAACTCGCCGCACTGGTATTTGTGGCGCTGCGGAATGCTTACTAATGCATCAAGATGTTGCAAAAACTTGGGGAAAAGATGTGATCCAAGCATTGATCGCGAAAGGGGTTACCGTTGATGCTGATATGGTTTTGCAAGGTGTTGCTGGCACGCAATCGGCTGAGGAGCATCATTGGGGGCATGAATTTCTTGATATGGAAATTGCGGCTAAAACTGTGGCTAACGTAGATGAAGCGGTTGCTCACATTAGGAACTATGGCTCTAATCATACTGATTGTATCATGGCGGAAGATATTAAAGTGGTAGACCGCTTCTTTCAGCGGCTCGATAGCGCTATTTTGATGCATAATGCCTCAACCCAATTCGCGGATGGTGGTGAATTTGGTATGGGGGCTGAGATTGGTATAGCGACTGGAAAGATGCACGCACGTGGTCCGGTCGGTGCGATGCAGCTCACGAGCTTTAAATATCTCGTACGTGGGAACGGAACTATAAGAGATTAGCAATCTCATTGCCAGTACTTTGTAGCTTAGGCCATTATAGACTTAATTTATTGCGCCCGTATCAATTCCAAAGTTCATAAATTTTTTTGCTGAGATAAGTGTGTTTTTAACCTACTTATTTTTTTCCAAAGTTGCCCGTCAATCATTTAATCCAACTCATTAATGTTGCTGGATGCACTGACAGGCTTTTTTAAATTGCAGTTTGCGGGTGTGGTAACGAGGGGTATTATCTTAAGATTTTCTGTAATATAATTCGATTGAAGATGAGGGTCCGTGGAAAACTTAAATTCATTTTTAGAGCCTGGCCAGCGCGTGCAGCATCCCAATCAGCTAGATTGGGGCGTTGGGCAAGTGCAGTCAAATATTAATAATCATATTACAGTTAACTTTCCGGAAGCAGGGAAAGTCGTTATCGATAGTACAAGAATATCTTTAGTTTTAGTATATTAAATCATATAATTATGGTGTAAAGTGAATTTAAAAAAATTAAGTCATTTAATGCTGAGGTCAGTCGTTAAATGACCCATAGTACTGATTATGCGAGCCATCTCTGATGGACTTGTTACCTAACTTTGAAGTGAGATTAGCGCAAAACCCTGATGATCTGTATGCTGTGCAACGCTTGCGTTTTGATGTTTTTGTCAGCGAGATGGGCGCAATAGGATTGGGAATTGATTTTGATCAAAAGCTTGAACTCGATGAGTACGATCCGCATTGCTCGCATCTGATGCTATTGGACCGTGCGCGTGGGGCAGCCTTGGAAGATCAGGTGGTCGGTGCTTATCGTCTTCTAACTATGCAGGGTGCCAAGGATGCAGGTGGTTTTTACAGTGCAACTGAGTTTGATCTGTCGGCGCTTTTACAAAGCAAACGTCCTTTAATCGAGCTGGGCCGGTCTTGCCTGCGCAAACCCTACCGAGGTGGGGAGGCGATGTTTCATCTGTGGCAAGCACTTGCGAGGCTGGTTGTGCAAGAGGGGGCAGAAATTATTTTTGGGACGGCAAGCTTTGTGGGCACAGATGTTGAGGCCTTGGCGCAACCATTAACTTTGTTGCAGCAAAAATATTTAGTACCGCTGTCTATCCGGCCTAAAACTGTGGCTGCGCACTATATTCCGTTGCGCCAACTCCCCGAGGCTCATGTTGATCGGATTGCGGCTTTGCGGGCCATGCCAGCTTTAATCAAAGCTTACTTGCGTTTAGGCGGTGGCGTTGGCGACGGAGCCTATATTGACCAGGCGTTTAATACAACGGACGTGTGTCTTGTATTGGATGTTCAAACAATGAATCAACGGCAAAAAGCGATATACCTTAAGGGGCCTAGGCCATGACTTCGCCCACTTGGATGTCGGACGAAGAGCCTGTTCCTCCGCCTATTTCTAGGATGGGGTGGATACGTGTGCTTATCCGAGGGCTGGCCATGGGAACTTATACGCTTGGTGGCTTGATTGTTTTGCTGCTGGTACGCTTGATCGAAAAACCAATCTGTGGTGCGCAACGGCCTTTTACACCTAAGATCACACAATCGGTGTGCAGGTTTGCGTTTTGGGTTCTTGGTATGCGCTTGGAGATTATTGGCACGCCCATGCACGGCGCGGGTGCTGCGGTGTCCAACCACACCAGCTGGCTGGATATTTTTGGACTTAATGCCTTTGATGATATTTATTTTGTGGCAAAATCAGAAGTAGCCAGATGGCCACTGATTGGTTGGTTAGCACGTGCGACGGGCACTCAATTTATTATACGAGATAGAACCCAAGCTGTCTCACATACTCAGATGTTACAGTCGAGGTTGCGGCAAGGGCATAAGTTGCTATTTTTTCCAGAAGGCACTTCTACAGATGGTCTACGTGTCTTGCCATTTAAGTCCACCCTCTTTCAATCTTTCCTTACACCAGAACTGCGTGACAAAATCTCGATCCAAGCGATTACGTTAATATTTCATGCCCCTGAAGGGCAAGATCCAAGATTTTATGGGTGGTGGGGGGATAGCGATCTGGCGGGTCATTTGCTGAAAGCCTTGGCGATTAAACGGCATGGTTATCTGGAGGTAGTGTATCATCCACCTGTCGCGGCAAGTGAATTTTCAGACCGTAAGGCCATGGCGCGGCATTTAGAGGCGCAAGTAGCCTCCGCGCTGCCATCGGGCATCCAAATTGTAGTGAGTTAACCCTCGCGGGCCGAAGCGAGGGCTTGGAGGCTTGCCAACGGATCTTCAGTGCTCCAAATTTCTGGGCCAATTGCGAAAAAATCCACTTTGTTGGATAGATTTCGGATTATGCCTTGCGTTAAGCCGCCCTCGACCACGACGGGCACCTCAATCATTTCGCTCCACCAGGAAAGAAGTTCTGGATCGACTTGGTTGCCGTCACCTAATGTAGATGTGGCTACGGGGCCAAAACTAACGTAATCGGCTCCGGCTTCCCCTGCGCCGATGCCTGCGTGGCGAGAAGTGTTACAAAATGCACCTAAAATTGCATCGTTACCCATATCTTTGCGCAGCTGACGGAGATTACGGCCACCATCCATTAGGTGCACGCCGTCCAGACCCAATCGATCTACCATCAGGGCATGACGTTCAATTACCAGCATGATGTCACGCGCATGGGCAACGTCACGCAAAGCATCAGCTGTTCGAGCAATTTCATCTTCATCGATGCTAGACAGCCCAAGCCTCAGACATGCAATATCAACCGTATCCAGTATTTGCGCCAGTTGGACAGGATAGGTTTCCAAGTCTAGTATGCTGGGCGTGACTAAATATATCTGTGGCAATTCTTGAGTGCTCATCTCTTAGACTCCAAATTGTATATTCTTTCATGGCGCTATAGCGTGACAAATTGGCTTTGGCCACCGCTTGTCGTGCCACGCTCCGGGCGATAAGAGAGACTATGACAAGCACATTGCTCCAACAACCCGCAATTATTCTCATTAGACCACAGATGGGCGAAAATATTGGTGCAGCTGCGCGGGCCATGTGGAACTTTGGCTTGGACCATATGCGAATTGTTGATCCGCGCGATGGCTGGCCCAGCCAAAAAGCGGTTGTAATGGCCAGTGGGGCTGGGCGCTTGCTTGATGAGGCACGCTTGTTCGACACAACGGCGGACGCTTTGGCTGACACAACTTTCGTGATGGCAACCACCGCCCGGCCACGAGATCTCACAAAACCAGTTTTTAGCCCAGAACACGCTATGGCTGAAGCTGCGCGACGAATTTCTGCTGGCCAAAAAGTTGCTGTGATGTTTGGTCCTGAACGTGCTGGTTTGGAAAATGACGATATAATACGTGCAAATGCAATAATTTCTGTACCGGTAAACCCGCAATTTGCTTCCCTAAATTTGGGACAATGTGTGTTGCTGATGAGCTATGAGTGGCAGCGGCAGGTTGCAGAGATTACCGCAGAAACAATGGATATGACCAAGGTGGAATGGGCCAGCGGCCTGGAGGTTGAGAAGCTGGCTGAGAATTTTGAAACACGGCTCGATACCGCCGGTTTTTTCTTCCCAGAAACTAAGGCGGCTAGTATGAAGGTGAACCTGCGCAATCTGTGGTCGCGGATGCCTCTGACCAAAGCGGATGTACAGATGTTACATGGCACCATGCGCCAAATGGTCCGATGGAAAGAGCGTGGTTGAATGCGCACCAGGGCCGGCCTAGATTAAATCGCAACGAAGGGTCACATCATGTCTGATAAACGCAGCATTTTCGAAGACGTTGGAAACGACGTTAAAACTACAGCCACGGCTTTGGGGGCTATAACACGAGTTAATGGCGCCAGTCGCTTTTTGGTGCGCTGGTGGCTTTGGGCCTTGGTCACTTTGGTAGTGGGCATGATTGTGGTGGGGGGACTAACCCGTTTGACGGACAGTGGTTTATCGATCACTGAGTGGGATCCCGTCATGGGCGCAGTGCCGCCCATGAGTTTGGCTGCCTGGGAAGCGTCTTTTGCCGCTTATAAAACAACAGCTGAATTTGCTTTGCAAAACACAGCTATGAGCCTTGCTGAGTTTAAAACTATTTTCTGGTGGGAATGGGGACACCGGCAATTGGGACGGTTTATCGGATTAGTCTGGCTGGTTGGCTTCGTGATCCTATTCACATTTGGAAAATTGCCAAAAGCACGACGACTGTCGCTCTTTGCAATTGGACCATTCATTGGTCTGCAGGGCTTTATTGGCTGGTTAATGGTAAATTCTGGTTTAGATGGTGTGAGAGTTGATGTGGCCTCATATTGGCTGATGGCGCATCTGGGCGCTGCTTTTGCACTACTAGGCTATATTTTTTGGTCCCTGCAACTGTTTGGTCGATCTGAGGCGGAGCTGTTGCAAGCCAGGCGGGTGCGTGAGCGTAAGCTGTTTGGTATGTCTACTGGCTTAATGCATTTTGTAGCATTGCAGGTGTTGTTAGGCGCTTTAGTGGCGGGAATTGACGCCGGTCGCAACTATACCGATTGGCCCCTAATGGCCGGTGGATTTTTGCCGCCAGACTTGTTCAGCTTGACACCATGGTGGCGGAATTTCTTTGAAGATGATGGCTTAGTGCAATTCATTCACCGAACCAGTGCGTATCTATTGTTTGTATTTG
>Ga0209502_10003742_pt1 | contig 11753 bp, 10 predicted proteins | sample ArcticOcean_MG_C_10_FD_187442 | JGI IMG/M metagenome (GOLD analysis project Ga0209502, IMG submission 187442) | Marine microbial communities from western Arctic Ocean - ArcticOcean_MG_CB11_90 (SPAdes) (version 2) | ecosystem: Environmental > Aquatic > Marine > Oceanic | place: Arctic Ocean...
GAACCAATATAACGATTCATGACCCTTGGGCTAGTAAAGATGAAGTAATGCATGAATATGGTTTAAAATCAACTAAATCTATTCCAAGCGGAAAGTTTGATGCAGTTATTTTAACTGTTTCTCATAACAAATTTAACGAACTTGATTTTTTATCATTAAAAAAAGAGAATGCTATCATTTATGATGTTAAGAATTTTTTAGATGAAAAACATGTTGATGGAAGTTTATAGTTTGGGTGCAAACAAACCTAAATTTATAATAACAGCTATATAATTATATATTGAAAATAGCATTTTTAATTTCTAGTTTAAATGCAGGAGGTGCAGAGCGGGTTGTTAGTTTACTCGCTAATGAACTATCCTTAACAAATGATATTGTAATTATTACATTATCTAAGGATGAACCATTTTACAAACTAAATGATTCAATTACTGTAAAACAGCTAGGGGTTTTAAATTCAGGAACGAATCCCCTAAAATCTATATTTTCTAATCTTGTACTATTATATAAAATCACTTTACTAATTAGGTCATTTAAGATTAAGAGCCTGATATGTTTTATGACAACTTCAAATGTTCTAGGTATAATTTCAGGAAAGATGTTATCTAATATAAAAGTAACGATTAGTGAAAGAGCAAATCCAAAATTTGAGGATGTAGGTTACTGGAATTTTTTAAGAAGAAAAACATATAAGTTAGCTGATAGGTTAGTAGTTCAATCTGAGGAGATTAGCAATTATTTTAAGCCATTTGTTGATGAAAGAAAAACTTCAATAATTCCTAATCCAATCAAAATTGTAGATTTCAATAAGAATAAGAAAGAAAAAATTATATTAACGGTAGGCCGGATTGATGCAAATAAGAACCAAGAACAAATAATAAGATCTTTTTCAAAAGTAAAACAACAGGGATGGAAACTTATAATTTGTGGTGATGGTTCTTTACTTTCAAAATTAAAAGATCTAGTAAAAGCATTAAATATAAATGATGCTGTTGAATTTAAAGGCAGGGTTAAAAATATAGAAAAACAGTATGAACGTGCATCAATATTTGCATTTAGCTCCCTTTCTGAAGGTTTTCCAAATGTTTTATTAGAGGCAATGAATTATGGATGTGCTTGTATTAGCACAGATTGCCCTACAGGTCCAAGCATATTGATTAAGAATAATGTTAATGGGTTTTTAATTCCCTTAGCAGATGAAAACTCCTACACAAATCACCTACAAAACTTAATAGATGATGAAAAAAATAGAAATTTGCTTGTGAGTAATGCTAAAAGTGGTTTAGAAAACTATTCCTTAAATAAGGTTGCAGAACAATGGATAAAGTAAAATTACTATTTAATAGTTTATTTTTAAAAGACGGAATATATAGAAATATAGCTTCAGTAATTATCACGGTTTTTATTGTAAAGATTTTAGGGTTTTTAAAAGAAGTTTTTATTGGAAATATATTTGGGATGTCAGAAGACTTGGATATTTTTTTTATTCTAATACTAATTCCAACTTTTTTTAGTAATGTTTTTTTAGGAGCATTTAAGGCAGTCGTTATTCCAAATTATATTTTTGCTCAAAAAAAAGGGAATTTAATATTCCAGAACAACATAATTCTCCAAACAATAATATTAGGATCAATACTTACTCTTGGCTTTTTGGTATGTTCCACTCCCATTAATACCTATTTAGTTAGAAATTATTCGAATGATATTGCAAGCGCAGTTTATGAAAACCAAAATTTATTATTGTTTTGCATCCCTATTTGGACATTTTCAAGCCTTTTAAGTGGTTTACTAGAAATTAGGAATAAGTTTATAGTCAGTGCAGTTTATCCCATAATAACTTCAATTGTTTTTATTTCTTTTCTTTTCTTTTTTGAGCCTACAATAGGTCTTTTAATACAGGCTTTTGTAATTGGCTCTTTTTTTGAGTTATTATTATTATTATTGTTTCAACCAATTAAATTTAATTTAAAAGATATAAAGTTAGACGACCCGGATTCTATAATTTTATACAAACAATTTATTCCAAAGTTACTATCGGGTCTAATTATAGGTTTTAATCCTATTGTAGATCAAATTTTTACTAGTGAAATTGCTGATGGAGCTATAAGTACACTAAACTATGGTAATAAATTGCCGGCTTTTGCAATTACAATTTTAACACTTGGGGTAGGAAATGTTATCTTACCTTACTTTGCAAGACTCAAAGGGGTTCCTAATGGACAGGTTTTAAAAAAATTAAACAAAATACTTATTTCTTTATTTATTGTAGGATCGTTCTTTACTTTATTTTTATTAGTTTTTGGTAAAGATTTAATTATTATATTTTTTCAAAAGGGTAATTTTACTAGTCAGGATAGTGAGAATGTGTTTTTAGTTTTATCTATGTTTAGTTTTCAAATTCCATTTTATTTATTATCGATTACTCTTGTTAGATTTTTAACAGCTTTTAATTTAAATACATTTACTATTATTTCTTCGTCATTTATGGTTATTGTAAATGTTATTTGTAACTTTTTGTTTATTGACACATATGGTGTTTCTGGAATTGCTTTGAGTACCTCTATAGTAGTTTTATTTGGTTTTTTAATTCAGTACGTTTATGTTAAATATAAATTCAAAGTTAAAAATGAAGTTTAAAAAAATTATTTCATTTGTTGTGTGCTTGCTTGTTTTATTGAACATTCCTGGAATACTTCTAGAAACTCAGTCTATTGCCGTAAGCTCTCCTGTTTCTTATTTTATTTTTTTTTTATTGGGTGTGTTAATTATTACCAATAAAACTAAATTTCCCAAACAAATATTATTTATGGCAGGCATATCAAGTTTATATTTCTTTATAGGTGCATTTCAATATGAAGAGAGTTTTATAGCTTTGTCTATAAATTATGTTAAATTTTTATTGTATTTATTTGGTCTATTTGTTTCTTTAAAACACATCAATCAAAACACCATCATCTTACTATTATTAGCTGGCGCTATTACTATTTTGTTAGATTCTCTCTATTTTAGGTTTAATGATTTTCAAGGAATTGATTATGTTTCACAATACGGTCGCTATGCAGGTTTTTATTTAAACCCAAATACCGCATCTATGATTTGTTTATTTGGTTATGTGTTAAGTATTACAAAAACAAATTATTGGAAATTTCTAAGTATAGCTTTTACTTTTTTTGGATTTTTATCATTATCTAGAACATTTATGGCAACTTGGTTTTTAATTACTATCATATATTTATTCTATAACAGAAAGTATATATTAAAAACACTTTTGTTCTTAATTGTTTCAGTTTTTTCTCTAATTACATTTTCTGAAAAATTAAATTTAGATGTTGCTCGATTTGATTTTTTAGTGAATCTATTTTCAGGACAAATTAATAATGAAGTTTTAAATGACGACAGTCGTCAAGATCAATGGGCAAAATTTTATGATGGAATCCTTAATTCACCAATAATTGGAAATGGTTATTCTTCATTTGGTCAAAGTTTAGACGGCCGAGGAGATGCAGGTGTGCATAATTCATTTTTATTAATCCTAGGAGAATCTGGATTTTTACCATTTTTATTAATAATTATAGTTTTCTTTTTTCTTTTTAAAAAGTCCTATAATTTAAGAAAAACGAATCTTACCCTTCTGTTATTGATGTTCGTGTTATTCATACAGTTTTTAGTAAGTCATAATTTTTTTGATACAGGTTTGATGTTATTTGTGTTTTTAAATATCATTTATTTATTAGTTAATAATTATGAAAAAAAAATAATTTAAAGTATGTGTGGAATTTACATTAGTAATATTGTTTTTAGTGATAAGAAAGTCAAAACAAAATTAAAAGCTATAGAATTTCGTGGCCCTGATTATTTGGGAGTGTTGCAAAAAGACAAGTTGAGTTTTGGTCATCTACGATTATCTATTTTAGATTTAGACGTTAGGTCAAACCAACCAATGCAGATGGAGGACTATACTACAGTCTTTAATGGAGAAATTTATAATTTCCAAGAGATAAAAGAAGAACTAACTTCTTTGGGGCATACTTTTAATACCACAGGAGATACAGAAGTATTGTTAAAAGGATACAAAGAGTGGGGGCAAGCTGTAGTGCCAAAATTGAATGGAATGTTTGCTTTTGCAATTCATGATAAAATTAATAACATAGTTTTTTGTTCTAGAGATAGATTAGGAGTAAAACCTTTTTATTACTACTGGAAAGACGGAATGTTTGAAATTTGCAGTCAGCTAAAGCCTATTTCTAAAGATAAGACAATTAATAAAGAAGCGGTTAGTATATATTTAGATTGCACTTATATACCTAGCCCTTATTCTATTTACAATGATGTATATAAATTACCTCCAGGAAATAATTTAATTATTGACTTAGATAATAAGACACATAAAGTAGAAGAATACTGGAATTTAAAACCTGTGACACCCTCAAATTTATCTTATGAAGAGGCGGTTGAAAAGGTTCATGATTTGTTTGAAGATGCAGTTAGAATTAGGTTACAATCAGATGTTCCTTTTGGTTCTTTTTTATCAGGAGGTATAGATTCAGCACTGGTTACTAGTATCGCGTCAAAAATATCTAAGGATAAAATCAAAACCTTTTCAATTGGTTTTGAAGACCCAAAATACGATGAAAGTAAAATTGCTGCAACCTATGCAGATATTTTAGGAACAGAACATAAAGAAACAATTTGTAAGGTTAAGGATATTTTAGAGATGTTACCCACTCTATTAGAGGTCTATGATGAGCCTTTTGCAGACAGCTCTGCCTTACCCTCACTATTGTTAAACAAGATCACAAAACAAGATGTAACAGTTGCTTTATCTGGTGATGGAGGAGACGAAAGTTTTTTGGGTTATAATCATTTTGATCTGGTTAAAAAGTTTAGTTACCTACTCTATATTCCTTATTTTGTTAGGTATATAATTTCAATGTTAATACCGAAATTTATTTTTAAAAACAGAACAGAACCACTAAAAAGGCTTTTAAAAATTAAAAATAATCATGATTTTATTGCAGGCATCTTTACCGGCTATAACTCGATTACTTTAAATAGGAGTCTAAACTGGCTCTCAAATTATAAAAATTATAAACACTTATCTCATAATAACTATCAAAAAACAGCTGATTTGAATATTAAATTATGGTTAGAGAATGATAGTAATGTTAAGGTTGACAGAGCTAGTATGGCATTTTCTGTTGAGGTTAGAAGTCCATTTTTAGATTATAGGATCATTGAGTTTGCAAGAACACTTCCAATATCATATCGTTATTACCCGGGTAAAAAGAAACGAATCTTAAGAGACGTGCTAAAAAAATACATCCCTGAAGAAGTTTTTGACCAGCCAAAAAGTGGGTTTTCAGTCCCTTTGTGTGATTGGATTCGTGAAGATCTAAGACAAGAAATGATGGAGGTGTTATCTGATGGAAATCTAAAAATGGTACATAATTTAAACATCCCTAAGTTTATGAAAATGCTCAATGATCATATGGATGGCAATGCAGATTACAAAAGTTATATATGGAGAGTGTATGTGTTAATTAAATGGATGAAAGGCAATAATTTTATTAATGACTAAAAAGAAAATATTTTTTGTTTTACCAAGTTTAAAAGCCGGAGGTGCAGAACGAGTTATTAGTTTTTTAACTACGAACCTTGATTCAAATGTATTTGAAATCAAGCTTCTTGTGGTCGGCTTTAAAAAAGATTCAGTGTATAACTTAGATAATTTGGATGTTACTTTTTTTAATCAAAAGAGATTGTTAAATGGTGTGTACCCATTATATAAATTAATAAAAAACAATAATCCAGATATTGTATTTGGAACTATAAGACACGTAAATATAATTTTAGGAATTTATAATCTTATCTTTAAAAATGTACGTTTTATTGTAAGAGAAGCAAGTGTTATGTCTGTAATGTTAAAGTTTTCAAACTCAAAGCAACAAATTCCAAATTTCTTATTAAAATTTTTATACAATCATTTAGATGCTATTGTCTGTCAATCTAATGATATAAAAAAGGACTTAATAAATCAATTAGGAATAATAGAATCTAAATTAACTACAATAAATAACCCTATTACTCAAATTGAACACTTGTCATTTAGCAAAACAAAATGTTCAGATTTAATTAATTTTATTACTATTGGTAGATTGAGTGAGGAAAAGGGGCATGAAAGAATTTTAAAAGGATTAGCTAAAGTGAAAAACTACTCTTATTCATATACCATTATAGGAAGTGGTCCTTTAGAGCTTAAAATAAAAGACTTAGCAAATGAGTTAGGTATTTTAGATAAGATAAAATTTATAGCACATACCTCTAAAGTTTTAGATTTTCTCAGTAATTCTGATTTCTTTATTCAAGGTTCTTATGTAGAGGGATTCCCTAATGCAGTATTAGAAAGTTGCTCTGTTGGTACTCCGGTATTAGGCTTTAACTGTCCCGGAGGAACTAAAGAAATAATTGAAGATGGAATTAATGGGGTTTTAGCTATTACCGAAGATGATTTTAATAAAACTTTACAAAACTTGAATGAAATTCCAGGTTTTGAAAGAGCTGTTGTTAGAGCAAGTGTTTTATCGAAATTCTCATCTCAAAAAATCATAAAGGAGTATGAAAATTTGTTTTTATCTGTTTTAGCATGTTAAGAAAAATATTAATCGTTTTACCGACGGATAATCTTGGAGGGGCTGAAAAAGTCTTAAAAATGATTACGAAATATTATATAAATAACTCTAATGTTTCTATTTCTGTATTTTTTTTACAAAAGAAATCAACAAGCTCATGGGATGATTTATTAATTAATGAAAATATTACATTGGATTATGGTAAGTCTAAATCAAGTGCCTTTGGATTAATTAGTTTGATATTTTTTGTTTTAAAGTGTAGGAAATTTCATTATATTTTTTCATCACAAACTATAATTAATGGATTTATTGGGTTATTAATAAAATTAAGATTAATTCAAACCAAGTTTTTTATAGCAAGAGAATCTACAACTGTTTTTAATCGCTTTTCAGGAATTAAACTTTTTAGGTATAGATTGATTTACTATTTGGGATATAGATACATAGATCTACTCATTTGTCAAACTGAATTGATGAAAGATCAGTTTAAGTACAACCTACCTGTAATTTCCAAAAATATAAATATAAAAATAATACCGAATCCCATCAATTTATCAAAAACTGTAAAAGAGCAAACTGATTTTATTCTTAATAATGAATATATTGTTTCTGCAGGTAGACTAATTGAGGAAAAAGGTTTTGACATTTTGATAGATGCTTTCAATTTATTAAAAAATGATTATTCTAATTTAAAATTGGTCATTTTAGGAGAAGGTCCTTTAAGAAAGCAACTTGAAGCAAAAATTGCGGACCTAGATTTGTCTAGCAAAGTACTGTTACTAGGTCATGTTAGTAACGTGCTTACGTATTTTAATTCGGCAAGAGCTTGTGTCGTTTCCTCTAGAATAGAGGGGTTTCCTAATGTTGTTTTAGAAATGATGTCACAAAATACAAATGTAGTTTCTACAAAATGTGCTGGTGGAATTGATGAATTAGAAGGAGTTTTTGTTGTAGAAGTGAATGATATTATTGGGTTAGTTGAACACTTAAAAGTTATTTTGGGTTCAGATTCGAGTCACAATAGGGTATTATTTGATAAAGAACTAAAATCTCGAAATATTGAAAATTTTATAAATAAAATAGAACTTTCACTAAATGAATAAAAAACTCATTCGCATAACTACAGCTCCAATGGCATTAAAATACCTATTAAAAGGACAGATGTCATTTATGAGTAAAAATAGTTTTGATGTTATTATGATTAGTGCAGATGGGCAAGAACTTAATGATGTGATCGAGAGTGAAAAATGTAAACACTTCATAGTGCCATTCACAAGAAAAATAACAATTATCAAAGACTTATATGCTACCTATAAATTATATCGTATTCTTATTAGAGAAAAACCAGATATAGTTCATACTCATACTCCTAAAGCGGGTATAGTAGGAATGCTAGCTTCTTATTTTGCAAGAGTACCTGCTAGACTGCATACTGTTGCTGGACTTCCTTTGGTCGAAACAACTGGGTTTAAAAGATTTATTTTAAATTACGTAGAACAGTTGACCTATAGATGTTCTACAATGGTATACCCCAATTCGTTTGGGTTAAAAGAGATTATTCTAAAAAATAGATTTACTACGAAAAATAAACTTAAAATAATTGGTAATGGAAGTTCTAATGGAATTGATACTTCATATTTTGATCCAGAATTATTCTTAAGTTTGGAAAACAATACATTAAAGTCTGAATTAGGAGTTGAAAGTAATGATTTTGTTTTTATTTTCGTTGGTCGAGTTGTTTCTGATAAAGGAATAAATGAATTGGTTGAAGCTTTTGATAGATTCTGTATACTTGAACAAGACATTAAGTTACTAATAGTTGGTCCTTTAGAAGATGAGCTAGATCCTTTAAATAAACAAACTAAATTATTAATTAATAATAATGATAAAATTATCTTAGCAGGTTATCAAAATGATGTAAGGCCTTATTTTGCAATTTCTGATTCTTTAGTGTTTCCGAGTTACAGAGAGGGTTTTCCAAATGTTGTTATGCAGGCTGGAGCAATGGGATTACCTAGTATAGTTTCGGATATAAATGGTTGTAATGAAATTATTGTAAATAATAATAACGGGTTAATTATAAGAGTGAAGAGTGCTCCTGCAATTTATGATGCAATGATAAAAATAACTTCTGATAAACATCTATTTAATAAACTTAGATTAAATTCAAGAAAATCTATAACTTTTAAATACGATAGAGATGTTTATTGGGATTTACTCTTGAACGAATATGGTTATAGTGTAAATAAAGATTGGGTAAAATAATGAGTTACAGAAGAAACATAAAAAGTAAGTATTATTAAATAATGTAAATCAAAATTATAATATTGGATCGGTTAAAGGCGTTTTTACAATAGTAATGTGATTATCGTTTGTAGAAGTTAAAAATTTAATATTTTTAACGAGAATGTTATGTGAATTTAAAATTGAGATTATGAGCAATAAAAATAAGAAAATAAAATTTCTTGGTAGGCTATACACAAACTTTAAGCGTTCGGAATTTGCTTATCAGAATTATATGAATAACAGCAAAAAGTTTGTTTTCGCTAAAATAATTAAACGTTGTAATGAAGAATCAGTAAGCCTTCTTATGAATAACTCGTATTTATTATCAAATGAATTGTTAGCAGAATCAGTAAAATTGATTACTCATTTTGACATCTGGTTTGAAAAATGGAATGATTTGGAAAGCAGAATAAACCCAAATTTGGATGATCAATTCGTTTTTGAAAATACATTTACATTTCCAAGAGGTGCAGCTCAAAGTTTGGAAAAAGAATATTTAGAAATACGAACCAAATAACTATAATTTTGAAGATATTATTTATTGCTAAGCAAAATGATGTAAATGCTAAAGTTGCATCGGAACATTTAAAGCAAATTTTTCCTGAAACTCGAATAGTTTTTGGCATTCGTGGTGAAGCATTTCCAAAAGAACTAACATCCTGGAATGGGGATTATATTTTTTCGTATTTGTCCCCTTGGATAATACCAAATTCAATAATAGAAAGAGCAGAGAAGGGAGCGATTAATTGGCATCCAGGTCCGCCAGAATATCCTGGAATTGGTTGTACTAATTTTGCGATTTATAATAATGAGAAGGTTTTTGGAATGACATGTCATTATATGTTGCAGAAAGTAGACACAGGAAGAATTATAGAAGTAAAGAGATTTAATGTTCTTGAAAATGACTCTGTTTATTCTATTACCCAAAAGTGTTACTCTGTAATTTTGAAGTCATTTTATCAAATAATTGAAAGAATTTTACGCGGCGAACCATTGCCAATTTCAGTTGAAGACTGGAAACGAAAGCCATATACAAGGAAAGAGCTTAATGCATTGTGTGAAGTAAAGTTTGATATGTCAAAAGGTGAAATTGAAAGTAGAATTAAATCTACTACTTACGATAAACCTTGGGCATTTGTTGAGATTAAAGGAATCTTGTTTTATTACCGAGAGGGGTAAATTATATATTAATAAAGCGGCTAAAAGTCCGTACAAGTTGGGTGAATTAGCATTAAAAGTGATTAATCATTAGAGAAATCAAATAGAAAAAAAGAGTTGGTATGAATTCTAGAAATTTCTTGTTTAGTATAATAGGGTACTCGGGTCATTCTTTTGTTGTTTTAGATTCAGCATTTAAATCTAAATTAGATTGTAAAGGTTATTATGATCGAAATATGAAAGAAATGAATCCATTTGACATTGATTATTTGGGATCAGAAAACAATATAGTTACTAACGAAAGAATATTTATTACAATAGGAAATAACAAAATTCGAAGAAATATTTATGATGATTTGATTAAAAAAGATTTTATAACTTTTTTAAATATTATTGACCCAACATCTTCAGTAAGTAAATTTGCATTTATTAAACCAGATAGTTCAATTTCAATAGGAGTTAATTCTGTAATTAATAGTTTAGCAAAAATAGAAGCAGGATCTATTATTAATACCGGTGCAATTATTGAACATGAAGTTAAAATTGGGAAATTTAGTCATGTAGGACAAAATGCTATCATTTGTGGTGATGCTAATATTGGTGAAAATGTTTTTGTGGGGGCAAATGCGATAGTCAAACAAGGAGTTATAATCGGTGATAATTCGATCATAGGAGCTGGTTCAGTAGTTTTAAATAATATTCCAGCTAATTCAACATATGTAGGTAATCCTGCAATTAAAATAAAATAAAATAATTATAATGATACCACTATCAATACCCAACATTAATGGAAATGAATGGAAATATGTTAAAGATTGTTTAGATACCGGTTGGATATCCTCTGCTGGAGCTTATGTAACTAAATTTAGCTATCCAGAACTATACAGGTGCAAAGTATGCAATAGCATGTATGAATGGTACGGCAGGACTACAGGTTTCTTTAAATCTTGCGGGTATTTCAAGTAATGATATAGTTATTGCACCAAATCTAACCTTTGTAGCTACATTGAATGCAATCTCATATTCATGCGCAGAGATTGCTCTAATAGATGTGTGTGAGAGTTCGTGGCAAATAGATGTTGTCTTACTTCAAAAATGGTTAGAAAATAATACGACAACCAAAGTTGTAAATGGTAAAACGGTAACCACAGATAATAATTCAGGCAAAAAAATTGGAGCAATCATGCCAGTGTATGTCTTGGGAGGGTTCATTGATATTGATAGATTATTAGAAATTAGTTCTGATTATGGTATTCCAATCATTGAAGATAGTACAGAAGCATTAGGTAGTTTTAAAAATGGAAAACATGCAGGTACTTTTGGAGTAACAGGCGTCCTTAGTTTTAATGGTAATAAAATAATTTCTACCGGTGGTGGTGGTATGATTTTAACTAATGATGAAGATGTTGCTAAAAGAGCAAAACACATTACAACAACTGCTAAAACTGATCCATTAGATTATTTTCATGATGAAGTAGGTTATAATTACCGGTTAGTAAATGTCCTTGCTGCGATAGGAGTTGCGCAAATGGAAAATTTTGAAAGTATTTTACAAAAAAAAAAAGAGATTGATGCACGTTACAGAAAAGAATTAAATGGAATTGGAGATATTAAGTTTCAAAATAACCTATTGGAAACAAATCCAAATTGTTGGTTATTTACTTTTCGAACAAAGAAAAT
>Ga0209502_10003744_pt1 | contig 11751 bp, 2 predicted proteins | sample ArcticOcean_MG_C_10_FD_187442 | JGI IMG/M metagenome (GOLD analysis project Ga0209502, IMG submission 187442) | Marine microbial communities from western Arctic Ocean - ArcticOcean_MG_CB11_90 (SPAdes) (version 2) | ecosystem: Environmental > Aquatic > Marine > Oceanic | place: Arctic Ocean...
AACAATTTAACTGCTCAAAACGTAGGAGCTAATTATACACTAAATGCTAGTGAAGCTGGAACATATATTCTTACACGTGTAACAGATAGTAAAGGATGTGAAGCGCAAAGCCTTAATGGAAGTGCAACAGTTGTAATTAATGAATTTCCTGAAGTTGCAATTACTGCATACCCACAACCTACAACCATTACTAACCCTTTAATAAACTTTGTTGATGAATCAACAAATCATGTTAATGGATTCTGGGATTTTGGCGATGGAGATATTGAGCTAACAAATTTTGATGCTTTGTCACATGTCTATTCTGACACTGGTTCTTATCAGGTTATGCTACAAATAGAAAGTGATAGTGGATGTATATCTATTGCTTATCAAACAATTGTAATAGACCCTGAGTACATAGTTTATATTCCAGATGGTTTTTCTCCTAATAATGATCTATTAAATGATTATTTCCAACCTATAGTTAGTGGTGTTTTAAGCTATAAACTTGAAATATTCACTAGATGGGGAGAAAGAATATTTGAAACAAATGAGTTTTCAGATATATATTGTAATGATGGATGTCCTTCAGCTTGGGATGGTAAGACTAATAGTGGTGAATTTGCTCCAATTGGAAATTATTTTTACAACATTAATGTCTTTGACTTAAATGGAAAAGAAAGAGTTCTTTCAGGAAATATAACTTTATTTAGATAGAATATAAGTATTTGTCGTACCAAGTCTACGAATTTGGATTTAATGTAATAATTTTGTAAATTATAATACTATGCAAATTAGACTACTTACAACTATTTTTTCTTTATTCTGTTTAAGCAGTTTTTCTCAAGGAACCTGTGCGACTGCCTTACCTTTTTGCACTGGAAGCAATTATACTTTCCCTGCTTCTACTAATACTTCTGGGCCTCCAGGTAATAATTTTGGATGCTTAGGCACACAACCTAATCCTGCTTTCTATTATATGGAAGTTGATAATGGTGGTAATTTTACAATAGATATCACAACAAACCCACAAGAAGATATTGATTTTATTTGTTGGGGTCCTTTTACAAATTTTAATACTATCTGTAGTCAACTAAATACTGCTCCAATTGCTGATTGCAGTTACTCTGGTAACAGTAATGAAACGTGTCAAATAAATGGAGCAACTGCTGGAGAGTATTATATGCTTCTTATTACAAATTACTCAAATAATCCAACAGATATTAGTTTCTCTCAAACTGCTGGAAATGGAACAACTAACTGCTGTATACTATCTGGAGATGCTGGAGATGATAATATTATAAATGTTTGTGAACAAGATCCTCAATTTAATCTTATTGATCAACTTTTAGGAACTCCTTCTAGCGGTGGTAACTGGTATAATCCATTGGGTTTCTTTGTAAATAATACAGTTTTTAACCCACTAACAGGTTTTGCTGGAACATACTCATATATTGTTACTGGAAACCCTAGCAATTGTCCAAATGATACTAGTTTCCTTACAATAAATGTAAATAGCAACCCAGTAATAAACTTTCCAACAATAAATGATATATGCTCAAATGGAGATAGTTTATTATTAAATACAGCAACACCAAATGGAGGGATTTATTCAGTAAATGGAGTAACTTCAAATGGGTATTTCAATTCAGTTGGAAATGTTGGGGTAAATACTATTATTTATACATATCTGGATAGTAATTTCTGTATAGATACTGCAAGTCAAAATATTATTGTTAATGATTCACCTGTGGCTACTTCAATTACATCCAATGTTAGTTGCTTTGGTTTAAATGATGGGGCAATAAATATTTCTATTTCTGGTGGAACTCCAAGCTATATTGAAGATTGGGGAGGATATAATCCGCTTGCTCTTTCGGCTGGAGAATATGGTATAATAGTAACAGACAGTAATAATTGTGTATTTATTGATACTATAACTATATATGAGCCCCCTGGCTTTAGCTCTTCACTTATATTTAATGATATTGATTGTTTTGGTAATACAGCAGATGCATCAATTACATCCCAAATTATATCGTCTCAAAATTCATTTGGAAACACTTCTCTTTTCAACTATTGTAATTCACTGCCTGGATCAAATCTCTATACATCTATAGATAATGTTATACTTAATGGAGATAATATAAATATTAATAATAATACCTCTGGCGCTTGTGATCAATATGAAGATTACATAAGTCAATTTGCTGATTTAACTCAAGGACAATCTTATACTATTAGTATTACACTTGGAGATTGTAGTGGCTTAGATTTCCCATCAGGAGCTAAGGTTTATGCAGATTGGAATATTGATGGAGATTTCTTAGATATAAATGAAGAAATTGGAGAAGTGCCGTTTGGATCAAATTCCTCCGCTACAATAACATTCACACCTCCATTTGCTGGTGGCTATGGACCAACCAGGTTACGAATTGTATCTCAGTTTTTAACTTCACAATCTAACATTTCAATTTCTCCTTGTGATGTTGGTTTATTTAATCCTCCAAATTACGCCGAGCCTTGGTATGGCGCTACTGAAGATTATTCCATTGTAATTTATCCAGACACAACAAACTTTTCATATTCTTGGTTAGATTCAACAACTAATATAATTGGATCCCAAAATAATATATCTGGGCTAATAGCAGGAGAATATTCTGTAATTACAACAAACCCAAATGGTTGTATAATTACAGATTCATTAATCATAAATGAGCCTAATATTTTAACATCTACTAATACTATTACTAATGTAAGTTGTAATAGCCTCTCTGATGGAGCTGCTGTTATTTCAATTAGTGGTGGAATTACAGATTATACTATTAGTGCTGCAGGGTTTAACCAAACTCTATCGGGTGGACTAAACTCATTTACAATACCTCCCATGCTTAATGCTGGAGACTATCCATATTCAGTTTCTGACAGCAATGGCTGTATTTTAAATGATACAATTACAATCACAGAACCTTTAATATTATCGAGCATAGAAAATATTAATAACGTTTCATGTAATGGATTTACAGATGGAAGTATAATTCTAAATATAAGTGGTGGAACTGCCCCATATACTGAAAATTGGGGAGCAAATAACCCTTTATCTTTATCAGCAGGCTCGTACCTTTATTCTGTTAGCGATGACAATGGATGTCTATTAAGTAACTCAATTAATATTGAAGAACCTCTAGCGATAAGCATATCAGCTCTTCAAAGTGATGTTAGTGCATGTCTAGCTAATGATGGCTTTGTTGATGTAAATATCAGCGGAGGAACTCCTCCTTTCACATACTTATGGAGCAATAATGAAACTACTGAAGATATCAGCAATCTTGGAGCTGGAACTTATGTACTTAATGCAATTGATAGTAATGGGTGTAGTACAACAATATCCGCTACAATTAATGAGCCCCCTGCCATATTACTTAGCCATACAAAAATTGATGCAAGTTGTTTTGGCTCTATTGATGGTAGTATTGATGTAAGTGTCTTATCTGGAACAGCGCCTTTTTCTTTTATTTGGACAAATAATAGTTCAAATGAAGACATAAGTAATCTTAGCGCTGGCATTTATACTTTGTCAGTATCAGATTCTGTAGGATGTAGTGAAAATTTAAGTATAACAATTAATGAGCCACCAGCTTCTAATATTATTTCTAGCCAAATAAATGTCAATTGTTTTGGCGCAAGTAATGCTAGTATTAGTATTTTAATAAGTGGCGGAACTAGTCCATATAATTTTATTTGGAGTAATAATGATACAACTCAAAGCATATCTAATCTAAGTATTGGAACATATTCATATAGTATTTCAGATGCACAAAATTGCATTTACTTAGGAGATATAGTAATTACAGAACCTGATGCTATATCTGTTAATCCAATTGTTTCAGATGTATCTTGCTTTAGTGGTAATGATGGATTTAGTATCTTAAATATTTCTGGTGGAGTATCTCCATATACTGAAAATTGGGGAGCATATGATCCTGCCGCTTTAAGTGCTGGTGATTATTTATATACTGTGATTGATAGTAATGGATGTAATTATATAGATTCAATCACTATAATACAGCCTAATCAGATAATCATAAATTCAAGTGTACAAGATGCCCTCTGTAATGGTGCTAATAACGGAAGTGCCTCTCTACAAATAATAGGTGGAATACCCCCATATATTCAAGATTGGGGAGTAAATAATCCTAACTCTTTAAGTGCTGGAGTATATAACTTTTCTGTAAATGATGATAATAATTGTATAATTCAAGGCACTGTAACTGTTGGAGAGTCTGCAGCAATACAAACTATTGAAAGCAATGCTAATGTTAGCTGTTATGGATTCTCTGATGGGACTTCTACCCTTTTAATTTCTGGTGGTACTGCGCCATATACTAATAACTGGGGAGCTAATGACCCTACTTCTTTAAGTGCTGGAATATATTATTATTCAGTAACAGATTCTCTAAACTGCATACTAAATGATAGTATTATAATTACAGAGCCTACACAGCTAATGGTAAATGAACTTCTTACAAATGTAAGCTGCTTTGGACTATCTGATGGAATAGCATTTTTACAAATAAGTGGTGGAACAGCGCCATACAATGAAGATTGGGCTGGAACAAATAACTTAGCGCTATCTCAAGGAAACTACGGATACACAATTACAGATAATAATGGATGTGTAGAAACAGATTTTATAAATATATATCAACCAAATCCTATAATACTAAATGTTACTGTAAGTGATGCAAATTGTTTTAATGGAAATAATGGAAGTATATATGTTGGAGTAAGTGGTGGAACTTCTCCATACAGTGAAAATTGGTTTGGTAATGACCCTTTAGCACTAAGTGCTGGTAATTATAGCTTCTCAATAACAGATGACAACGGATGTAGAATTGATAGTAGTGCAACTGTCAATCAAGCAGATCAAATATTTGCTAACTATAGCGCACAAAGTCCCATCTGTAGAGATGATAAATCAACACTTTCAATTAAAATTATTGACCCACTTGTAAACCAATATTCACTAGTAATAGATAATCAAATCTATATAGTAGATTCATTAGGAATATTAATACCAGAGGGAATACCGATACAGCTACTCCCTAGCAGTACGGTAACGACTAATCTAACATCAATTACAGATAGTGATGGCTGCACTAGCCCAGCTAATAATAGCTCTACAATAGTCGTTAATATGCCTCCAGCTTTAGATATCCTAATAGATAATGTATGTGAGAGCTACCCTTCATTTGTATTAGATCAAGCACTGCCACAAGGGGGGACATATTTAATTGATGGTCAAATAAGTAATATCTTTGATATTGAAAATTTAGAAACAGGAGATTATATAATAACATATCTATATACAGATCCTATTACAAACTGTAGTAATAGCGCTGATAAAATAGTAAGTATACTACCAGCACCTATAGCTAATTTTACTCTAGGACCTCAAATAACTGACATTGACAATCCAAATATATTTTTCCTCAATAAAAGTGAACAAGTAAATAGTCTAATATGGAATATGGGAGATGGACAAACTATCTTAGACAGCATAAGCTTTAATTACACATATAGTGATACAGGAAAATATATTATCGAACTAATCATATCAAACCAGTATGGATGTGGAGATACAATACAAGATAGTGTTATCATAAATCCTATATATACATGCTATATACCTAATGCTTTTACCCCAAATGATGATGGTAAAAATGATTCGTTTGGACCAGTAATGACAGCAATGAAATCATATAGCATAAGAATATATGATAGATGGGGAGGAATTGTCTTTAATGAAGAAAATAAAGAATGGGATGGCGCTGATTACCCACAAGGAATATACAACTACAATATAGAAGCTATAGATTATAAAAATAAAGTCTTTAAATACGCAGGAAAAATTACACTAGCTAGGTAAAAAACAAACAATTAGTTTTTATGTAAATTTGCCTTATGAAAAAGATACTACTTTTCATATTTCTTATACCTATATTATCCATTGGACAAAATACAATTACTATTTGTGATGGTGATAGTGCATTAATATTTGGGAATTGGGAAACATCAGCAGGAGTATATACAAATGGAAGCCAAAACACAACTCTTGTAATAAATCCTCTTCCAATTATTACACCAAATTTTATTTTAAATGGTAACGCTCAAATTCAACCAGGAAATATTTTTCAACTTACACAAGCAACTGGTAATCAATCAGGATCAGTTTGGAATAACATACAAATAAACTTAAATAATCCTTTTCATTTTAATATAGATGTTTTCTTAGGTTGTAATAATGGTGGCGCCGATGGAATAGCATTTGTTTTACAACCAATAAGCACATCAATTGGAAGCTCAGGTGGTGGCTTAGGTTATGCAGGAATTAACCCTTCTTTTGCCGTAGAATTTGACACTTGGCAAAATAGTTCAGACCCATCATATGATCACATTGCAATTCAAAAAAATGGAATTTTAAATCATAATGGAGGAAATAATTTAGCTGGGCCAGTAGGCTTTCCGCCTAATAACTATCAAATTGAAGACTGTCAATGGCATAGCGCGGTATTTAAATGGAATCCATCTTCACAAACATTTACATTAGATTTTGATGGATATTCAAATGTTCTTAGCTATACCGGAGATATTGTTACAAATATTTTTGGTGGAAACCCCATTGTGTACTGGGGAATGACTGGAGCAACAGGAGGAGCTAACAACCTTCAACAGTTTAGGTTTAATTATGAGTTAAATGATACAACGATATGTCAGAACGATTCCATTCAATTAAATTCTCTTGCAATAGCAAGTTCCTATACATATCAATGGTCTCCAAGCAATAGTGTGTCAAATGACACTGCATCTTCTCCATTTTTTTCTCCAGACACAACAACATCATATACTCTTGCTATAACAAATTCCTATGGATGTACTTATGTTGATTCTTTTACAATATATGTAGATACTTCAGCAAATATTTCTTTTCTATTATCATCACAATTTTGTCTTGGTGAAACACCTCTAATATTAGATTTTGCAACTCCTATTGGAGGAAACTATCTTGTAAATAATAATACAGCAAATATTTTTGATCCTAATCTAACCAATATAGGTACAAATACTATTTCCTATTCTTTTACTAGCTCAAATGGATGCTCCAATACATTAATAAATACAATTAATGTCTTTGACTCGCCATCTGCATCATATACAACAATAAATGCTTCATGCTTTGGATTATCAGATGGATCAATTGTAACATCAATTAGTGGTGGATCACCTAACTATATTGAAGATTGGAATGGATATAACCCTTTAGCTTTAAATGCTGGAGCTTATAATTATATAATAACTGATAACAATAACTGTGTTTTTTCTGATTCAATATATATTTTTGAACCGGATTTATTTACATCATCAATAAACACTACAGATGTAAATTGTTTTGGTCAAAATGATGGAAGTGCAATTATCCAACTTCAAGGAAATTCTACACCAATTGGTAATATTTCTTCTCTTAATTATTGTGCTTCTGCTGCAGGCTCTGATCAATACTCAACAATTGAAAATGTAGAATTAATTGGAGATAATTTTAATATCAATAATAATACTTCTGGGTTATGTGATCTATATGAAGATTATACAACTCAGTACGCTGATATAACTGAAGGACAGACATACACAATAGATGTAACATTAGGAGATTGTAGTGGTTTTAGCTTTTCATCTGGGGGAAAAGTATATATAGATTGGAATATTGATGGAGATTTTCTTGATCCAGGCGAAGAAATTGGGACAATTCCCTATGGAACAAATTCAAATGCTGCTGTAACATTTACTGTCCCAAATAATGGACCATTTGGTGTTACTAGAATAAGAGTTGTCTCACAGTTTCTTACCTCTCAAACAACTAATTCTATTACGCCATGTCAAGTAGGCTTATTTAACCCACCTAATTACTCAGAACCTTGGTATGGCGCTACTGAAGATTATTCTATTGTAGTTCACAGCACAACAATTTCAGCTACTGTTCTTTGGTCTAATGGTCAAACCAATGATTCTATTAATAATCTTTCCCCTGGAAGCTATACTGTTGATATAACTAATGATAATGGATGTGTTATTTCAGATTCTATTACTATTAATGAACCTCAATTATTATTTAGCAATTATAGTACCGAAGATGTTAGTTGCTTTGGAGGGAACAATGGATTTGCCACAATAAATATTTTTGGTGGAATCCCAGATTATAATGTTAATTTTTTAGGTAATAATCAACAATTAGTAAACGGAATTAATATGTTTAATACTGATACAATTCTTTCTTATGGCACTTATATTTTCTCTATTTCAGATTCTAATAGTTGTACTATTATAGATTCATTAATTATTAATGAACCTAACACACTAACATCTAATTATATCACTAATGATGTTAGTTGTAATGGTCTATCTGATGGATCTGCCACTATTTCAATTAATGGTGGAATAACAGATTATAATATTAACGTTGCAGGATTTAACCAAAATCTTACAGGTGGTCTAAACTTATTCACTATACCTCCTATGCTTTTAGCTGGAGACTATCCATATTCAATTACAGATAGTAATAGCTGTATTTTAAATGATACAATTACTATCAATGAACCTCTTGTTATTTCTGTTGTTGATAGTATAAATAATGTATCGTGTAACGGACTATCTAATGGAATTGCAATTCTTAACATTAGTGGTGGAACAACACCATATACTGAAAATTGGGGAGCAAATAGTCCTGTAGCACTTTCTGCAGGGTCTTTCTTCTATACTATTGTTGATGATAATGGATGTATTTATAATAATGCAGTGACTATTACAGAACCTGATGCTATATCTGTTAATCCAATTGTTTCAGATGTATCTTGCTTTAGTGGTAATGATGGATTTAGTATCTTAAATATTTCTGGTGGAGTATCTCCATATACTGAAAATTGGGGAGCATATGATCCTGCCGCTTTAAGTGCTGGTGATTATTTATATACTGTGATTGATAGTAATGGATGTAATTATATAGATTCAATCACTATAATACAGCCTAATCAGATAATCATAAATTCAAGTGTACAAGATGCCCTCTGTAATGGTGCTAATAACGGAAGTGCCTCTCTACAAATAATAGGTGGAATACCCCCATATATTCAAGATTGGGGAGTAAATAATCCTAACTCTTTAAGTGCTGGAGTATATAACTTTTCTGTAAATGATGATAATAATTGTATAATTCAAGGCACTGTAACTGTTGGAGAGTCTGCAGCAATACAAACTATTGAAAGCAATGCTAATGTTAGCTGTTATGGATTCTCTGATGGGACTTCTACCCTTTTAATTTCTGGTGGTACTGCGCCATATACTAATAACTGGGGAGCTAATGACCCTACTTCTTTAAGTGCTGGAATATATTATTATTCAGTAACAGATTCTCTAAACTGCATACTAAATGATAGTATTATAATTACAGAGCCTACACAGCTAATGGTAAATGAACTTCTTACAAATGTAAGCTGCTTTGGACTATCTGATGGAATAGCATTTTTACAAATAAGTGGTGGAACAGCGCCATACAATGAAGATTGGGCTGGAACAAATAACTTAGCGCTATCTCAAGGAAACTACGGATACACAATTACAGATAATAATGGATGTGTAGAAACAGATTTTATAAATATATATCAACCAAATCCTATAATACTAAATGTTACTGTAAGTGATGCAAATTGTTTTAATGGAAATAATGGAAGTATATATGTTGGAGTAAGTGGTGGAACTTCTCCATACAGTGAAAATTGGTTTGGTAATGACCCTTTAGCACTAAGTGCTGGTAATTATAGCTTCTCAATAACAGATGACAACGGATGTAGAATTGATAGTAGTGCAACTGTCAATCAAGCAGATCAAATATTTGCTAACTATAGCGCACAAAGTCCCATCTGTAGAGATGATAAATCAACACTTTCAATTAAAATTATTGACCCACTTGTAAACCAATATTCACTAGTAATAGATAATCAAATCTATATAGTAGATTCATTAGGAATATTAATACCAGAGGGAATACCGATACAGCTACTCCCTAGCAGTACGGTAACGACTAATCTAACATCAATTACAGATAGTGATGGCTGCACTAGCCCAGCTAATAATAGCTCTACAATAGTCGTTAATATGCCTCCAGCTTTAGATATCCTAATAGATAATGTATGTGAGAGCTACCCTTCATTTGTATTAGATCAAGCACTGCCACAAGGGGGGACATATTTAATTGATGGTCAAATAAGTAATATCTTTGATATTGAAAATTTAGAAACAGGAGATTATATAATAACATATCTATATACAGATCCTATTACAAACTGTAGTAATAGCGCTGATAAAATAGTAAGTATACTACCAGCACCTATAGCTAATTTTACTCTAGGACCTCAAATAACTGACATTGACAATCCAAATATATTTTTCCTCAATAAAAGTGAACAAGTAAATAGTCTAATATGGAATATGGGAGATGGACAAACTATCTTAGACAGCATAAGCTTTAATTACACATATAGTGATACAGGAAAATATATTATCGAACTAATCATATCAAACCAGTATGGATGTGGAGATACAATACAAGATAGTGTTATCATAAATCCTATATATACATGCTATATACCTAATGCTTTTACCCCAAATGATGATGGTAAAAATGATTCGTTTGGACCAGTAATGACAGCAATGAAATCATATAGCATAAGAATATATGATAGATGGGGAGGAATTGTCTTTAATGAAGAAAATAAAGAATGGGATGGCGCTGATTACCCACAAGGAATATACAACTACAATATAGAAGCTATAGATTATAAAAATAAAGTCTTTAAATACGCAGGAAAAATTACACTAGCTAGGTAAAAAACAAACAATTAGTTTTTATGTAAATTTGCCTTATGAAAAAGATACTACTTTTCATATTTCTTATACCTATATTATCCATTGGACAAAATACAATTACTATTTGTGATGGTGATAGTGCATTAATATTTGGGAATTGGGAAACATCAGCAGGAGTATATACAAATGGAAGCCAAAACACAACTCTTGTAATAAATCCTCTTCCAATTATTACACCAAATTTTATTTTAAATGGTAACGCTCAAATTCAACCAGGAAATATTTTTCAACTTACACAAGCAACTGGTAATCAATCAGGATCAGTTTGGAATAACATACAAATAAACTTAAATAATCCTTTTCATTTTAATATAGATGTTTTCTTAGGTTGTAATAATGGTGGCGCCGATGGAATAGCATTTGTTTTACAACCAATAAGCACATCAATTGGAAGCTCAGGTGGTGGCTTAGGTTATGCAGGAATTAACCCTTCTTTTGCCGTAGAATTTGACACTTGGCAAAATAGTTCAGACCCATCATATGATCACATTGCAATTCAAAAAAATGGAATTTTAAATCATAATGGAGGAAATAATTTAGCTGGGCCAGTAGGCTTTCCGCCTAATAACTATCAAATTGAAGACTGTCAATGGCATAGCGCGGTATTTAAATGGAATCCATCTTCACAAACATTTACATTAGATTTTGATGGATATTCAAATGTTCTTAGCTATACCGGAGATATTGTTACAAATATTTTTGGTGGAAACCCCATTGTGTACTGGGGAATGACTGGAGCAACAGGAGGAGCTAACAACCTTCAACAGTTTAGGTTTAATTATGAGTTAAATG
>Ga0209502_10003745_pt1 | contig 11749 bp, 5 predicted proteins | sample ArcticOcean_MG_C_10_FD_187442 | JGI IMG/M metagenome (GOLD analysis project Ga0209502, IMG submission 187442) | Marine microbial communities from western Arctic Ocean - ArcticOcean_MG_CB11_90 (SPAdes) (version 2) | ecosystem: Environmental > Aquatic > Marine > Oceanic | place: Arctic Ocean...
TCCTGCATTAGCAGCGCCTTGAATGTTATACAGAGTCAATGAATTAGGAAACTGCGACAGCAATTGCTTGACATTGTCCAAGGCCTGTTGGAGTTGCCCTTGCTGATAGAGGTTAATCAATAGCTGTATCTGATCTTGTGATGGCTCTTTAACCATTGACACTTTACCATTTGATATACTTGAGGTGAATCTATCTCGAAATAACACACTTACAAAGTTGTCATTTTGGGCTTTAAAAAAAGCCGTCAATAGGGGTTACAAAACATTTAGCAGAGTTAAGTCGATCGTAAACTTAGCTATTTCTGAATCTGGTTTAGCTTGTAAAAATGCTTTTAATGCGTTCAAATGATAACCTTACGCTAACCACAACGCAACGGATTTGCATTATCGAACTGACATTAGACCAAGCCCTGAAGAAGGGTGTTGAGGCACATCAGGCTGGCCAGACTCAAGAAGCAGAAAGGCTTTATAGTTTTGTCCTAAATGCCCAGCCTAATCATCCTGATGCTAATCATAATATGGGTGTGTTAGTGGTTGGCGTGAATAAAATGCAAGAAGCATTGGCTTACTTTAAAATAGCCTTAAAGGCTAATTCCAGCATAGGTCAATACTGGTTGAGCTTCATTGATACTTTGATAAAGTTAGGCGAGTTAGATGACGCAAAGGTTGCACTTAATCAAGCAAAGAACAACGGAGCCAGCGGTGAGGCCTTTGATCAGATAGAGCAGCGGCTGTTTGATCCACGTGAAAACGGCGCCAAGCCACAAGATTCAGACCCAACCTCAGAAGAGTTGCAGACTATAATCAACTTTTACACTCAAGGACAGCTGGAGCAAGCTTTATCTCATGCCACTGCGATGCTGGAGAGATTTCCGAATTCAGCAGTTCTCTATAATATCGTTGGGGCTTCTAATGCAGGGTTAATGCAGTTGGGTGCCGCTATAGATAGCTACAAACACGCTTTACAGATTAAACCTGATTATGCTGAAGTTTATCGCAATATGGGGGATGTGCTGAAGGATAGTAATGACCTAAAGGGCGCTATAGACAACTACAAGCAGGCCATAAAAATAACGCCCGGCTATGCTGAGGCTTATAACAATATGGGTGTTGCTCTGAATGTTAAGGGTGATCTAGAGGCTGCGATAGACAGCTGCAAACAGGCTCTAAAGATCAAGCCTGATTATGCTGAGGCTTATAATAATATGGGTGCTGCCCTGAAGGATAAGGGTGATCTAGATGCCGCTATAGATAGCTACAAGCAAGCTCTAAAAATCAAACCTGCCTTTGCCGAGGCCTACAATAATATGGGTGTTGCACTGCAGGATATGGGTGATTTAAATGCTGCCATAGACAGCTACAAACAGGTTCTAAAGATTAAGCCTGACTATGCTGAGGCCTATTACAATATGGGTAATACCCTGAACGATAAGGGTAATCTAGAGGCTGCGATAGAAAGCTACAAACAAGCCATCAAAATTAAACCTGACTATGCTAGTGCATTTAACAATATGGGTAATGCCCAAAAGGATAAGGGTGATCTAGATGCTGCTTTAAAGAACCATGAGCAAGCTCTTAAAATCCAGCCTGACTTTCCCGAGGCACACAAAAATATGGGGAGTGCTTTGTATAGTGGGGGAAATTTCAGTGGGAGTATAGAGGCCTACAAGCGAGCACTCAAAATTGAACCAAACAACACTGAAATCTGGAATGGTCTGCAATTTCCACTTCAAGCAATGAAGTTAAAGATTCCTGATGTGGGGAAACTCCTGTCGACTCTTAATCTGCAGGCTGATTCTAAGCGCTTTCAGATCGCTAAGTCTATTTTGAGTTTTAAACTAAACCTGGGTGGAGAGAATGCTGAACGCTCTCTTAGTAAAGCCTTCAGTCTCCTAGCTACAGCAGGTAATAATATCATCAAAAATCGAGAAGTCATGAATAGTGACTCTCATCAAAAAACTATTGAGCCTGATAAAATAGTTGCCCTAGTTCATTTTGGAAGGAGCGGTACTGGCTTACTCCATAGCCTTATTGATCATCATCCACAAGTATCTACTCTGCCCAGTATTTATTTTAGTGAATTCTTTAACGATTCCACATGGGAGCTTATAGTTGCGTGTGGCTGGAACAAGATGGCAGACCGCTTTATTGTAACTTATGAGGTTTTGTTTGATGCCTCAGCTAGAAATCCAATTGAATCGAAGAGTAAGCAGCGTATTGAACATTTGGGACAAAAGGAGGGGATGGCCAATGTTGGAGATCAACAAGACGAAGTGCTTAGGGTAGACAAAACCTTATTTCGTGAAGAACTACAGCGCCTTATGAACTTTCATGACCATCTCGACGCTTTTACCTTCTTTAAATTAGCACACGCTGCCTATGATAGGGCAGTAAAAGATCATAATCTTAAAAACTTAATTTTTTATCACATCCATAACCCAGATAACTACGCAAAACTTAATTTTGTACAGGCAGCGCCAAATGCCAATTGGGTTATGATGGTCCGTGAACCATTACAAGCCTGTGAATCTTGGGTCAGCAGTAGCTTTCACGATAACGAACATTTTATTATCTCGACTAACATTGTCACTATGCTCTTTGAAATAGATAATATTATTTATCATAAACAAAGGTCTGTTGGAGTACGTCTTGAAGATTTAAAGGAATTTCCCAGAAAAACCATTCCTGCACTATGCGATTGGATGGACATCGAAGAGTCAGACAGTCTTTATGAGATGACGGCGCAGGGTAAAAAGTGGTGGGGTGATCCAAGCAGTCCTGGCTACGCAGAAGATGGAATGGAGCCGTTTGGGACAACCTATATTAAACGCAAAGTAGGCTCAGTGTTCAATGAGAGCGACCAATTTATACTGCATACCCTCTTCTACCCGTTTAGTGTTCAGTTTGGTTATGTTGAGGAAAATCTAGAACAGTTTAAAGCAGATCTAAAGACGATAAGACCAATGTTGGATGAAATGTTTGGCTTTGAGAAAATAATCTCTGAACGTACTCAGGTAGATGCAGAGCAGTTTATGAAATCAGGCTCCTATTTATACCTTAGGTCGGGCTTAATTGAACGTTGGAATGTGCTGGCTAAATTACACACTTATCCCAATATGATAAAGCCACTAAATATAAATTCGTGACAGGAAATTTGGAAAAATTGGATGAGTGGTCAAGTGATTTGGATTACAGGTTTGACAGGGGCAGGTAAAACAAGGCTAGCTAATAAACTCATCACGAGTCTAAAGAAACGTGACTTGCATCCAACCCAATACTCTTGGATGGTGATATATTACGCAAACTTTTGAAGGTTCCTCATAAAAAAATAGATAGCCATAAACGTGAAATACGAATTGAACTAGCACTTAAAGATGTTCAATCTCATTACACTTTATAAATAGCTGTGTTAATTTAGAGAAATAAATATTAGTTTGGATGATTTTATGAACTTCAATCTTGATCGTGCTCTGAATCTAGCAAAGCTGAATCTTAAAAAAGGCTCTTCTGAAGAAGCAAAGCGTATATATCAGGATATTCTTAGGAGATTTCCAGCGAACAAGAAGGCGAAGAGTGGGCTTAAGGCTCTCTCTGGTAATCCACCTGGTAAGTTTCAAAAGATTATAGATCCGCCGCATGATCAGCAACAGCTTTTGATTAACCTTTATAGCCAGGGGCAGCTTCAGCAAGCATTAGATCAGGCTAAAGGCTTACTGGAGCAGTTTCCTCATTCAATAGTATTACGCAACATATGTGGGGCTGTTTATACAGCGTTCGAGCAGTATGACGATGCGATAGATAGCTACAAGCAGGCTCTCAAGATCAAGCCTGACTATGGTGAAGCCCATAGTAATATGGGTGCCGCCCTGCAGGGAAAGGGCGACCTGGAGGCTGCAATAGACAGCTACAAGAAGGCTCTCAAGATCAATCCTGACTTAGCTCAGGTCTATTACAGCATGGGCCTTGCTCTTGAAAAGCAAGATAAGCTGGAAGAAGCGATAGACCTTTACAAAAATGCACTTTATCAATTACCCAAAGTTTACGAGCATCCTCATGCTTTTTATCGAGGTCAAATTTATCAAAAAATTTGGGATTTTGATGGTTCCAGTTTGAGTAAAAAGCAGTATTTTTCTCAATCGGGTCAAGATAAGATTATACATGAAGTCTTTTTTAAAGGTTACACCAATGGCTTTTTTTTAGAACTCGGTGCTTTTGATGGCATTAATGGGAGTAATTGCCTTTTTTTTGAGAAATTTAAAAATTGGGATGGAATAGCAATAGAAGCTTCAGAAACACAATTTATAAAATTAGAAAAAAATAGAAGTTGCAAGACTTTACAAGCAGTAATTGGTGAGCGTGTGGAGGAAGTTGAATTCGTTGAAGTTACGCAGGGTTTGACACAAATGAGCGGTATTAACTATGAAAATTACTCAAGGTCCTTAGCTATTTTTGATAGCAATGAAAAAACTCAAATTGAGAAACGAACAGTAATTACAAAAACTGTTGACAGTATCCTTCAAGAAGGAATGGTTGTAGATTTCATGTCAATTGACATCGAGGGAAATGAAATGGGTGTATTAAATTCTATTGATTTTGAAAAATATGAGTTTCGAGTGATTTGTGTAGAAAATAATATTCCACAAAAGCAGAATTTTAACGAATTTTTATCTAAGAAAGGGTTTTGCTTTTTTGATCGAGTTGGTGTTGATGAAATCTATTATAACAAACACTACTTTGACGTTTTCAAATAATTGTTCAGATTTTGTCAGCATATGTTGCGTTCAAGCAGAGACGCAAACTTAAATACTCTATGATGTTGATATGAAGTATATATTATTAAAGATTTGTCCGGTCATTGGGGCACTGTTTGGTCATGGCGTTGCTTCTGCTTCTGCTTCTGCTTCTGATTTATCTATATTTCGCCCGGCTAGCCAAAAAATATTTGAGGGCTTAAAAATTCACTTTAGTATCTGTGTTTGGTTTTATATGGAGGGTTGATGGGGCTGAAGGTTGATTATCCTGACAAGTTAAAATCTGAGAATAATAACTTTAATTGAGGTGGAAGGTTTAGATTTGAGGCATTCAAATAGATGTATTGTAATGATATTCTTGCACTCACAAATACATTACGGACTAATTTATGGAACTGACATTGGACCAAGCACTTCAGAAAGCTGTTGAAGCCCATAAAGCCAGTCAAACACAAGAAGCAGACCGCCTCTATGCAGCCATACTTCAGACGCAGCCTAAACACCCTGATGCTAATCATAATATGGGTGTGTTAACCGTTGGAGTAGGCAAGGTCAAAGAAGCATTGCCATTCTTTAAAACAGCCTTGGAGGCTAATCCCAGCGTAAGTCAATTCTGGCTTAGCTATATTGACGCTTTGATTAAGTCAGATGAAGTGGTTGATGCTAAAGCTGTGCTCGTCGAAGCTAGGGGTAAGGGGATCAAAGGTGAGGTTCTTGACCAACTGGAGCAAAAGCTCAATGTCCAAACTGGAGCGACTGTAAATGTGGGCTTGGAGAATAGTGATCAGGACCAAACGAGAACCAATATCTTAGACAGCTTAAAGCTTGAGCAAGCTCTAAGACTTGCGAAAAAGAAAGTCAAAGAAGAGTCTCCTTGGGACGCCAACCGCATCTATGATGATATTCTTACTAGGTTTCCAAAGAACAGGAAAGCTATTGATGGAATTAAGTCACTATCGGATGGTTTGATTGGCAAAGCATCAAAGGTTCAAGAGCCTGCACAAGATCAGATACAGCCGCTGATTAACCTCTACCAACAAGGGCAACTCCAACAGGCTTTGGATAGTACTAAGCAATTGCTGAAACAGTTTCCTAATTCATTGACCCTGTATAATATTCAAGGTGCTATAAATGCGGGGTTGGGTCAATTTGATGCTGCTATAGACAGCTACAAACAGGCCATTAAGATTAAGCCAGACTTTGCTGACGCCTATTATAATATGAGTAATGCCCTAAAGGATAAGGGTGACTTAGAAGCTGCTTTGGATAACTTTAAACAGGCTATTAAGATTCAGCCTGATCATGTTGATGCCTACTACAATATGGGTAATACTCTGAGTCATAAGGGTGATTTTGAAGCTGCTATAGAATGCTTTAAGCAGGCTTTAAAGATTAAACCTGATCATGCTAAGGCCTATAATAATATGGGTGAGGCCCTGAAGAATAAGGGTAATCTTGAGGCTACCATCGACTGTTACAAACAGGCCATTAAGTTTAAGCCTAACTTTGCTGAGGCCTATAATAATATGGGTAATGCCCTAAACCATAAGGGTGATATAGAGGGAGCTATAGATAACTTTAAACTGGCTCTAAAGATTAAGCCCAACTATGCTGAGGCCTATAATAATATGGGTAATGCCCTAAACGGTAAGGGTGATATAGAGGGAGCTATAAATAACTTTAAACTGGCTCTAAAGATTAAGCCTGACTTAGTTGAGGCCTATAATAATATGGGCGCAGCCCTGAAGGATAAGGGTGATATAGAGGCCGCTATAGACAGTTACAAACAGGCTCTGAAGATTAAGCCTGACTATGCTGAGGCCTATAATAATATGGGTATTGCCCAAAATGATAATTGGGATTTAGAGGCCGCTATAGGCAGTTACAAACAGGCTCTCAAAATTAAGCCTGACTATGCTGAGGCCTATAATAATATGGGTATTGCCCAAAATGATAATGGGGATTTTGAGGCCGCTATAAGCAGTTACAAACAGGCTCTCAAAATTAAGCCTGACTATGCTGATACCTATATTAATATGGGTTCTGCCCTAATGGATAAGGGCGATCTAGATGCCAGCATTGATAGCTGCCAACAAGCTTTAAAGATCAGGCCTGACTTTGCTGAGGCCTATTACAATATGGGTTCTGCCCTGACGGATAAGGGCAATCTAGATGCCGCCATAGACAGCTATAAACACGCCATCAAGATCAAGCCTGATTATGCTGAAGCATGGAATAACCTGTTCCTTCCACTCCAAGCGATGAAGTTACAGATTCCTTCCGTCCAAGGCCTGCTGCCTAAGATTAACCCAAAATTAGGTTCTAAGGATGCTCAGATGGCAAAAGCTATCTTGAGTTTTAGTCTGCACAAAGGGGGTGGGGATGCAGAAAGCGCCCTTAATAAAGTGTGTAAACTCTTATCTAAAGCTGGCAATAAAATTATCAAAAATCCAGAAGTGACGACGAAAGAATCTCCTACTCAAATTACCAGATTTGATAACACGGTGGCCCTAGTCCACTTTGGAAGAAGCGGCACAGGGTTACTCCACAGCCTTGTTGATGGCCACCCGGAAGTGTCTACTATGCCCAGTATTTATTTTAGCGAATTCTTTAACGATTCCACTTGGGAAAAAATAGTTGCGGGTGGATGGGGCAAGATGCCAGATCGCTTTATTGCAACTTATGAAGTCTTATTTGATGCCTCAGCTCACAACCTGATTGAATCAAATAATAGAATGCTTATCGCTAACATGGGCCAAAAAGAAGGAATGGCAAATATTGGAGATCAACGAGACGAAGTGCTTAGGGTAGACAAAGCCTTATTTCGTGAAGAACTGCAGCGTCTTATGAGCCTTCATGGCCATCTTGACGCTTTTTCTTTCTTCAAATTGGCACACGCTGCCTATGATAACGCTCTGAAAGACCGTAATAATAAACACCTAATGTTCTATCATATTCATAATCCAAGCAGTCACACAAAGCTTAATTTTGTACACGCAGTACCCAATGCCAATTGGGTCATGATGGTCCGTAAACCATTACAAGCTTGTGAATCTTGGATTAAAAGTAGCTTTGATAGTAATGACCATATAGCTATAGCGAGTAGAATTTTCACAATGCTCTTTGAAATAGATAATGTTATTTACCAAAAACAGAATTCCATTGGCGTGCGTCTTGAAGATTTAAAGGAGTCTCCCAAAAAAACCATTCCAGCACTATGCGATTGGATGGGTATCGAAGAGTCAGAAAGTCTTTATGAGATGACTGCGCAGGGTAACAAATGGTGGGGTGATCCTGCCAGTCCTGACTACGCAAAAGATGGAATGGAGCCGTTTGGAACAGCCTCTATTAAGCGTAAAGTAGGCTCAGTGTTTACTGAGAGCGACCAATTTATACTGCATACCCTTTTCTACCCGTTTAGTGTTAAGTTTGGTTATGTTGAGGAAAATCTAGAACAGTTTAAAGCAGATCTAAAGACGATAAGACCAATGTTGGATGAAATGTTTGGCTTTGAGAAAATAATGTCTGAACGCACTCAGGTAGATGCAGAGCAGTTTATGAAATCAGGCTCCTATTTATACCTTAGGTCGGGCTTAATTGAACGTTGGAATGTGCTGGCTGAATTTCATACGTATCCAAATATGATAGAGCCACTAGATGTGAGTTAATTACAGGAAATTTGGAGAAATTAGATGAGTGGTCAAGTTATTTGGATTACAGGTTTGTCAGGGGCAGGAAAAACAACGCTAGCTAATGAACTCATAACGAGCCTAAAGCAACGTGACTTGAGACCCATACTTTTGGATGGTGATATATTACGTAAACTTTTGAAGGCTCCTCACAAAACAAAAGATAGCCATACACGCGAAAGACGAATTGAACTAGCACTTAAATATGCTCAAATGTGCAGGCTCTTATCATCTCAAGGCTTCACGGTTGTGATTGCTACAATTTCAATGTTTGATAAAGTCTATGCTTGGAACAGGGCAAACCTTCCAAAATATTTTGAGATATATCTTAAAGTGCCCATAGAGGAACTTCGGTCTCGTGATCCGAAGGATATTTATCAAAGGCACACAGATGGTCATTTAACGAACGTTGCTGGATTGGATCTTGTTGTGGATCAACCTTATGAATCTAATTTAACCTTAGATTTTGAAACCCAACCATCTATTTGGCAAAGTCCTAAACGTTTAGCAGATCATGTGATGTCAGAATTACAAAATAATAATATAGTTTAATCGAAGGCTTTAGCCATATTAATGAAATAAAAGGTGTTTTAGCATGAATATAGTTTACTCCTATTTTGTTCTCGATATAGTCCATAGAGGGCATCTTATGATGCTAAAGAACTCCAAGGCAATTGCTGGGCCAGATGGTCGACTAATTGTTGGGATAGTTTCTGATGAGGCCGTTATTGCAAAGAAAGGGAAGGCGCCTATTCTTGACTTTTCTGAACGTTTAGAACTAGCTAACGCTCTCGAATTTGTAGATTTGGTCGTTTGTCAGCAAGATTATACTCCTTATGAAAATGTGAGAAATATTGCTCCAAATATCTTGATGGAAAGTGAAAGTCATGATGAACTGCAGATTAACGAGGGTCGAAAGATAATGAATGAATTGGGAGGTAGAGTGATTGTAATGCCTTACTTTCAAAGTCAATCCTCTACTTTAATCAAAACAAAAATATCCATTACGTGAGAATTACCTTCGGTCTTATATAATAGGTTTTGTATTGGTATTACGTAGTGCATCTTCGATTACTGAACCTACTCCATACAACACTATATCTATTGCAGATTAATTCTTAAATATCATTGTATCAATAGTATAAAACCCAGCAGGTTTATCTGGACCACTACCAATCACTTTTCTAACAAAGAGCCTAACGCTTCTTTGTAGATTAACAGCCTTTCTGTTTTGACTAATGTTGATTTAAGTTTCAGTTTGTCTCCAGGTCCAGGAGCTACTAGTATGAGATGACGACTTCAAAGACTTTTATTACTGCGCATGGGGGCACCACCCTTATGGGCTTTATTATTCAAGTGTAGTTATACAGATTAGGTGTCTCACTTTGTAAACCACTTATTGGGTAAAATTTATTTTTAGTGGCTTTATCATATTGGGATAAGTGTGTAGTTTAGCCAGCACATTCCAGCGCTCCATTAAACCCGACCTAAGGTATAAATAGGAGCCTGATTTCATAAACCGTTCTGCATTTACTTGTGTTCGTTCAGCGATCGTTTTCTCAAAGTCAAACATTTCATCCAACATCGGTCTTATCGTCTTTAAATCTGCTTTAAACTGCTCTATATTCTCCTCAACATAACCAAACCGAACACTAAATGGGTAGAAGAGGGTGCGCATTATAAATCGGTCGTTCTCTGTAAACACTGAGCCTAATTTACGCTTAATAGAGGCTGTCCCAAACGGCTCCATTCCATCTTCCGCGTAGTCAGGACTGCTTGGATCACCCCACCATTTTTTACCCTGCGCAGTCATCTCATAAAGACTGTCTGACTCTTCGATGCCCATCCAATCGCATAGTGCAGGAATAGTTTTTCTGGGAAATTCCTTTAAATCCTCAAGCCGCACTCCAACAGACCTTTGTTTATGATAAATAATACTATCTATTTCAAATAGCATGGTGAAAACTTTGCTTGAGATTATAGCATAATCATTATTATGAAAGTTCCCTTTGGTCCAAGCTTCACAGGCCTGTAACGGCTCACGGACCATCATGACCCATTTGGCATTTGGCGCCACTTGTACAAAATTAAGTTGTGCGTAATTGTCTGGGTTATGAATATGATAAAAGATTAAGTTTTTAAGGTTACGATCTTTCAGAGCCTTATCATAGGCAGCGTGTGTTAATTTAAAGAAAGCAAAAGCGTTAAGATGATCATGAAGGTTCATAAGGCGATGTAGTTCTGTCCGAAATAAGTCTTTGTCAACCCTAAGCACTTCGTCTCGTCGATCTCCAACACTTGCCATTCCTTCTTTCTGACCTGCATTAGCAATACGCTTTCCACTTTTTGATTCAATCAGGTTGTGAGCTGAGGCATCAAATAAGACTTCATAAGTTGCAATAAAGCGGTCTGGCATCTTGCCCCATCCACCCGCAACTATTTTTTCCCAAGTGGAATCGTTAAAGAATTCGCTAAAATAAATACTGGGCATAGTGGACACTTCTGGGTGGCCATCAACAAGGCTGTGGAGCAACCCTGTGCCGCTTCTTCCAAAGTGGACTAGGGCCACTGTGTCATCAGGTCCGATAATCTGAGAAGGAAATTCTTTCTTCGTTACTTTTGGATTTCTGATCGTTCTATTGTCAGTTTTAGATAAGAGACTACACACTTTATTAAGAGCACTTTCAGCATCTTCCCCTCCTTTGTGTAGACTAAAACTCAAAACAGACTTTGCGATCTGAACATGCTTAGAACTAGCCTTTGGATTAATCCTTGAAAGGAGTTCCTCGATGTCAGGAGTCTGTAACTTCATGGCTTGGAGTGGAAATATCAGATTATTCCATGCTCCAGACGAGTCTGGCTTAATCTTTAGAGCCTGTTTGAAGCTGTTTATAGCTAACATTAGATCGCCATTCTTATGATGAGCTTCACCCATATTGTAATAGGCCTCAACAAAGTTAGACTTGATGTTGATAGCCTCTTTATAGCTGCCTATGGCAGCCTCTAGATCACCTTTGTCGTTCAGGGCATCGCCCATATTTTTAAAGGCCTCAGCATGGGCAGGCTTAATTTTTAGAGCCTTTTGGTAGCTGCCTACGGCAGCGTCTAGGTCACCGTTATCATTCAGAGCAGTCCCCATATTATTAAAAGCCTCAGCATAGTCAGGCTTAATCTTTAGAGCCTGTTTAAAGCTATCTATTGCGGCCTCAAGATCATCCTTATCCTTTAGGGCAAGACCCATATTATTAAAAGCCTCAGCATAGTCAGGCTTAATCTTTAGTGCCTGTTTATAGCTGTCTATAGCAGCTT
>Ga0209502_10003746_pt1 | contig 11740 bp, 9 predicted proteins | sample ArcticOcean_MG_C_10_FD_187442 | JGI IMG/M metagenome (GOLD analysis project Ga0209502, IMG submission 187442) | Marine microbial communities from western Arctic Ocean - ArcticOcean_MG_CB11_90 (SPAdes) (version 2) | ecosystem: Environmental > Aquatic > Marine > Oceanic | place: Arctic Ocean...
GCAAATCCCACAAATGCACCTCCCCGAACCCCGTGCCGGCGAGCAAGGTCTGGCCACAGGAAGACAAACGCACGCAGTGCACCGCCGCCGTCGCGCCTTTCCCGGCGCCGGGCGAGCTAAGCGTCGCGCGCGGGCCATTCGCGCACCGCGCGTCCCACAGAAACACCTTGCCTCGCTTCCCAGACGCGACGAAGGTGTTTCCACTCGTGCCTGGAACGAATGACACGTCCAGCAAGCCGCTATTTCCCTCGCTCCGTAGGGTTCCGGTAGCACCAAAACCTCTGCTGCTGCTACTCGTGCTGCTCGTCGTCACCAACCTCACTTGCCGCCCTACACTCGCGTCCAGAATCTCCACCGCGTCGGCGTCACCCGAGGCGGTCGCGATGCACCCGCCGCCATCAGCGCCGTCCTCACCGCCCCACGCCACCGACGACAGCGTGCGCGTCACGCTCCCGCTGTCCCCTAAACCGTTGCGAACCCAAAGCGGCTCGAACCGCTCGCCGTTGCTCAATCTCAGTGTGTCAACACGCAACAAACAAAGCCCGCCGCTCGCGGTGGCGGAGACTAACCGCTGACACTTCGCGTCAAAAACCGCGGAAACAACCGGGTCGCCGTACGCCGCGATGACGTTCGTGTCGTGCCTGATACGATAAAAAAGAAAGTGTCAGTCTCATATGGGCAATCAGGGAGGCGGAACGTGGTGATTGGGAAATACTTACCTGGGTCTTGGCAGGTGCGTGACCCCCAGTTCGCGCGTAGCACTAAGTGCCATCGCGAAGGCATCGCGTTGCGCACCCGCAACAGAGACACGTCTTTCACCCTGACCGTCCCCGAGCCGCGCGTCGCGAACGCACGCGGACCACGACGGGTGATGGTTTTTATGTCTGCGTCGTTTGCTGTTTTTAGTAATCATGTCGCTTTCGCTTTCCTGAGTTGTCACGTCACGGTCATCATCACTCATTTCCTCGTCATCGCCTGCCCCCAGCGAACGTCGTACACAGGCTTGATACCTGCTCGTCCTGTACGCATACGCACAGTTCGCGAGCGCCGCGAACGCCGCCGCGTCGCGCGCCGCGTAAACGGCGTCGCGTTTAGGTTGGTCCACGGTGGTTTGTTCCAATTTCGTAAAAAGCAAACACCACCGCTGCGTCGCCCGTGCGATCCTTTCCAGGGAATCCGCCATGCGAAGGGGAGGTTTTTGGGACACTACTGTGGCGCGAACGTCCTCATCAACGGAAGAATCAGCCTCGCCGGTCGAGTGCACGGAAGTAGAGTCCACAGAGCTCTTGGTCGCGTCGCATCTCGCGTTTTCGGGTTCATCATCAGTTCGCGAATTCGTGTTGTCGTTCGCCACAACAAGAGGCGCTCGCGTAAGGAACCCGAGCAAGCTGCCTTGGCCGGGCACCGGGAGAGGGTCCCCGCGCCGCGCCGGGCGGCCCATGACACGCGTCGCGCACGTCGCAGAGCGCGCGCGGCGTTGTGACGAGGGGATGGCAACGAACGGCTCAGATTTCAGTGTGCCCACTTTCAAATTTTTTATCCTCACTCCTTTTCCTCGGACTCGCAAATGGCCGCGGGCACTTTGCGGTGGCGCGAGTCCTAGGGTGGCATGCACACCTACGTGGGGTACGCATGGGCGTTCAGTGCTGCTGGGAGCAGCGGATGCATGGACACGTTGCGTAAGGTACGGCGATTGCGTCGGGCGTTGGGGTTTCCGGAACGGTCACGTCGCCGCGACCGTGAGGATCGCATGTGCTGCGATCGATGTCGGCATCCTACGAAATCTTCATTGACTTCGCCGCCGACCGAGGCGTAAAGGGCGTAAATCCTTCCCCCCACGAGCACACCACTGACGCCTCGGTTCCCCACATCTTACTTGTCTTGGTCCTTTTCCCTGTTCAATCACACAGTACGGCTCCTCCAAGTTCACAAGCAACGTGGAGTTGGTTGCTTTGCTTGAGACGATGAACGTGTTCCTTCTTTTCGTGGTGTTGTTTTTTTCCGGTAAGCTCGGGCTCGTGTTCGACGCCGCGAATGATTCGAAACTGGTCAGCATAGGTGTGATAAGCGCTGTGCTAAAAGCGGGCTCCAGCTTGTTGTTCCAGCGAGCCCTGCAGCTCTCGCCGGTGTCCTTGTCCGTCCCCTACCTTGCCTTCACGCCCGCGTTGTTACTGGTCACCAGTTATTTCATGCTCGGCGAACGCCCGGAACCAGCGGGGGTGGCGGGCGTGTTCGTGATGACCGCGGGGGCGTACGGTTTGAACGCGGCGGGGAGGAAGGACCGGCAGGGGGGGGGGGGGGGAGGGATGCAAGCAGCAAGCGACCGGGGTGGGTACATGAAAAAGAGAGAGGGACGTTCTGGGAGTTCGAGCAGACTGCAACGCGCGAGCGAGGACCCGGCCGTGGCGGTTACGAGCGGAAAGAAAACGGGCAACGACAGTGGTAATGGAACCGGACTCGCCAGCCGCGGGAACAGCGCGGGCGATTTAACCTCACTAAACGTCGCGGTGAGTGTTGACAGGCATTCTTCGGATAGCGACACGGGTACGGACAATGCAACCCGGTTCGAGCTGTTTAAAAAAATTCGAAACGAAGGGAAGACCCAAACCCGGTTCCCGGCGTCAATTGGTGAACACAAATTTTTAACCTCGGTGTTGCCCGCGGAACCCGGTTCGCGGCTCATGCTTCTCGTAGCGATTGCGTGGAGCTTCACTTCCGATTTAGATAAAATGGGAAAAAGCGCGTCCCCTGGTGAGGACTTGGTGGTGTTCATCGCGGTGCAGAGGTTCTGCATGTGGGTGCCGTTGAGTTTCGCGGCGATTGCGAAATCTGGAAGCGTCACAAAACTGGCAAAGAAGTTTTCCAAACACGTCCCGTTGCTTCTCGGTCTAGCTGTCCTGGAGATGTACACCATGGCTGCGTATTTGAAAGCCCTGGATCACCTGTACGTGTCCTACGCCATAGCGGCGAAACGGAGCGGGATTTTGCTAAGCGTCGTCGCGGGCGCGCTTTTCTTTGACGAAAACATCGCGAACCGATTGCCCTTCGTTTTGGTGATACTGGGAGGCATGTTCCTGGTGTTGGTTTCGGGGAACGATTTTTAAGACATTGAAAACTTGTAAAAAGGTCTCACTACTGTTCAGGGCAGCCGTTCGCCAACACCCAGTTTACAACCTCGAGATGGCCTTAAGCTCTCGCATATATGAGCGTATGCTCATCCCACGGGCAGCCGTTCGCGCGTGCCCACTGCAGCACCTCGAGGTGCCCGCCCTCCGCCGCGTAGTAGCACGTCTCCTCGTTCCACGGACAGTTGTTCGTGCGCGCCCACTGCAGCACCTCGAGGTGCCCGCTCATCGCCGCCGCCGAGCCCGTCAACTCGTCCCACGGTTTGCCGTTCTCGCGCAACAACTTTAACTCTTCGAGCTGTCCGCTCCTCGCCGCTGCCTGACAAAGGTATTCTGGACGCGACAGGCGACCTTGCCATTGCAGGCGCTTCAACACGCTTAAACGTCCGAGGGCCACGGCTTCTTCCTCATCAATATCCTCAAACTGTATCCCCGTCTCCACCACCGCGTCGCGCATCGCGTGGCTCACCGCAGGGAGCCGGGCGAGATCGGCGGGGTCGTCGAAATTCTCAGATCTGAGAACGTGCGTGACGACGATGTCGTTGAGAAGGCCGGGGATGGCCTCGCCCGCGTTAGCCGCGTTGGCCACGTTCGCATCGCGGCGCTCGCGCCTCTTTCGCGCTCGACATTCCTTACCGGTCATCGCGTTGGAGTGTGCGCTGGTTTTGTGTGCGTGTCGTGTGCGCGCGCGTCGTTGTGCCTCGAGGCGTCCGAGAAAAGCGTTTTGAACGAAAAAAAATCGCTCACAAAAAGCCCATATCCGCGCGCCGCCAGCTTTTCCGATTTAAAGGGCTTCCATCCCTTCCGCCTGTTCTCTTGCCTGCGCGCCCCACCCGGCACGCAGACACTCGTGTAACATGAGTAACCAGCGGGAAGGAGGCATCGAGGTGGTGCAGGATGACGCGGAGATTGAGATGTGGAAGATCCGCAAGGTACGTCACATCGCACGGAAAACCACCATCGATCGTTTGCGGCGATTGGCCATGCTTGTTTTCCCTGTGTTTCCCGCGTTTGATTTGGCGCCCCATGTGTTCGGTGCTCCTCGCGTCCGTCCTCTTCCTGTCCGGTATCTCCACCATCGCGGCTGACGTTCCTTCCTCCCTTTGTCCTCACCCCCACTTCACAAACAGCTCGTGAAAGGCTTGGAGTCCGCGCGTGGCAACGGCACGTCCATGATCTCGCTGGTTATTCCCCCGAAAGGCCAGATCAACTTGACGAACAAGATGTTAACCGACGAGGCGGGTACCGCGAGTAACATCAAGTCACGGGTGAACCGCCAGTCCGTGCTGGACGCGATCGGCAGCGCGCAAACTCGGCTAAAGCGGTACAACCAGATCCCACCCAACGGACTTTTGATTTACTGCGGCACCGTGCTGACCGATGAGGGGAAGGAGAAGAAGCTCAACATAGATTTCGAACCCTTCAAGCCCATCAACACCTCGCTGTACATGTGCGACAACAAGTTCCACACCGAGTGTTTAAGCGAGCTCCTGCAGAGCGACAGCAAATACGGGTTCGTGGTGATGGACGGGCACGGGTGTCTTTTTGGAACCCTAGCGGGCAACCACAGAGAGGTTATTCACAAAGTCTCCGTGGATTTGCCGAAGAAGCACGGCAGAGGTGGTCAATCCGCGCTGCGTTTCGCCCGCCTGCGCCTGGAGAAGCGCCAGAACTACGTCCGGAAAATCGCCGAGCTCACCACCGCGCACTTCATCACGCACGACAGGCCGAACGTCAACGGGCTTGTTATGGCTGGGAGCGCGGATTTCAAGAACCAGCTCATGCAGAGCGATCTTTTCGACATGCGGTTGACTCCGATTATTCTGATGATTGTGGATGTTTCGTACGGCGGCGAAAACGGGTTTTCGCAGGCGATCGAACTGAGCGCGGACACCCTTGGTAACGTCAAGTTCGTCAAGGAAAAGAAACTGATTGGGAAGTTCTTCGATGAGATTGCACAGGACAGCGGTAAGTACTGCTTCGGTGTTAAAGAGACACTGATGTGTCTTGAGATGGGCGCCGTGGAGACGCTTATTATTTGGGAGAACATGGAAGTCAACAGGCACGTGCTTTCCAACGCGACGACTGGTGAAACACACATCGTGCACCTCACACCGGAACAGGAGAAGGACCAGAAAAACTTCAAGGACCATGACACCGGAGCCGAGTTGGAATCAATCGAAAGCGGAAGCATGCTGGAGTGGCTGGCGAACGAATACAAGAGCTTTGGGTGTAACCTCGAGTTCGTCACGGACCGGTCGGAGGAGGGCTCGCAGTTCGTGCAAGGCTTCGGGGGCATGGGGGGTATTCTGCGGTACCAAGTTAACCTCGCGGAGTTCGAAGTCGCGAGCGACGTGGAGTCGCAAGGCAGCTCGTCGGACGACGAGGGGTACATATAAATTACGGCGCGCGAAACGTAGCCGGGGTCGACCGCGAGACGTCTGAACAAAAGAAGCACCGAATGTTTCGTTAAGACAAGACGTCGCGACGCCCCCGACCGTGCGCGTGAGTGTTTTGAGACGTTTTGGTTTCACATTTACGAGTACACTATTGAACAACAAACACATCATTACGCTACTCATGTCCTTTTATACATTTTCATCCATTCGCGCCACGCACGACCACCCGTCCGGCATGATCACCTGTACGGTCTGCGCCGCGGGCGAGAAATTTCTTTCGGGTATTCCATCGCGAACATCATGCTCGCCATTTGAACGCCTCTCACGGTCCCGCAACGCCGTGCCCCGCGTTTCCGCGACCGTGGCGAACCCACCAGACGTCACACGCGGACCACCCACACAAGGAAAGTCGTCCTCGCCGTCTTCATCGTTCGCCACAATCCTCGGCCGCACCGCGGGGCGCGAGCTGCCAGCCCCGATGGCTCCCCGCAGCGCGCGCTCGGAATCGCGCGGCCCTGGATTCAGCCGCTTCCCGCGGTCCACCGCCTGTCGCACGGCATCGCGGTCGCCACTAGCGCGCGCGCTTTTGATAGTCGCGACCGCTTTCTTGACCCGCCGGTGACGACACCCCATGCAAGGCTCTTTAGTTGTGGGACACGTGGCAAAAAACAAAACCAGATGGCTGGAAGAAAAAAAACATCATGAAAAGAGAAAACATCTTTTTACGAGACGGTCGCGTGTATTATTAACAACTCAAGATGCGAACGCGTGTACAACGCCTTTTGATGTACAGGGCGTCATCACACGCTCACACAAAGTACAGCCGCGACCCCTTTCGGTGGTTTTCGTAAATTCAACTCGTGCAAACAAAACGAAACGTATCGAAACGCAACTCGCGCGCAAAGTGGTGATTTGTAAGTAACAGATCAGGCGTCACTTAAAAATCATGTAAATGATTTAGCGCGGCAGGTCGAACAAACCTTTGCCAGAGTTGATGGACATGAAGAAGTCCGCGAACACGAGGGAGAGGATGGCCATGAGCTTCATGACGATGTTCAGCGCGGGCCCGCTGGTGTCCTTCAGGGGGTCACCCACGGTGTCGCCCACGACGGCGGCTTTGTGGATTTCGGAACCCTTGCCTTGCACCACGCCGTCCACGACGAGCTTGCCTTTTTCCACGTACTTCTTGGCGTTGTCCCACGCCCCCCCGGTGTTCGAGGAGGAGATGGCCATCTGGATGGACGAGACGATAGCCCCGGCCAGCATCCCAGCCACGGAATCAACGCCGAGGAAGATGCCGAACAGCAGGGGGGTTGACATGACCAGGATAGCGGGCGGCACCATCTCCCGGAGTGAGGCGTCTGTGGAGATGGCGATGCACCGCGCGTGATCCGCGGGGGCGTGGCCGGGTGTGCCTTCCAGGAGACCGGGGATCTCACGGAACTGCCTGGCGACTTCCTTGACCATTTCGTTCGCCGCCTTACCAACGGACTTCATGGTCATGGCGCTGAACCAGTACGGGATCATGGCGCCGAAGATGAGTGAGGCGAAGATCAGGGGCGACACGAGTGAGACGCTCGCGGCGGTGAGCCCAGCGCGCGTGATGAAGGCTCCGAAAAGCGCCAAGCCCACCAGGCACGCGCTGCCGATAGCGAAGCCCTTGCCGATCGCGGCGGTAGTGTTCCCCGCGGCGTCCAGGGCATCGGTCACGTCCCTGACGTTTTCGGGGAGCTCGGACATCTCCGCGATGCCACCCGCGTTGTCGCAGATGGGGCCGTACACGTCGATGGCGAGGCAGGTCGCGAGGTTGGATAGCATACCCAGCGCGGCGAGGGCGACGCCGTACATGTCCCCGAGCCAGAACGAGATGTACACCACGATCGCGAGCAGGGACACGGGGAGGATCGCGGAGCGGTACCCGAGGGCGAGGCCGTAGATGATGTTCGTGGCAGCGCCGGTTTCGCACGACTGCGCGACTTCCCGCACGGGCGAGTACGAGTGCGAGGTGTAGTACTCGGTGATGAACCCGATGGTGCACCCTGACCATAGGCCTGAAATAACACAAGCCCAGGCCTTGAGTGGAGTGAAGTCGAAGGAAATCGTGGGGTCTGCGACCCTTGACAGCTCAAACGTGGAGGGCAGGAACAGCGCGGCGAGGGCGTAAATCACGGGCGTTAGCACCAGCGTGGTTAAACCCAGTTGCACCTTCAAAACGGTTTCGATGTCCGCCTCGTGCTTGACGGGCATGATGTTGGTGGCCACGAACGAGCACAAAAGGCACACGATAACGCCGCCGGCGCTTATTGTGACGGGGAACATCAAACCGGACCAGCCGCCCGCCGCGATGAGGGTGGGCGAGTTGGACGCCACGACGAGGGCGGCGCAGGTGGCTTCCGCAAAGGAGCCGAAGAGGTCGCTGCCCATGCCGGCCACGTCCCCGACGTTGTCCCCGACGTTGTCCGCAATAGTGGCGGGGTTCCGCGGGTCGTCTTCGGGGATGTTCTCCACAACCTTACCGGCGAGATCGGCGCCGACGTCGGCGGCTTTCGTGTAGATGCCGCCGCCCACGCGGCCGAACAGCGCGATGGCGCTGCCGCCGAGGCCGTAGCCGGCGAGGCACTCGGTGAGCTTTAAGGCTTCACCTGACCCCGCCACGTCCCATTTGTCGAAGTACAGGGTGAAGAAGTGCGCGAGGATGAAAAGCACGAGCATGGAGAGGCCTACCAAGGCGAAGCCCATGACGCTTCCGGCGCGGAACGCGGTGTTGAAGGCGTCCGTCCACGGGTTGCTCCCAGCCGCCATAACGGTGGTGCGCGCGTTGGAAAACACCGCGACTTTCATGCCGATCCACCCCGAAAGCATCGACGTCAAACCGCCCGCGACGAAGGAAACGCAAGTCAACCCGCCTTCCTCGATGTGGAACTCGCCGCCGGTGTAGGACACCTTGTACGATAAAAAAGAAAGAAAGTGTCAGTCTGTAGTAATGTGTATCCGGGATTGGGAAGGGTATACTGTACTCCATACAGTCAAACAAAACAGTGCAGTAAACAGTCTGCAGAACGTGGTAACTGGGAAATACGTACCAGCAAAAGCACAACGGTCCCGAACGCCACGATGAAGTACGCGCACATGGTGTACTCCGCTTTGAGGAACGAATCCGCGCCTTCGCGGATGGCTTCGTAAATCCCAATCAGCTTGCTGGTGTCGATGTTCACCCCGGAAACCAGGGTCTCCGAGTGCCCGCCGCCCGGGGCGCCGGTGAGGGAAATGCGTGACACGAGCTTGAACTGGAAGATCGCAAACAGAATAGAGATGATTCCGCTGACGATGATGAACGCATCAGTCGCCTCGGGGGACGCGATGGAGTTCGCCATGGTGACTGGCGGAAACGGAAGCTTGAAGGCAGCGGTGTGACGCGCGTGCCGTTCGAAGTGACCGAGGCGCGCGTCGAACGGGCTAGGGTTGCAGATCGAGTTCGTTAAAAAGATGGGGTTCCAACTGTTTTTTGGGATAAAAATCTTTCCAGCCGCCAAACTTCGGGTACGGGCAAGCAGTGTTGGGATTTGGGAAATACATCCGCACTCTGTGGGATTTTTTTTGAGTACGGCAAAAAGTGCGACCGATGAACCTTTAGATTCCTTCGGTGAACCGATCGGGTTGTGAATTTCGTACCGGTCAAGGTGTCTGATCAAGACGCAAAAATTGACCGACTCGCCAAGGGGTACTATTTCCTCGGAAGGCGTTATTCGCTTCTTCGTGTCAATCAATGCCCGGGGCAGAATCCCACAGTGACTGCTGCACGTCCCCCCCCCCGCCGCCAGCGCTTCCCGCTCGCGTTTGTTCCCGCTCCACGGCGTCCCGGTCGCGCCGCCGCCGGACGGAGGCCTTGCCCAGGGGGTTTCGAACCGCGGTCATGGTGTTCGCGCCGAAGGACCCGAACGTGGTGGTGGACCCATTTACCACCCGCGAAGTGCCTCGCGCCTCCTCCCTGCACAAGCCCGGGGACGCCAAGGTGATCACGTACTCGCGGCGCAGAAACAAAGCGGTTTCAGCGAAACGATTGGAGAGTGATGACGCGGCGGGCTTGGCGGGCGCGCTTGAGACGCTCGCGGTGGGGACACCCACGCGCGTGACGGAACCCGAACCCGAAACATCAACGGCGGAAACGCGCGGGCCCAGGGAACCACGCGACGGAGACTACGAAGGCCCGTTCCAGGACAGCGACAGCGACTGCGGCGGTCCTGGCTCAGGTTTGAAGAATCAACAACGACAACGAATGGACAAGAACCGAGGCGCGCGGCTTCAACGCGCCGCGGCGAACGCCAAGGATGACGCCGCCGCGGTGCGCGCCGGGCTATCACGACAAGCTGACTTTTTCGCGCAACTCGATTGCGTATCCCTGCCGTCCGAATCGGAAGACAACGCGCAAAGTCCACTCGTTGTGGTGCGGAAGACGAAGACGACGACTAGTGTTAACGTGGACCGTGTTACTGTGCAGGCTGCTGGCAAAAAGTCGCACCACGCCCCGCGTCCCACCACGCCGAACACAAAACTCGCGCTGACCACGGAATGGCTGCGCGCCATTCCCGAATCCTTCTCGCCGGGCGCGGACGGCGACCAGTCCGTGGAGATTGAGGAAGAGTTCGTGGTGAGCGACAAGGAGGAGGCAGATTTGGTGGAGGTGGTGGACAAAGATTTGGTGGAGGTGGTGGAAAAAAAGGTGGTGGACAGGGATGTGGAAGGAGAGGTGGTGGATACGGCGTCGGAAAGAAACGCTGACCGGGGTTTGGAAGGAAACGCTTTGGGCGTTTCCGACGGCGCGGCGTCATCCTTGGCGCCGGTTGACGACGCCGCCGCCGCCGCCGCCGCCGCGCTGGGCGCGACTTCGCTTCAGGATACGGCGGCTGCCGATACGCACGCATCGGAGTTTGTCTCCAACTACGCCGCCGAGAATTTAAGCTTTGCGAAGTTCCTCGGCGAGTGCGGGCAGACCGCTACGGAGGTGCTGTGCATGTCAGACGCGCTCGCGTCGTACGCCGGCGCGTGGAAAATCGGAGAAGGCACGTACGGCGAGGCTTTCAAATTTGGAAACATGGTTTTGAAAATAGTCCCGATCGCGGGCGACACGCTTGTCAACGGCGAGCCGCAGATGGGTTGCGCTCAAATCGCGGGCGAAGCCGCCGTCGCGCGGCGACTCACGTCCCTACGACCGACCGGCAGCGCGTCCCACTCCTCCCGAAAAAACGTCACCTCCGGGTTCATCGACACCAAAAACGTGTTCGTGTGCGTCGGGCCGTACGCCCGCGATTTGCTTGACGAGTGGGTCGCGTACGACGAAACAAAAACATCCGAAAACGAAAACCCGGGCAAGTTCCCGCGCGACCAGCTGTACGCCGTGTTCGCGTCGAGCGACGGCGGCGTGGATTTGGAGCGCGCGACGATTCAAAATCACGCCGAGGCGACGAGTATTTTGCTACAAGTAACAATCGCGCTCGCGGTCGCGGAGGAGGCGTGCCGGTTCGAACACCGAGACTTGCACTGGGGTAACGTTTTGTTGAAACCGTGCGGGGTTGACGAAACAAAACACGCCACCCTGAACGGCGTGCAGCTTGTTTACCCCACGCGCGGCGTCGACGTCAACGTCATCGACTTTACTTTGTCGAGGTTGGACCTCGGCGGGGGAGGGGACGGTGTCGTGGGTAAGGGAGATGATGATGTGGATACTTCCAAATCCTCTCAAACCTCTCAGAACCTCGCGTACTGCGACCTCGGCGCGGACCCCGAGCTGTTCAACGGCCCGGAGGGGCATTGCCAGAGCGAGACGTACCGTTTGATGGCGAACGCGGTTGCAGGCGACTGGAGCGCACACGTGCCGAAAACAAACGCGCTGTGGCTGCGTTATTTGGCGGACTGCTTGTCCAGTGACAAGAAGTACCCGTGTACTCACGTGGAACTCGCGGAACTAAAGGCGTTCAAAAAACGAGCGGCGGGGTACGCCAGCGCGCAGGAAGCGCTGTGGGACGGTTTGTTCGTGGGGGTTTTTAAAACAAACTACGGGGGGTAGGGGACGGACTGATTAGATTACTTTGTATAAAGTTTACTCATTGATGAGCGAGACAAAGGACAACATCTACGTCCTAGACGTTCACTTCATCTACCACCGCGCTCGCTTACAAATACTCGTCTAGAAGGTGCTACTTTTTTTTTTTTTTTTAC
>Ga0209502_10003756_pt1 | contig 11722 bp, 10 predicted proteins | sample ArcticOcean_MG_C_10_FD_187442 | JGI IMG/M metagenome (GOLD analysis project Ga0209502, IMG submission 187442) | Marine microbial communities from western Arctic Ocean - ArcticOcean_MG_CB11_90 (SPAdes) (version 2) | ecosystem: Environmental > Aquatic > Marine > Oceanic | place: Arctic Ocean...
CAACCTTCTGGATAGGTGAAAATTTAAATTTATTATTAATTTTAGTTCCACTCCTTTTAGGTGGAAGTATTGGAATTTATGCTGCAAAGACAGTTCAAATGACAAAAATGCCTGAGCTCGTTGCCTTGATGCATTCCTTTGTAGGCCTTGCAGCAGTATTGATAGGTGTTGCAGCAGTATTTAATGAATTTGAGTCACACTCAATAGTGCAACGCTTTGAGCTATTTATCGGAGCGTTTATTGGCGCGATTACATTTACTGCATCAGTGGTAGCATTTGGAAAACTATCAGGGAAATTTGGAGCAAAAGCAATAGTTTTTGTTGGCCAACATTGGATTAATCTTATCTTAGCAATTGCAATGGTTGTATGTGGAGTTATTTATTTCCAATCAGAATCAACAATGGCATTTTTAATTATGCTGGGATTAGCATTGGTATTAGGTGTGAGCCTAATTGTACCTATTGGAGGGGCTGATATGCCTGTAGTCGTTTCAATGCTAAATAGTTATTCTGGGTGGGCTGCGGCGGGGATTGGCTTTACGCTAAACAATTCAGTGCTAATAATAGCTGGAGCATGTGTGGGTTCATCGGGAGCAATTTTATCTTATATTATGTGTAAAGCTATGAACCGGTCAATTGTTTCAGTAATGTTGGGAGGTTTTGGTGCCGACGTAACAGCTGATATAGCCAGCGAAGGTGATAGACCAGTTAAGTCCGGTTCAGCAGATGATGTTGCTTATTTAATGTCTAATGCCGAGTCCGTAATTATTGTTCCAGGTTATGGCTTGGCTGTTGCTAGAGCCCAGCATGCTTTACAAGAACTGACTACAAAGCTTATTGAAAAAGGCATTAGTGTCAAATATGCTATCCACCCTGTTGCAGGAAGAATGCCGGGCCATATGAACGTATTATTAGCTGAAGCTGATGTACCTTATGATCAGGTAGCTGAAATGGAGGATATAAATGGTGAGTTTAGTCAAACTGATGTTGTTTTGGTAATTGGCGCTAACGATGTAGTCAATCCAGCAGCAAAAACTCCGGGTAGCGCAATATATGGAATGCCAATCTTAGAGGCACAAAAAGCGAAAATGATTATTGTGAATAAACGCTCTATGGCACCAGGTTATGCAGGGTTAGATAATGAACTCTTTTATTTAGATAAAACGACGATGCTTTTTGGAGACGCCAAAAAAGTTATTGAAGAATTAGTTAAAGCAATTTAAAAAAATATTAGACGCCAACATGTAATATCATTAAGAATTAAATTAGTAGATAAAAAAACATGCTAGAAATTTATGTATACGATCCTGGCAATACATATAAAAATTATTACAATGATATGATAAATCTTCTTATGGGAAATCCTAATAGTATTATTGTGGTTATATTAGTTTTATCAATAACCGTTGTATTTATCTCTATTATATATGTTCTACTTCAAGCCCCACAGAATCCAAAACGCCAATCTAAAAGTAAAAAAATAGGTAAAAAATCAATAGGTACTTCTCAAGAAAAAAAAGGAAAGAATAACAATATAAAATATACAAAAGAATTTCTCAGGCGTGTCAAAGGATTAGATCTTGAGCTTAAAGAGAAATCAGGGTAAGTCAGCTTTACCTCAAGTCAAGAGTAATTAATCAACCCATTGTTATAAATAATATATCCTGACCTTTAATTACATTAATCGTCTACCAACTGTAGTCGAATATTGCAGGAGATTAATAATCCCTAATAATTCTTCTTCTGCCGCCAGACTGGCGCGAAAACCAGCCACCAATTACAAAAATAATTATGATAAAGTAATTGAGGAGAGACCTATGAATAATCTAGAGACAGCCACAAAGATAATGGAATTAATTCAGGGGGATGATAAACAACGTCAACTTGGTTTTGACCAATTCAATCAGAATGTAACAAAAGAATTTATTCGATTTTTAATGAATCGCGGATTAAATTACGAAGATTCAAAGGATGTATGCCAAATAACGACTATTAAGATTTTTAAAAAAGCAAAAACATTAAAAAATAAAAGTTATGCAAGAACGTGGATGTATCAAATCTTAAGGAGAAGCTTGTTAGATTTTGCAAAAAAAAAACAAAAATATCAAAAAATATTTGAAGAATTCGATGATGAGTTAAGAATAGTAAAAAGTAATGAGATGAATATAAGTAATAGTGGAATTGATGAAAGTAATTTAGATAATGAGTATTACGATCAGAGTGATTGTGTAGAAGGGCAACTAAATAAATTTTCAAAAGAAAATCCGGAACGCTCTCATGCCCTTAGACTACAAATGGATGGATTTGATATTAAATTTATTGCTGATTCCATTGGAAGAAGTCAAGGAGCTACCAAAGAATATTTGAGCCAATGCCGAAAGAAAATTTCACCCTGGGTTGAGAAATGTTTAGAGATAGGAACACGATAAAATGATTAAGAATGATTCAAAATTAGATAGCGATTGGCTAAGAATTATCGCCGGCGACATTATTCTGAAGATGGAGCCAAAGTTGCGTCTTCAGGCACGACTGATCCGTGCGGCATTAGTAAAACAAAAAAATAAAATTGAAAGTTCAATACCAGAACATGATCAAAAATTTTATAAACGATTAGAGATAGCATTAATTCAAGAGGGATTGTTAGAGTCTAAATCAAGAATAAAAATTATGATTGATAACAAAATCAAAGCCCTAATAATAATAACCTTAGGAGCAGGCGTTGTGTGGGCAACACAAGTCGAACCTCATTTCACCAAGCCAATGATAGCTGGGCACGTAATCATTCAAACTAAAAATGTTGATAAACAACAAGAGTCTTTCTGGAGAAATAACTTCATTAGAGGAAGTTTTACAGGTTTTTGGTCAAGACTAAATAATTATGTTGACCAAGATTCGAGTAAAACAAAATTTACATTAGACAATTCATGTCGTCCTAAACTTTTAACTCTTAAAGGGTGCACTAAACTTGCCCTAAAATTTGATTCTGCTGCACAATTCAATCTGGGGCTTATGTATGAGCAAGGTATTAATGTGAATAAAAATTACGAAAGTGCCATGGAATGGTATAAAAAATCTGCTGCATTAGGGAATATAAAAGCAAAATTTAATATGAATTATTTAGCTGATAAAAAACTTGTCAAATAATTAATTTATTTCCTTACCTTTAATAAAATGATCGTCTACCTAGTGACAACATAAATTAGAGGTTAGATCATGAAATTGAAAAAATTAACAATAGTGCTTTCACAGCTACTACTTGTGTCATCTCTGAGCCATGCAGATGCTCCATGTAACCAACAAAGCTTTTGGAAAAGTTGGTTCCCAAAGGGAGAGTTTGTAGGTTTTGGACATGCTCCATCTGTCAATAAGATTGCTAAAGCACAATTCCAATTTGCAGAAAATTATCACCGGGGTAATATTCTGACTAAAAATTATTCTAGCGCCTTAGATCTATTTCAAAGAGCAGCTGATAATGGTCTAACCCAAGCTCATTTTAAGCTAGGCCTCATTAATCATTACGGACAGGGTAAGGTCAAAGATTTATCTGGAGCTTATGCGCATTATGAAAAGGCTGCTGAACAAAATAGCCCAGAGGCTGAATTCAATTTGGGCCTCATGAATCGATATGGATTAGGTCGACCAAAGAACATGCTCGACGCTTACGAATGGTTCAGTAAGTCTGCACAAGAAAAAACCGCAATGGATATTCATCAATGTGAAATAAATTTAGCTGGGGTCAAAGAATCCCAGTTTAATTTAGCTCAAATGCACCACTACGGAATGGGTACAACAAAAGACATGGCAGAAGCTGCGAATTGGTATGAAAAAGCAGCGGGCCACAACATGAAAGAAGCTCAGTTTAATTTAGCAAAATTATTACTTTCAGGCGAGGGAATTACTTATGATTTTGATAGAGCTATGGAGAACTATAGATTTGCCGCCGAACAGGGCTTGGCTGTGGCACAACTTAACCTGGCTCAGATGCGTCACTATGGACCAAGTTACTTCCAGGATCATTTAGTTGCTTTTCATTGGTATCAAAAAGCAGCTAGTGGAGGATTGCTTGAAGCAGAATTCAATCTAGGCCTTATGAAGCAGTACGGGCGAGGCACTAATCAAAATTATGTAGCGGCGCTGAGTCATTACATTAAAGCGAAAGACGCTAATATTCCAGAAGCTTATTTAAATCTTGGATTTATATATCACTATGGACTAGGGACTCCCATCGATCAGGAAAAAGCCTTTGAGTATTTTTCGGTTGCGGCGCGTCATAATCTCCCTCAAGCACAATATCATTTAGGCCTTCTATATCAAGATGGAAAGTGGGTGGCACAAGATAAAATACAGTCGGCATATTGGCTTGATAAAGCTTCAAAACAGGGGATTCAAGAGGCGGAATTGATGATTCAAGCCATAGCGATGCGTGAGCCAGAAGATGCTAATTTATATATTACGAATTAGGGGAAGTAAATGCTGATTAAAAATTTAATTAAAGGTGCAATCTTGCTTATTGCATTAATTGCTCTGGTTAATGTCGTGGAAATAACTACTAATAAGAGTTTAGCGAGAAATTATGAAATACGTCATTGAAGGATTAATTGTGATCTCGATCTTCTTAATGGGGTGTTCAACACCAGAGGTGGATATAGGAAAAATTTTGATTGTAATTGATGAGCCTTATACTGTTGCGAAAAAAAATTAAATTTTTTTATAGTCATAATACGACAACCAAAGGCATGAGTAGGTTGTCGGGGGACTACAACCCTATAACCATGCCAGTCATTGCGTGAAAATATTCCTCAAGCAGTGCTCCTTTTTCACGGCATTGACCGATTCACCCCCGTAAGGGGTTCAAATAGACAATAAAAAATCTTAATGTCCCAAATTAAAAAAACCGGCACAGGCCGGTTTTTTTGTATCTATTTAAAATCACCTTTGGAGCGTGCCTTACCTTTTTTTGAGCCACCAAAGAAGCCCGGCTGGTCAACCATTTTTAGGTAATCCTCAAAAAAATCCACCCCATCAGTATCAAATTTTTCTTGGATATCTTCTAGTGGGATATCATTTGAAATGATTACAGGATCTCCCATCTGCCAATTGGCCGGTGTGGATATATTATACTTAGCAGATAGTTGTAAGGCATCTACAATACGAATGATCTCGTCAAAGTTTCTCCCAATATTTTTTGGGTAAATTAAAATAGTTTGGATTGTCTTACTAGGATCAATAATGAATACTGATCGAATAGTGGCCTTACTTGGTTTGCCAAAAGATCCTTCATTAGGCTTAGCATTTGGGTGGTACATACCATAAAGAGAAGCGACTTCAAATTTTTCATCAGAGATTAATGGGAAATCAACGTTAGTATTTTTACCAAAATTACTGATAATTTTATTTAAAGCACTTTTTTCTTTAATTTTATCCTTATAGCGATTGATGTCTGGAATCCAATCATTGTGGTCTTCTAAAGAGTCAACACTTAATGCAATCACCTTGACATTTCTTTTCTTAAACTCAGGTTGTAGTTTTGCTACTTGTGCTAATTCTGTAGTACACACAGGGGTAAAATCACTTGGATGAGAAAACAATACGACCCATTTTTCTTTACTCCAGTTATAGAAATCTATTTCTCCCTTAGTGGTCTTGGCAGTAAAATTAGGTGCGATATCACCTATCTGATTAGCTGATATGTTACTAATAAGCCCCAAACTTAAAAGGGATGCCATTAATATATTTTTAATAGTGAGCATAGAGCTATTTTACCCTAGTCTTTTGAGTAAAATGGATAATCTGAATAACCTTTTTCAGATCCACCATAAAAGGTAGCCTTGTTTGCATCTGCTAGTGGTAAATCATGTTCTAAGCGATATACTAAATCTGGATTAGCAATAAAAGGAACACCAAAAGCTACTAAGTCTACTGACGTAGTCTCTGCTAAGTGTTTATCGTATCCATTGTTTGCTATACTCGCGATGCCACCATGCATTTTAAAGGATTGATAAATTTTGTCGTAGTCAAATATTTCGTTATTTCGGTCTCCGCCAGTCTGACCTTCAATCACGTGGATATAACCTAAATTCTTCTTTCCCAATTGTTCAGCTACGTAGTTAAATAAGGTTTGTGGATCTGAATCCCGAATATCATTAAATTCTGATGATGGCCCAATACGGCAGCCAATGCGGTTAGACGGATAAATAGTTGAGACTGCATCGACGATTTCTAACAAGAATCGTGTTCGATTTTGAATTGACCCCCCATAATCGTCAGCTCGAACATTGCTGCTATCTCGTAAAAATTGATCTACAAGATAACCATTAGCCCCATGAATTTCTACCATATCAAAGCCAGCTTTTTTAGCGTTTACAGCAGCCTGTCTATATTCCTCAACAATTAAAGGAATTTCATATGTCATTAAGGATCGTGGTTCTGATACGTCAGTTAATCCAGAGGAAATAAAGACCTGTGCATTTGCTCGAACCGCCGAGGGGGCTACTGGCTGTCCTTGGTTCGGTTGTAATTCATTATGTGAAATGCGCCCTACGTGCCAAAGTTGTAAGCAGATTTTACCACCACGGTTATGCACTGAATCTACAACTCGCTTCCAGGCTTCGGTTTGTGTTTCAGAATAAATACCCGGCGTACAGAAATAACCTTGGCCCTGTTGGCTTATTTGAGTTGCTTCAGCAATAATAAGACCTGCACTGGCTCGTTGTTCATAGTATGAAGTCATCATTGGTGTGGGAACCCCTTTTGTTGTTGCACGATTTCGGGTTAATGGTGCCATGACAATTCGATTAAAGAATATGAGGTCACCCAAATGAAATTGTTGATAACGTGAAGTATTTGGGCGTTCAGGCATAGGGTCAAATATTGGCTCTTCCTTTTTTAATTCAATTTGTTTAATTTTTTTTTTGTTAGAATCTTCATCGAGGATATCTGCAAGATTATGGTTAACAAGGGCATGGCCTTTTTCGTCATCGCGAACCACCTTAATCACATCAATTAATTTGGCATCACTTTTGAGCTTCCAATAATCAATAGCAATTTGTGGAGCATCAACATTTAGATTGGGATTATTTTCAACCTGCTCAAGATACGAGGTATAACTTGCAACAGCTTCTTCTTCGAAATAACCGACAATACGATGTGCGGTGCGAGGAAAAAAAATGTAGATGATGAAGTAAAAGTGCCAGAAAACGGCTTGAGCAATTAAAATTAAGAAACGCTCAAACCAGTTGGGTTTGGCAATTTCAATGAAAGTCATCAAATGCATACGCTCATTTTCTGCTTCGTCCAGTAAAATTTTAATCCAGCCTCTATCATGCTGCATATTTCTAAGGCATTTTAAATGAATCCACATACCAGCTACCATTCCCGGGACTGCAGCAACTGTTTCTAGAACTACGGCGCGGTGACCGTAACGTTTTGAAAAAAAAGTGTCTGCAAAAAAACGTAAAAATTTGGTAATTAAAATTGCGATGTAGTCACTACTATTCTCGGGCTTACGATGTTCTATCATTTATACCTTTATTTAGGAAATGGGAAGACTTGTTTAAGGTGATATTCTAAATTATTTATAACAATTATTCGAGAGATGATTGTGATGAATTTTTTATAGGGGAGTAGTTTTTTTGCGCGGAGCTTTCTTGGCTAGCCAATCCCAAATTAAGATAGGAAGGAGGTGCATAATTCTACCGATAAAACTCATTTGCCATGGAACAATGACGTATTTTTTCTTGTTTTTAATGGCTTTGATCATGGCCCGAGCGGCTTTATCAGCAGGCATTAGAAAGGGCATAGAAAAATCGTTCTGATCAGTCATGGGGCTTTTAATATAGCCGGGTGCAATTGTTGTAACATCAATATTGGCGCTCGAAAGCTCAATGCGAAGGCTTTCTAGGTAGTTTGTAAGGCCTGCCTTTGAAGCACTGTAGGCACCTGCTCCAGGCAGACCTCGGATACCTGCGACACTTGATATTCCAACAAAGTGCCCAGATCCTCTTTTTTTAAAAGGCTGAATAAATGGATAAAACGTATGGGTGACGCCAATCAGATTTGTAGTGATAATTTTTTTAAATGTTTCAAGGTCAGAGAAATTTTCGGTAAGAGTGCCTGAGCTAATTCCTGCATTAGCAATAACAATATCAGGCGTCCCATGTAGCGCCATAAATTCCTCTGCAGCCCATCTGCATTGAGCAAGATCTGTAACATCTACAGAGAAAATTAAAGATTTGCAGGAAAGGGTTTTTTGTAATTTAATCAGCTCATCTTTACGTCTGGCAAAAAGACCAATCACAGCACCTTGCTTATCATATTCTTTTGCTAGGGCATGGCCTATACCAGAACTGGCACCTGTTATTATAATTTTGAGTGCCATAAAGGCTTATTGTTTTGTTTTATCTTTTCGAACATTGTCGATGATGTAATTCACCAAATCAATAGTATTTTTTTCTCCACCTGCCATGGTGCTAGAAGTTAAATACCGACCATCAATAATAATGCTAGGAACTCCTGTGGCCCCGGCAGCTTTGAACATCTTAAAAGAGCGCGCTAACTTAGCATTCATAGAAAAAGAATTAAAGGCTGAGTCGACCTCGGTTATGTCTAATTTTCCATTTAGTGAAATCCATTTTACAAGGGCTTTTGGGTCAGCAGGATTTATGGTTTTATCTTTATGAATTGCCTCGAATAACTTCTCGTGAAGCTTATGATCTAAATCTAGGGTCTCTAAAGCATAGTAAGCTTTGGCAGCTGGAGTCCAGTTTTTTCTTGGAATGGCTGGAACTCTTCTGAACACTACATCTTTTGCTAAATTATCAGACCATTTATCTAAATAGGGGTCTAAATTGTAGCAATGAATGCAACCATACCAAAACAGCTCAACGACCTCAATTTTATTCGCGGAGGTGGTAGCAATAGTTTCTTTGATAGCTTTAAAATTGATTCCTGGTTTAGGCTCAACCGCAATTGCAGTATTGACTGTGATAATTAAAAGTGACATTAATAATTTTTTCATGATATCTCCTATATTTAATTAATTTTAGGCCTAGTAAGCTTAGTTAAGTTCGCTTTAAAACCTTCTTTCATTAGTTGCTCACTAACTTCTTTAGCTCTTTTATATTTTTGATAGGGCCCTACGCTAACTCGATGAAAAACGTTATTCCCGATTTTAGCCGACATAATGACTGACTCAAACCCCATGAGGGCTAATTTAGCCTTAAGATTATCTGCTGGACTTTCTTCAGAAAAAGCTCCAACCTGAATAAAGTAATCAACATCTCGATCCTTATCGGGGTTAGGTTTTATCTTTTCATCTTTATAAACAGATGACTCCTTAGGAAGAGTGTCGTAAAAGTCAAAAGTTGCATCTTCATCTATATTAATGACTTCTTCTTGTCCTATTGACGAGTTGACTTCAATACATGCCCCTTCTGTTTCCTTAGAAACAAAAGGACTTTTACCATTAGTGATAAATAATGTGACTGTAATTGAGACTAAAATTCCGAGCAATATACCAAAGAACAATCCATTGGTAAAAGGGGTTTTTTCAGCATTAATTGCTTTCTGTGTTCGGTAATCATCAGTCATTTTAAATTTTCCTCTACATTTTTTTCGGTGCAGTAATACCTAATAACGCTAGACCATTTTTTATTACGCATTGTGTGGCATAAATAAGGGCAAGTCTTGATAGCTTAGTTAATTCGTCATCTACTAGGAATTTGCTCTCATTATAATAGCTATGCAGTTCGGCTGCACAGTCTTTTAAGAAGTTTGTGATTTGATGGGGAGCTAATTCTTCGGTAGCCTGCACTACCACCTCAGGGAACTCACTTAATCTTTTTATGAGTTTTTTTTCTGCTAGGGACTCAAAATTATAAATAGAATTGATACTAAGTTTATTTCTCTCCCCTCCCCATTGATTTAATACACCTTCAATGCGAGCATGTGCGTATTGAATGTAATATACTGGATTATCATTACTTTGACTTTTTGCGAGATCGATGTCAAAAATTAATTGCGAGTCGGCACGTCTTGCAGCTAAAAAATAGCGAGTAGCATCACAACCAACCTCATCTATTAGATCTTTGAGTGTTACATAGCTACCAGCTCTTTTTGAAATTTTAACTTCAGCCCCATTTCTCATTACAGTAATCATTTGATGCAAAACATATTCAGGCCAATCTTTCGGAATATTTTTGTTTAGACCCTGAAGTCCAGCACGGACTCGACTAATAGTACTGTGATGATCGGCGCCTTGTTCATTAATGACTCTAATAAATCCGCGTGTCCATTTATCTAAATGATAAGCAACATCTGGAACGAAGTAGGTAAAGGCACCGTCTGATTTTTTCATGACGCGGTCTTTATCATCGCCGAACTTTGTTGTTTTTAGCCATAAAGCTCCATCTTTTTCATAGGTATGACCTTCTGTAGTCAAAGTATCAACAACAAAATCTACCTGATGATTCTTGTATAAGTCAGATTCCAGAGTGTAAACATCAAAAGTAGATTGGAATGCTTCTAAGTCTTTATCTTGTTCATTTCTCAAGTAGGCAACACTGAAATTTCTTATCGAATCCTCATTACCAATATCGCCTGATGCCTGAATATTATGCCCCGCACATTGTATGGATGTTTTAGCCAGATAGTCCTTGGCAATATCTGCAATGTAACTACCTCGATAACCATCTTCAGGAAAATCTTTATGATCAGGTTTGATTTTGAGACAGTGTGCTTTGACTGAGCGCATTAAATTATCAATTTGTGCGCCAGCATCATTATAATAAAATTCGCGAGTTACTTCCCATCCTGAAAATTCAAATAATCGCGCAATTGAATCGCCAATTGCTGCGCCTCGTCCATGACCAACATGCAATGGACCAGTTGGGTTGGCGGACACAAATTCAACTTGAATTTTATGGCTCTTTCCATTTTTATTTCTTCCATAATTATCCTTTTCTTTTATAACCTGGTTGATGATTGTTTGATGGGAAAAAGCGCTGAGAAAAAAATTTAAAAAACCTGCTCCAGCAATTTCAATTTTATCAAAATGAGTTGTTTCAGGTAGCTGATCTAGAATTAGTTGAGCAATATCTCGAGGTGGTTTTTTTAATATTTTTGAAAGTATTAAAGCAATATTTGCCGAGAAGTCACCATGCTCTATGAGCTTTGGCCTCTCAATAATAATTTGGCTCTGATTGAGCTCATCTGTCAATTGTTTGATGGCATTAAAAAGTAAATCAGTAAGGTGAGCTTTCACAAGGTTACAATATAATGAGTAAAAAAGTTATTTTACCCTATCCTCTGATTTCTATTTAAGGAAATAACTGAAAATTTAATATGGCAGCTAAAGAAAAATTTATACAGGTCGCAATTGATGTTCCGATAGATCAATTATTTGATTATCTACCTAATGATCAAATATTAAAAATTGGACAATATGTCAAAGTTCCCTTTGGAAGAAGACAAATAATTGGCATTATTTGTGGTATCTCCTCTGTCTCAAATGTGCCGAGGGGAAAGCTAAAAAAAATTATTTATGCTGAAGAAGAAATTATTTTTGATAATGTACTATTTAAATTATTACATTTTGTCTCTAATTATTATCATCACCCTATTGGTCAGACCATCATGTCTGTTGTGCCATCAAGAATTAAACAAGCTAAGGGAAAAATTAGAAAAGTTGAGAAAATATACGAAGCAAAAATTGAGCTTACTCTTG
>Ga0209502_10003762_pt1 | contig 11717 bp, 6 predicted proteins | sample ArcticOcean_MG_C_10_FD_187442 | JGI IMG/M metagenome (GOLD analysis project Ga0209502, IMG submission 187442) | Marine microbial communities from western Arctic Ocean - ArcticOcean_MG_CB11_90 (SPAdes) (version 2) | ecosystem: Environmental > Aquatic > Marine > Oceanic | place: Arctic Ocean...
CAATCCGAAAGAAGGACTCGTGGGGTCTTGAAAACAAAGGCTCAGAATTAATTCATCCACGCCGGCACATGTATTGGGTTGATTCTGCTCTAACTCGGAAAAACATGTACTGTGGTGAAGAGAAAATAGGGACATCGTACTTCAATGCGCGAGAAATCGAACTCGCTGAACATCTATTTGAAGAAATTAACACGCAAGTCGGAGAATGGAAACGAGATATCAACCGTCTTGAAGAATTAATAGAACTTCAGCAATCGGGTGAACCGGAGCTTTCGGAAAAAGAAGCACAGGAACTACTTGCTTTATTGTCAAAACAAAAAGAACTTGAAGCAAATCTATCCCACGTTGATCGTCATGGCACCCTGCCAGTTGCCTTCATTACCTTCTACGCAGCACAAAAATCACAATTCGACACAAAGGTGTTTGCTGGAAGTTCAAATACAACGGAGAATCGATGGAAACATCTGAACATACGCGTCGATACAGTAGATCGATTCCAAGGTGCGGAAAGCCCGATTGTCATCGTCAGTATGGTTCGTTCAGCGCCACTGGGCAAAGGTGGCCAAGCGAATTTGAAGAGGTTGCTCGAACAACAGGCCCCCTCACAAAAGATACTTGTCAATTCTAATGCTAACAAAGATCAGGTGAACATTATGCCACCCCATACTGGTTTTGCTAAATCACCAAATCGCGTGAACGTAGCTTATTCGAGGGCTCAAAACCTTCTGATTGTGCTCGGTAACCGCTGGGCGTGGAATGGGGTCAAGGTGAACATCAAGCGTGATGATGGAGAAAAAGAACGATTCCCCTATTACAAACAGCTGATGAACAACACAATTCGAGGAGGGATGCTTGATGGCCGCAACTTGCTCTGAATCTGGACTCAAAGCAATGTCTGATGCAGTGCAATTACCCGACAGGGCAACCATCCATACCGTTGACGGTCATTGGATGATGCATGAATATCCAGTCGAAGTAACACATGCAAGGCAACGTTCACTGACACTATTAGAACACCACATCCTCAAAGCGTTCAACCACATACCAGGATGTAGTGCAAGGGACGTCATTACACAGTTTGGTTTAGATCCACTCTTGGTAGACTCGACTCTGCGGACATTGAAACTTTGCAACACTATCGATTCCGTTGATGAGGTCAGTGTAAAAAATCCCACAGATGATACACTTCGAACCCTCAACCAAGAGTTGAAGGCAACATTGGATCGTTTGGCGATGGTTGGAAGCGATCTAGAGGAATGGCAGGAATTACAGCGCCAACGTGACGTTACACAACAAAAAATTCACCAATTGGAAAGCACAATAACGCCTGTCGACGAGGACCGTTTTTCTCGAATGAAATTTCAAGTCAATGTACTTGGTAAAGAAGCACTGCTCAACAAGTATATGAAAGAGCCAACTGAAACGAAGATCTATTCTTTTGTTCGATGCATGACAACCGGTGTTGTGCATATTCTTGGTGGACCTGAGATTGAGAAGGGTGCCATTGATGGTGGATGGTCGCAGAAGGAAGACTCGATTTGGCTCAATAAACTCAACAAGAAATGGTCTCATGTAGACCCCACTCGTCGAGAAATCGAGGACGTTTTGTCATCACTCGACCCAAATGAAGAAATTGAAATCAATACGATTGAAGTTTTGGAGAGCCGTTTTGAAAATCGAGAAGTTCACCTTCCACTTCATTTCACACTCACCGTTGGACACGAGGATAAGAAGCAAGAATGGCTTGTTCATCTCCAACGCGAACACATACCAAGGATTGGATGGATTGAAGGCTATTTACAACAACTTAATTCACAACACTCAAGTTTGCTTAAGCACCTCGCCTCCTCTCTTCCGAAGACAAAAGGAATGGATATCACCTCTGTAAAAAATGCCAGTCCGCTCGTTCGTCTTGACCGCCTGATGGGACAGGAAAGGATGCAGCAAGGTATTTTAGTCGTCCATGAGCATGAACAATTGACCAATCTCATCGATATACCCTTGCAGGCACTTGACCAATTGCTCACTTCACGGACCATGGTTTGCTTATCACAACAACTTAAGAAAAATTACAAGTTCCAACAAAACAATGACTTGACACCTCCAAGTTTTACCATTCCTTGGAACAACATTATGGCAAAAGGAACAATTGCGATGAGCAGTGGTTTCTACGAGGCTGGATATATCAGTATACCGCTTACGCCAAAAGAGGAAATTCACCTCCCCGTTCTTTGTCATTCAGGACCAAGGGGCTTGAAAACAGTTGCAAAGGTCGATGCATATCTTCGAAACCTACTCAGTTCTGAACACCTTTTCCACATGACCAATGCTCTTGCAGACCTCGATCAATGGATTCAAGACATGGTTGAAGGCATCGCATCAAAGAACCCGAACGGAATCATCAGTGATTTCACCAAGATTCAAAACCGTTTGAATGTTGCTGTTGGACCTCTAGGATTGGCTTATATGCACACGGCTGTAAAAGCATTTGTTGATCGATATGCGACTCTCTGTTTGGGTTCAAACGAAGGTGTCAAAGCCTTACTTTCTGCTGTTGAGGTATCTCAGATATCTCCAGATGAAAAATTAGATTGTTGGGCTACGGTTGAAAAGTCGATACATGCTCTTGCAGTTGAGGCGTCTACATCGGGACAAAACAATTCCGACCTTTTCACTCTGTGGAAAGCAGTGCGGCAACGTAAGCAAGCACTTCCGTGGGAGGAAATGGCGCACTTAGAAGAGACTCTTCTTGGCAATTGTACAATGACGCGCTTTGAAGTAAACCGTCACATGGAACGTATTGTCAAGGATCTCGTTGTCGGAAATAGGCGACCTGTTTCGGATTTAGCTGGGATGTTGGGAGATTTGAGGTCAATTAATGTCATCGACAAAGAACTTCATACTGAATTGAAGAAAACCAAGGCCGGTCGTAACATGTTTACACATGAGCATGACATGGATGCTGATTTACCTCACACATTGGAAGCCATCAAAACAATGAGGTTGTTGGCAACTCTCACCGACCCAATTGATGATCTGCGGTGGTCAACAAAAGACGAATATCAAAACTTTTCTTGGAATTTCTCCTCTCAGGGAATAGAACAATACTTCAACCAATGCCTTGACTTGGTAGATACTTTTGGTAAAAATCATAAATTTTCGCAAGCCTTGTGGTTCAATGGACTTCAAACGCGTCTACCAGTAATGTATACCCAGATACCATTCAATATTGCCAAAACCATTGGCAAAATCACCGCACTCAAACACGGATTAGATGGGGACTCCATCACAGAAAAAATCCTCAAAGATTCGTCTGTGATATGGGCTGAATCATTGGAAACCCCAAGTAATTACTCTATTCCAAAGAATGTACTTGAATCGATGGATCAGTTGAATGAATATGGCCTTCATGAAGAAGCAAAACAAATTGCTGAACATATTCTGAAGGAAGTACCCGCTCCACAAACCGTTATTGCTTTGCTGAAAGAAATCAACATGGCTGAAGAAACAATGAAGGTGATTTCATCAATGCATGCTATCGTTCGTTGGAAGCGAGCCATCGAACAACCCGATTTTACCATCGAACTCGAATCTCTGTCAAATGCAGAAGAAGGGAGTTTGTCTCGAATGGGCAAATCAGTCGCTGAGCAACTACTCAAAGGGGCATTAGAACCGTATTTTGGAAAAAATTATACCATCGATTCGATGGAATCCGGCATCATCAAGATTGATACTTTTGTTCACTCCAACGAAACTTGGCTTCCAGTGTTGAACGGGCTCGAGAATTGGATGCTTCAACGATGCATACGTCACTTAAAACAAGGCACTGAGGCTGAAATGGTTTTGTGGCTTGATCGCATGACAACTAACGGCCTTGAAAATACCTCACTGAAGGTGTTCAAGGAGAAGTTGGAAGAGGCTCTCAACAATCTTAAGAACAAAATAAAGAAGGACAAAAACCCGAAAGCAAAATCAGGTAAGCAATCCAAAAAGAAGGGGAGGAACAAGAAATGAGCTCACAAGGAATGACACAAGCACAACTTGAAGCACGAAGGCGAGAACTTGAACGACAGCAAGAAGAAGCGAGGCGCAAGAAAATCAAGCTGCAAGTTTCGGCTTTAGCCCAAGCCGTTGAAAGGCAGCAACGACAACTCGCTGAAAGCGGGACTGGGGCGTGGGTTCAGGAAGAAATCAGTGAGATAATGGCGGTTGTGAAACAGGCAAAGAACACTCCGGCCTCAGGAGACATCGATGCCATGTTCGAACAATTGAATATCCAACAAGCAAAAATCTCGACTTTAGGGGGTACTTCGAATCAGCGACAAGATGCTTTACAACGCGAACAATGGATGGCAGAATCTGCCGTCATAGGATTAAAACTGGAACTCGAGGCGCGACTTGAAGATTTGGAGCACAATGATTCAATGGAAGAAGTAGGTGTTCTGCTTCGCACAACTGAAGATCTCTCCAACATCGTTCAAAAGGGACAAATCACGGAATTGCAAGAACAAGTTGCCGAAATACGCCAATCTGCTCTTCAAATCCATGAACAAGATATGAAGCAATCAGTGGATGAAACATTGCGCAGGGAAATTATCACCGCACTCATGAAAACAATGCGCGATTTAGGTTTTGCGGTTGGAAAACCAACCATTGACAAGGAGACTGGTGGAGTGATCATGATTGGAACACTCCCCTCAAATCGAAGCATTCGATTTGAAATCGATTTAAACGGGCAAATGGAGTTTGACATGAACGGTTTCATGGAACGAAAATGCGCTGATCATTTGGATGAAGTACTTGGCGTGTTGGAAGCAAACTTCAGTATCGCGACGGGGCCTGTTCAACACAATTGGAAAAATCCTGATAAGATTTCCAAAGGCAGTAAAGGATTCCCGAGTGGTGGAAACACACGTACAATGGGGGGTAACTAAACATGGATGATATGGAATGGATACGAACGCTTGAACGAGAATCTGGATTTAGGCGTTGTTTAATTTTGTATGGGAATGTACGAGATTTATGGCCTTCAACCAACGGAAATCAACAACGTCTTTCGGAATTGGTTGTGAACACATTAGCCGAGCGGTTTTCCCTTCAAGGAACCTGGGATGCAATCGATGGTTTACGATTTCCAAAGCAAAGTCACCTCACATTGTTCACCGATATGATGGAACAGAATGCACCCTCTGAAGAAGGAGAGGAGTATGACTTAGGCGAACCTGCGATCAATGAGCGATCTTCACTTGAGAATGGTTGTGTAAATGCTCCTGCAGCCTACAGGGACCCTGCATTCGCCTTTGATGCTATGAGGCAAGTCTTGACAACTTCATCTGCACAGCGACCAATGTTTGTTGTGGATTGGGGAGAACATCTCATCACCACTGCAAACCAGCAAGATATGGATGAACGGAGTCATTTAACAAAACTCGGTAAAGCTATTTCCGAACAACCGTTGAGTCAACTCCGTGGTTCTGCTTTGAATAATTCCACTGGTTTGTTAGTGATTATCACACCAACGCTCGGGACACTACCGCCTCGATTTTACAATCATGATGATCGAATTCGAATTGTCAATGTTCCGCACCCTGACCTTCTACAACGACGAAAAGCTGTTGAAAATCTTCGCCAAGACTTCATCCTAAAATCTGGCCAAGATGGTCGTGATTCTCTTCACCATCTTGCAGAAATGACAGATGGAATGTCATTAATTGATATGCGAAACCTTGCTGCTTTGTCGCGCCAAAGTCAAACTGAACTTCCAGTTGAAGATTTGGTGAATCTTTACAGGTTTGGTGAAAAGGAATCTCCTTGGACTCAACTCGACCAAGATCGTGTTGGGCGAGCAGGGGAAATTATTCGCCAACGTGTAAAAGGTCAAGATGAGGCCGTTGATCGAGTTGTCACCATGATTATTCGGGCCTTCTTAGGCTTGGCAGGCGTACAACACTCTCGAAAGATGACCAAACCAAAGGGGACCTTGTTCTTCGTCGGACCGACAGGTGTTGGAAAAACAGAACTTGCCAAAGCGATTGCTGAATTTATATTCGGTGATGAAAACAATTGTATTCGTTTCGATATGTCTGAATTCAGTCAGGAACATGCAGACCAGCGATTGATTGGCGCCCCTCCTGGATATGTAGGGTTTGAAGAAGGTGGACAATTAACAAATGCAGTAGCAGAAAAGCCATTCTCAGTTCTTCTCTTCGATGAAATCGAGAAAGCCCACCCTCGTGTTTTAGACAAATTTTTGCAAATTCTGGAAGATGGACGACTTACAGATGGACGAGGGCAAACGGTTCACTTTTCAGAAACCGTCATCATCTTCACTTCAAATATTGGGGCAAGTGATGCCAAGCCGAGTACAAATATGGAAGCCACAAAGGCCCATTTCCAGCAAGCGGTTCAAGGCCACTTCAACGATACACTGGGGCGGCCTGAATTACTCAATCGCTTTGGAGATAACATCATCGTCTTTGATTTCATCACTGACCCCGGCATACGTTCTGCCATTATGTCTGGTAAGTTAAGCGGTATTCGTGAACATTTACTCGATCAATTCAATCTTGAACTGATGCTTGATGAGGCTCATGTCGAACAACTTGTTGGCGAAGGTAATGTGAGCCATGGTGGTCGTGGACTGATTAACATCATCGAACAGAAACTCGTCAACCCGATGAGTCTTTTCTTGTTTGACCATCTTCATCAACTCAAGAGTCGTCGCTTAAAGTTACACGTAAGTGGTGATACAAATGGCGATTCATTATTCCGATTGGAGGAATGAAATCAATGGGTGAACTTCTGTTGAATGTGGCTGCAACAATGAGTCGTAGCCGGGCGAACGGACCAGGCGTACGTGCTGTTATTTGGGTGCAGGGCTGCACCATTGGCTGCCCAGGTTGTTACAGCGCACCAACGCATCCACACACCGCTGCTTCGTTGGTCAAGCCATCAGAGATTTCAGAATGGTTACATTCAATTCCAAACATCGAAGGTGTGACATTCAGTGGTGGAGAACCTTTTGAACAGTCTGCTGCTGTACTTGAAACGATCAAGTTGTTTCGACAGCAACGCCCAACATTGACGGTCTTCGTTTTTTCAGGACATACCTACAAAGAACTTCTCACCAGTACCGACCGTTCTGTTTCAGAATTGCTCCACAATTGCGACATTGTGTCTACAGGCCCATTTGTTTCTCAATTACGTGACCAATCTTTACTCTGGCGGGGCTCAAGCAATCAAGAATTACATTACCTCACAAACGTATACAATCCATCAATGGAGATCGAATGGGTTCTTGAATCACCAACTGAAGAATATTCAGTTCAAAGTAAAGGTATTCAGTTTACTGGTTTCGGTGGAAAATCAAGTAAAGTACTCCGAATGGCGACTGGGCTCATTGGATAAATATCAATTATTTGATTGAGAACATCTCATTCTTCCTCTTCAAGACGATTGAAAGAACGTGCTGTTCCTCGTAAGGCTTTGATGGGGCCTTTTATTCGGCGTTTGTTATGTTTATTGGTCGAGATTTTGAAAGATCGAGGCGCTTGAATTTCTGATCGTTTATTGTTTTCCTTTTCAATAAATTCCTTCAGCGATTGTTCCTCATTTTCTGAAAGTGTGTGCGAGTCTCGAGAAATCCACCATTCATTACGCCTTTTTTCCCGAGCATACCACGAATCATCCGATAGTTCCTTAATAATTCGGGGAAAATCATTGGGATATTCCCGGAAGTTTTTCTTCTTCCATTTTTTCCATGTTCCGGTAGGTAAACCCTTTTCTTTGCCAATTTTTCTTAGTATCGGCCCAAGTAAATCATTCGCTGAGATGGTGGTGAAGTGGTAACTACTCAATAAGTCCCACATTTCATCCCGAGAAATATCACTAAGAGAGCGGTGAGTTGTAGTTTGTACATTTCCAGAATTTGGATTGGTCGGTAAAGGTAAAGTCGATGGTTTAACTGGGATTTCTTTTACCCCTTTGATGTTAAGAAGTCGGCATAATAAATGTTCAACTCCCTCTTCGCCATCAAACTCATAGACCGTAGCAAGAACTTGAACCACAACTTCTGCCTGTTCAAATTCAAATTCAGTAATACCTCTTATGCTAATTTTGGTATCTTCTGAGTCAGTAATTGTTCCAGAAAGTATTTTTTTACTAACGCCGATATCACAGACAAAGGTTTCGAACTTTGAGAATGCTCCATCGGACTTCAATTCAAGTAATCGTTCAAGGAAATTTTTAATCTTAGGTGAATCAAGAGAAGTTTCAGAGTCATGCCACAAATATTCTCCGAAAGGCTCTAACCTTTTTATCAAAGGTTCCATATCATCGTCTTCAGGAGGAATATCTAATTCCAATATAGTGTTAATTATTTCTTTATCCGTATTTCTGCCAGCATGGTTTAACAATTTATTTCCAATACAAATTGCGTATGAAGGATGTTCTTCCAAATAGAGGTGACTTAGGTTCCACAATGTATGGAGGGAAGCACTCGTGTCATTGCTGTATTTCCTGGAATTATAGCACAGTGCATTCAATAATACGTGGATAGGTTCTTCTATTTCATCCCAGAAAGTGGTGTTTTCTGTTTCTTCTTGAGTCGCCATACACAGTTCATGACTCAAGTTTGTCAAACCATTGAATTCATTTAACGGAAGTGTAGATTCAGGGATTTTGGAAAGTCCTTTAATTGCCGAATTGATTGAAAGCAAACAGAAGCGCTCAAAGTTTAGCAAGTAAGCGCGTGAATCCTTGTCAGAGAGAATTTGATGGGTCTCTTGAGGTCTGTTCATCTGTACTAAGCATTTTTTCAATTGACGAACTAAAGCAATCACTGTATCAAAATTTTCTTTAATGACCTCTTTAGATTCCAGGTGTGAAATATTCTCACGAATTGTTGTTGCGGCCGATTCCAAAGCCGACTCCAAAGGCTGGTCGAGATTGTTAATTGTTAAATGTTGTAATTTGTTCCAGGTTATAGGACGTAGGGAGATGTCTTTTAATTTTGACGACCACCATTTGAAACTTTCACCTTCGTATTTCATTGGGCCGTATGTATCGTTAATGAACTCCAACAAATCTTGAGAATGGTATCGAGTTCTAAATGAATATCCAGTTTCTGTCTCAACGATCAAATTAAGATTAATTAGGTCTTGCTGAAGTTTGGAATAATGTCCCTCAACTTCCGAACAAATCACAATCAGTTCCTGGTCAGAAAATTCATGTAATCTTGCTAATTTTGCAATAACTGGATAGTTCGAATCTATATCTGGGATGTATGTGAAGGAACGAGAAGTGATATACGTCATTAAACTTCTCAACGGGTTCAAACTGTGATCAGAATTTGAAACATTGCGAGCAGTTTGTATTAGATTTTTGATGATTTCTTTGAGTGGTTTCTTCTGATCGTTTTTGAACATAGCTGCGTAAACTGCGATAAAAACGACACGTGGATGGCCAGCAAGTTCTCTTTCTAATTGATGGTTCAATTCGTTCGTCAGCCAAATCTGTAAATCTTCCCAATGTTTATCATTTTCATCATGTAACTGAAGGTTAAAATTCTGGTTTCGATTATTCGTTGCCAGCCAAGTAGATCTTAGGCGGCTCAGTTTACTCATTTCTTCAAAACTTAGATATTTCATCTTAATTGATTTGCCAATTCTTTTCTCATCTGGCTTAACACGAGTTGTCAAAATTATTCGAGTATGGGAACTGCTAAAATCCGGATGTTCAGTAAATTCTTTGAGCAATCTGTCAAAAGATCGATCCGGGTCGTTTGCATCAACAGTCTCATGATTGTCGATAATCATACACACCTTTTGAGTTGCGAGGAAATCTGCGGCTCTTTGAAATCGTTCATCGGAATCAGTTCCATCTCTAATTGGAATGGTGCATTTAGATGAGAGAACGTCGAGGATTTGAGTAAATTCGGATTTAGCATCCCATCCCTGATGATTGACCTCTGTTAGTTCTCCTTCGTCATTAAGTTCACCTTGCTGATTTCCTTTGAAAGTAAACGGTAGAAGATAGTCAAAACTAAAATCTCCGGAATTAACAATATCGTCTAATGATTGATACACTAATTCGGTTTTACCAGTTGCCCCCTCTCCATATATTGTAATGACCTTTCCATTTTTCAATTCAGTAATTAAGTTGGCTTTTCTCCCCTTAAGATCGACATAGTCTTTCCATATCCTTCCACTCATCAATCGATTAAGTGTTTCCGACATTTCATCTACCGAGACAGTTGATGGGTAGTTTTCCCAAATATCTTCTACAGTGTAAGAGGCTTTATCCCAAAGAAGGCCGTTACATCCTAAAAGATGATATATTGTAGCCGCAATTTTTACCATATCAGAGGTTTTTATTTCCTTCCAAATGAGCTGAGAATTGCTGAATGCCTCCTTCAGTCCCTCCAGGTGGTTCGGGGAGCGTGGTTGGTTAGCGTGTTCAGAAAAATTTCTATGGAGAATTATTGAACCATGTGAGAAAAAAGCGGTATGGGAGGAACAAGATGAACACATTTCAGGATCTGTTTTGTCATCCCAATCACAATCACATGATTGAGGCCAAGAACGTGTAGTAGAACAAAAGAGTTTTTCAAAATATTGTTCGTCTAGTTGATATTTTCGAAACAATCCTTTCATCAAAGGTTCAAAAAAACTTAGTTCAAATAATCCGGGATATAGGAGTCGATCGAAGTAAGATTCCTTTACGACTTCATTTTTTATTTTATCTTGAATTGAATCGCTAAAAGACTCAAGTTCTGATAGGATCTCCATGGGCGGAACTTCACTGATTTCGCTAACGGACCTGGCTAATTTTAATGGTAATGAAATCTCATGCTCACCTTTCTGAAGGAGACTGCAAAGATTTTGATTTAATTTGCGGATGATAGAATATGGTTCAGTATAATTTGTTATAGTCGTATAGTCCGTGCTAACTTCTTCGAAAGATTTCGAAAAAAGTTCTTGGTATTTGGACTGCAAAACTATGTTCTCAAAAGGCAACAGCATCGAATCAGAATGATGCTGCATGTTCTTCACTGGATATCCCCCCTATTTATTCTTTACAAAAATACTCAGTTGGTTCTGTTCAAGAATATAATCCAACATCTGTCCGTTTACTAAAGGCAATCGTGGACAAGAGTTGCACCGTTTCCAAAAACGCAGATGAGATAATTCTTGAATTTGATGAGAAGTTCCAACATTGGGAACTCCAGCCATATGTCGATGGAATTCCCAACGAATTTGAAGGGCGTAAGCAAGGAAATCGATACTTTGTTCGACGACCTGACAAATTCAACCCCTGGATTAGTGATGCTTATCCCTGGATTGGGAAGCGAAAGATTTCATGGAAGATCAAGCGGATGTTCAAGTAAATCCCAGACTCTGTTCAAAACCTTCGCCGCTTTCACAGCAGTTTACGAAACGAGATACTATAGCGCCAAAGCCTGGACAAATAACATGGATGTCTACGACTACTCGTTTTTCTTATCAACAATGTGGGTTGGCCCTTTTTGGTTTGCAATGCTGGTTTTCCCCGAACATGAAATGACCAAAAAAGTCATGCAAGGACCATGGTTCTTCCTCGGACCAGTTCTCGTATGGTGGGCGGTCACCATCGCTGACCCTCAAGGATTGATTGACTTAGCTAAAGACTCAACAGACCCCACTGGAATCCTTGATGGCCTTGCAACCATTATGGGTTCA
>Ga0209502_10003765_pt1 | contig 11713 bp, 6 predicted proteins | sample ArcticOcean_MG_C_10_FD_187442 | JGI IMG/M metagenome (GOLD analysis project Ga0209502, IMG submission 187442) | Marine microbial communities from western Arctic Ocean - ArcticOcean_MG_CB11_90 (SPAdes) (version 2) | ecosystem: Environmental > Aquatic > Marine > Oceanic | place: Arctic Ocean...
CAAGTAAAAAAGGGTCAGTTATTATAGCATTAATCATATCAATAGTTTGAAATAATGACGGATGTTGAGGAATAGAAGAGGCATCTTCAGATGAGAAAGTTAAGTTTTTGGGCAAAGATTTTTTAAGAGCATTAAAAGGTACTTTTGCAGCGCAGCCTTTACATTGCATTTGAATTTCATCATTTAGAATAAAAATAGAATTTTTTGTTATTTTATTTAAAAAATATAAAATTATTTTTTTAAGTTTAGAATACAAAGTAATATTTTCAAAATTATTGAATTTTTTAATAAATCTTTTATCAATATATTTCTTTAGATGATGATTGATCTTTAAACAATTAGATAAACTATATTTAGAAGCTATTGCATATCCATTCGCCAAGCCTATTAAAGCTAAATAATTCTTATCAAATTTATAAAAATACATAGGCTTATTTAAAATAAATCGTTTAATACTCTTTGCAAGATGTTTACCAGCTCTGACAGCATAAACACCAGCTTTATCTAGATTCATTTTATTAAAATCTATAATATCGCCAGCTGCAAAAATAAATTCAAAGTTTGTTTGGAAAGATTTATTCACTTTTATAAAACCTTTCTCATTTAAGTTAATATCAGTGTTTTGCAACCATTCAGGAGCCATGGCATTCGTTGATAAAATGCATTTATCAACTTTTATACTTTTATTATCGCTAGTTATAAGTCCATATTTAGTAATTTCTAATACATATTTTTTCTCAATTACGTTAATAGTCGCATTATTTAGCGAGCTATGAGTTAAAGTTTGTGTTTTTTTAGAAAAAGATTTTAATAAACCACGTTCTCCAGTGACTATGGTAATTTTTAAAGTAGATTTTTTGTTTTTAAAACGCTTTCTCAAAGCTAAAGCTAACTCAACAGCACCTGCACCACCTCCAATAAATGCAATGGAATTATAATTATCCACTTCTTTTAAGAAATTTGATGCCAGTTTAGAAATTGGTTTAACAGGTAAAGAATATTTTTTTGCACCTTTTATTCTACTAAAATCACTTTGTATACCAGAGTTAATAGATAAAAAATCATATGATAGAGAAGGTCTTTTTTTAAGATAAACTTTTTTATTTTTCCCTGAAATATTGATGACTTCTGAATGTATAAATCGAATATTTAATTTCATAGAAAGCTTATATAAATCAATGTGAGCTTCTCTCCAAGAATATATCCCTTCAATATAACCAGGTATCATTCCAGAATACGGTGTATCTAATTCATTGCTGATTAGAGTAATTCTTGTGTTAGGAATAGGTTTTTTCCCATATTCCATCATCAACATTAAATGTGCATGACCACCTCCAATTAAGATAAGGTCATTTTTAATTATTGTATTCTCAGATTTAAGCATTTAAATCATTATATCTAATAAATATGGAGGCCCGAAGCGGAATCGAACCGCTGTACGCGGCTTTGCAGGCCGCTGCATCACCACTCTGCCATCGGGCCAATAAATGGTTATTACTATCTCTATAACTTTAGATTCATTTACAAGCAAATAAAAAAAAATGTTCTATTTTTAAAAGTATCCAAATTATTACATTTTCATATTTTATTCTTTTTAAATTAACATATTTATATAACATCTTTACTAGAAATAACTTTCCAATTTTCTTATAAATGCTATTTAATAATCTTATAAATTAATTTAATCAAAATGGAGTTATAATGAATTTTATTTTCAATATAACAAAAAATTTAAAATATTTAATTACAATTATTTTTTTAATTAATATTTTTTCTTATTCTTATGCAAAATCTAATGATTTAACTTTTGAAAACTCTATCACTCAAGCTATAAAAAATAGTATGGAAATTAAAGCTGAAAGGTATCGTTTAGCTGCTATCAAGCACTCTTTAGGAGAATCTTACTCTTCCAAAGATTGGTCAAGTTCTTTAACTACTATTTTAAATTCATCAAATAAACAAACTGGATCGCAAAGTTCTTATGTTCAAAATGAAGTGACAACTGCAACTCTTTCTTTAAGCAAAAATTTATTGGATGGTGGTAAAGAATATGAAACAAGAATAATAGCTAAAGAGAATATAAAGTTACAGACGACTAAAGTTAAAGTTGTACGACAAAATGTTTTACTTAAATCTATTAAGTCATATTTAGATATCTATTCAAGCCAATCAGTTTTAAAGTTAAGAAAGACAAGTCTGGATAGATTTCGAGAATACGTTGATGCGGCTAATTTAAAACTTGCTGCCGGAACAGTTACACCAACAGTTGTCGCTGAAGCTAAGGCAAAATTAGCTAAAGCAAGTTATGAGTTAATATTAGCTGAAGGAAATCGTAATAACGCTTTTTCATCATTTGAAAGTATAACAAAAATTAAAAAAATACCTTTTGATTTAGTTTTGCCTAAAATCAAGTTTGATTTTCCTAAGACAAAAGAAGAAGTAGTCAAAATATCAAGTCTAAATAACCCTTTAATAATCATTGCTCAATTGACTAAGTCAATTGCACAAAAAAATATAGAATTAAAAAAAACAGATAATAGAGCATCTTTAAATTTAAGATTTGAGTTAAAAGATAATCAATCAACGGCTATATCTTCTTCAACAGATTATAATAGTTACGGTGCTTATCTTACTTTTAGTTCACCTCTCTTCTATAATAGCTCGTCAACCTCTTCATTATATAGATTAGAAAAATTAGCTCTAGCATCATCAATAGATTTATCCGAAAAATATAGAGAAGTTGAGCTAAGTGCAATCTCTTCTCTACAAAGTTATAAAACTTCTATTGCGAAAACTTTTGCTTTACAAAGCCAAAAAAACTCATCTTTATTAGCTCTTAATGGTATTAAAAAAGAAGCTAAATATGGAATAAGAACTATCCTTGATGTCCTCGATGCTGAAGTTGACTTTCTTAATGCTTCAGCAAATTTAATTAAGAGCCAAACTGAACAAATTTATAATTTATTTTCTATAAAAGCCATTTTAGGAAATTTATCTATTCAAGATATTAATAGTAATTATAAAGTAGATGATAAAATTAAAGAGAATAATACTAAATTTAATGTGTTAAATTCAAAAATATTTAATTAAACTTTAAAATGATGGATAACATAGCGTTATGATGGATAAAAGATTTGATTCCAAATCAATCGAAAAAAAATGGTATAAAAAATGGTTGGAAAGCGGGGCGTTTGCATCAGACAATAAATCATCAAAGTTACCTTATGTTATAATGATGCCTCCACCAAATGTAACAGGATCTTTACATATTGGTCACGCTTTAACATTTACCATACAAGATATTCTTATAAGATTTCATAGAATGCTCGGGTATGACGTTCTTTGGCAACCTGGAACTGATCATGCTGGTATTGCTACGCAGATGGTTGTTGAAAGAGAATTAGCAAAATCTGATATGACTCGTCATTCACTTGGAAGAGAAAAATTCATAGAAAAAGTTTGGGAATGGAAAGAGCATTCTGGAGGAGAGATAACAAAACAATTAAGAGCTTTAGGTGCTTCCCCTGATTGGGAAAAAGAACGTTTTACTATGGATGAGGGTTTATCAAAAGCTGTTAATTATGTTTTTGTAAAGTTATACAAAGAAGGATTAATATATAGGGATAAACGTTTAGTAAATTGGGATCCTAAATTATCCACCGCTATTTCAGATCTTGAAGTAGAGCAAAAAGAAATGGAGGGTAATTTTTGGTATTTTAATTATCCTATTGAAGATAGTGACGAATTTTTAACTATAGCCACTACCAGACCGGAAACAATGTTAGGTGATACTGCTGTTGCAGTTAACCCAGATGATGAAAGATATCAACATCTTAGGGGTAAAAATGTAATTTTACCTATTCTAAATAAACCGATACCTATTATTTTTGATAAATACTCAGATCCTGATAAAGGTTCAGGTGCCGTTAAGATTACACCTGCGCATGATTTTAATGATTTTGAGGTGGGTAAACGTCATAATTTAGAAGTTATAAATATTTTAAATCATGATGCTACAATTAATGAAAATGGAACTAAAGAATTTGAAGGTTTAGATAGATTTGAAGCAAGAAAGAAAGTGGTTGATGTTTTTAAATCTTTAAACCTTTTTGTTAAAAAAGAAAAAATAACTCATACTGTGCCTCATGGTGATAGATCTAACGTTATTATTGAACCTTGGCTTATGGATCAATGGTATGTGGATGCTGCTATATTAGCGAAACCTGCCATAAAAGCTGTTAAAGAAGAGAGAACAAAATTTGTGCCTAGAAATTGGGATAAAACCTTTTTTGAATGGATGAATAATATTCAACCATGGTGTGTCTCAAGACAACTTTGGTGGGGACATAGAATTCCAGCTTGGTTTGGACCGGATAATAAAATATTCGTTGAGTCTAATCAAACGGATGCAGAAAAAGCTGCTGAAGAATACTATGGAAAAAAAGTTATTTTAACTCAGGACGAAGATGTTCTCGATACATGGTTTTCATCAGCTTTATGGCCTTTTTCTACTCTTGGATGGCCTGATAAAACACCTGATTTAGAAAAGTATTATCCCACTAGTGTTCTTGTCACTGGTTTTGATATTATTTTCTTCTGGGTGGCTAGAATGATGATGATGGGTATTCATTTTATGGATAAGGAAGTCCCTTTTAAAGAAATATATATTCATGCTTTAGTTAGAGATGATAAAGGTCAAAAAATGTCAAAATCAAAGGGGAATGTTTTAGATCCTTTAGTTTTATCTGAACAATATGGAGCTGATTCCCTTAGATTCACTCTTACTGCAATGGCGGCACAAGGAAGAGATATTAAACTCTCTGAAGAAAGAATAGCTGGGTATAGAAACTTTAGTACTAAGATATGGAATGGGTGTAAATTTCTCGAATTCAATGATTGCATTCTAGATTTAAATACTAATTTAAATGAAATCCATTTACCAGTAAACAAATGGATTGTTTATTTGCATAATCAACTTAATATTAAAGTTAAGGCTTCTATTCAAGATTATAAATTCAATGATGCAGCTGATGTTATTTATCAGTTTATTTGGAAAGATTATTGTGATTGGTATATTGAATTTATTAAGCCTATTTTAGTTAATAATAATGATCAAACGTCAATGATAGAAACTAGATTCGTATCTATTAATGTCATGAAAAATGTTTTGCTTATGTTACATCCAATCATGCCATACGTTACAGAAGAGATTTTTGAAAAGCTTTTTAAATCACCACAACTGGTTATTTCTTCTGCATGGCCAGAATTAATGTTTAAAGATTTGAATCTAACCAATAGTATTGATTTATCTATAAAGTTGATTTCCGAAGTTAGATCTTTAAGAGTGGAAAAAAATATACCTTTAAAATCTAGACCAAATTTAATTCTTAAAAATGTTAATTTAGATAAAAAACAATTTATTTCTGATAACACAGATTTAATAACCAACTTAGCTAAATTAGATAAAATAACTTTTTCAAATATTGATAATAACCAAAATGATAATTTTATAGTTAGTACAGTTGATGAAATAACTTTAATGATTCCTTTAGAGGGATTATTTGATCTTGAATTAGAAAAAAATAGGTTGAATAAAGAATTATCTAATATTAAAAGTGAAATAGAAATTATAAATAAGAGGATTAATAATTCAAATTTTATTAATAAAGCCCCTTCTGAGATAGTAGAAGAAGTAAAAAAGAAACAAAATATTTTTATTAAGAAAAAAGAAGAAATAGAAAAAGCTTTATTTAGCCTATAAATTTATTATGAGGAGAATAACATGAAGAATTCAAAAACAGTGCTTATTGATAAAAATCCTGGAAGGAATTCTCAAACCTTTGGTGTGGCTAGAATGCTAAATACAGATTTAGATCTTATTCATGAGCCATCAATTGGAGTAGTTGGTAATAAGGGGGACTCTCAATGTTATTTTGGTGTTGAAGAAAAGGTGCGAACAATTCATGAATGCCTTAGACAAAGAATAGGTAAAAATCCAGGTGATATATTTATGAGACTTGTTCAGCCAGAATATACAGTTGCAACTTCAGATGGTATAAGAAATGGTACTAAAGAAATGCGTTATTCTCTTATTGGAAGAGAAGTTACTAATGATACATTATGTGAACATTTGAGTGCCTCTGGGCTAGAAGGTACAATAGCAGTTGTTGCGTGCGACAAACCTCCAGTTGGAACATTAGCCGCTATTCTAGAGCATAATAGACCAGCTATAATAATGTCTGATGGATCTATTAAACCAGGTATAGATTCTTTAACTAAAGAACCAATAGATCTGATAACAGCCTATCAATTAGCTGGAAGTGATGATGAAGAATTAAAAAAAAGAATAGCGTGTGAAGCGTGCCCGGGTTATGGGAGTTGTGGAGGTATTTTCACATACAACACTATGCAAACTTTTATTGGTGTTGTCGGTATGCAGCCTCTTGAGATGGTTTCACCTCCATCCGAAGATAAAAGAAGATTAGAAGTTTTTCCAAATCAATTGATTAATTATTTGGATAACATGATTAAAAAGGACATTAAACCTAGAGACATTGTTACTCGTGACTCAATTAGAAATGCTCTAATAGTAGCCATGTCAATTGGTGGATCTACTAACGTTATGCTTCATGCTCCAGAATTAGCTCGTGCGGCAGGATATAATAATTTTAATGATGATATTATGAGTTTTGAAGAATTTAATTATTTATCAGAAAATGTTGTCCCTGTATTAGTTGACGCTAGACCTTTTGGAAAATATTCTATGGTAGATATAGATGAAAAGGGAGGTGTTCAAGTTTTTGTAAAAGACTTGCTAGATTCAGGATTGTTAAATGGTAATACTTTAACTTGTACTGGTGAGACTTTAAGTGATCAAATTAATAGACTATCTCCTTCAAATCCTGATGGCAAAGTTGTTTATTCTGTTAAAAATCCTTATAAAAAAACTGGTGGATTAAGAGTTTTAGGCGGAAATTTATCTCCTGAATTTAGTGCTGTTTTAAAGCTTGCAGGAGTTGAGGGGGGGTTAGAAGATAATATGTTCGTTGGAAAAGCAAGAATATTTGATGGTGAACAAAAATTATTAGAATGTTTAGAAAACGAACCTGAAATTTTTGAGAATAAAGACATGATTATTGTTAGGTATGAAGGACCTGTTGGTGGTCCTGGCATGCCTGAAATGCTTGATTCAACTTCTAGAATTACAGCTTTATGCAGACAAAGAAATATAACTGTAGGGCTAATGACTGATGGAAGATTTTCTGGAGGTTCAGTAGGGTTAGTTATTGGCCATGTAGGTCCTGAGGCTGCTGTTGGTGGCCCAGTTGGCCTTATTCAAGATGGAGATGAAATTATTGTAGATCTCAATAAAAATGAGCTAAATTGCTCACAACTTTTAGATATTGATATTTTTAATGAAAGAAAGTTGCAATGGGAAAAAATTGTTGAAAATAATAATGGATTACACCCTTCTGTTGGTGAAGCCGATACTAGGCTTTTGAATAGAATGCGAAGTTCAGCTGTATCAGCTATGTTTGGTGCAGGCATGCATCCCAATAGAAAAGTATGGATTCCAAACCCTAGAGAGGCAGAAAAATCTACATTTGTTCCTAAAAACATACATAAGGTTTAATTTAAGATTATTTATTTATTGTTAACCATACTGGGGTATGATCACTTGGTTTTGAAAGTCCTCTAGGATTTTTGTCAATTCCTACATCTTCTAATAAATCAACAATTTCAGGTGATATCAATAAAAAATCTATTCTTATACCATTATCTTTCTGCCATGCACCAGCTTGATAGTCCCAAAAGCTATATTCTCTTGAATCTGGATATTTGATACGATACGAATCTAACAAACCTATATTAATAATTTCTTTCATCAATTTTCTTGTATCTTCTAAATATAAAGCATCATCCAACCACTTAGAAATATCATAACAGTCATTATTATTTTGAATAACATTGAAGTCTCCACCTAAAATAAGTGGCTCATTATTATTATATATATCGCTTGAATATTTTATAAGACGTTTCATCCAATTGATTTTATAATCAAATTTTGGTCCAGGGGCAGGGTTCCCATTAGGAAGATATAAACAAATTATATTAATATTTAAAATTTTAACATGTAAAAACCTTGCCTGATCATCTTCCAATTCGTCATCGTTATAAATAGGAAGATTTCGACTAATTTCTTCAATTTTGAATTTACTTGCAATAGCAACTCCATTGTAAGCCTTTTGACCTGAAAAAATTACATTGAACCCTTTGTCTTCAAATTCTTTATGTGGAAAATTTTCGTCGATAGATTTTGTTTCTTGCATTAGTAGTATATCAGTTTTTGATTCATCTAACCAATTAGTAACAATAGTCGATCTCATTTTTATAGAATTAATATTAAATGTAGAAATTTTAATGGTCATTATTGAAATCTATATAATTATTAAATGGAGAAACTTGTTCCACAGCCGCAGTTTGCTGTTGCATTAGGATTTATAATATTAAAAAAGGACCCTGATAATTCGGAAACAAAATCAAGAGTACTACCCTTAATAAAATCTAGGGAAACATTATCAATTATAAACTTTACTCCATGATCTTTAAATATTAAATCGTCTTTATTAGGATTTGCTTCAAAGGAAAAATTATATTGAAAGCCAGAACACCCCCCGCCTAATACAGAAATCCTAAAAAATGAGCCTTCTTCATCAATTAATAAAAATTTAATTCGTTCTGCGGCTATTTTAGATAATTTAAAATCATTAGAAATAATATTTGTTATATTAACCATGATGAAATTGCTTTCTTCTGAAAAAATTTAACATGTTGAAACAGTTGGCACAAAAATAAATATATATATATACATATATATACATAACACATTTAGATTATTAAATGAATTAATTCTTGGAAAGAACTTTGACAAACAAAATTGAAAACCGATACTTGTCGTCATTTGCTTGTCATAGCCCTCAATCTAAAGGCAGACTTTACAAAGATGATCCTTTAACTTTTAAAAGAACAGAATATCAAAGAGATAGAGATAGAATTATTCATTCTGAAGCATTTAGGAGATTGAAACACAAAACACAAGTTTTTATTTATCACGATGGTGATCATTATAGAACTAGATTAACTCATACGCTTGAGGTTGCTCAGATTGCTAGGTCGATTGCAAGAGCATTAAATTTAAATGATGATTTATCTGAAACTATTGCTTTAGCCCATGATTTGGGTCATCCTCCCTTAGGTCACAAAGGGGAAGAAACTCTTAAAAATCTAATGTCCAGTTATGGAAGCTTTGATCATAATGAACAGACTATTAGAGTTGTTACGATGCTTGAAAAAAAATATTGTGATTTTGACGGATTAAATCTTACTTTTGAAACTTTAGAAGGACTGGTTAAGCATAATGGTCCATATATAAATAATAAAATAATACCTGCCACAGTAAAAGAATTAGATAATGATTTCCCGCTTGAACTTTGCTTGTTTCCTTCAACGGAAGCACAAGTTGCTAATATAGCAGATGATATTGCATATTTAACTCATGATTTTGACGATGGACTTCGTGAAAAGTTATTTAGTTTGGATGATTTAAGAGATTTAAAGTTACCTGGATTAATAATAAAAAAATTAGAAAAAGAATTTCCTAAAATAAATAATTATATACTAATTCATCAATTGATTAGATTTTTAATTAGCCATTTTATTAATGATATAATTTCAAATTCATTATTAAAACTAAATAAGGCAAACTTTAAATCTGTTAATGAAATTCGTCTTTATCATGAACCTGTTATAACAATGACATCTAAGTCCATAGATTATATGGAAGAAATAAGAGAGTTTTTATTTAAAAATATGTATCGTAATACAAAAATTTTAAATGAGTTGTCTAAAGCATCCAAAATGATAGAAAAATTGTTTTTTTTATATAGTAAAAATATTAATTTGCTTCCAAAACAGTGGAGAATTTTCAACGGAAATTGTTTGTTAGATTCTCCTGATAATGTTAGATCAAGAGTAATCGCAGATTATATCGCAGGTATGACAGATAATTTTTTAAGAAAAGAATACAAAAAAAATTTTAAAGAGGAATAATAATAACTAATGAATATTTATAAAATTTATTTAAATTATTTAAAAGATGCAATCCTCTTATTTAAACAAGATTTTAATTACACTTTTAATAGTAATGAAATATTTTTAAAATTAACTCTAGAGCCTCCTAAAAACCTCTCTCATGGAGATATGTCAACAAATATAGCTATGCTTCTTTCATCTAAATTAAAGTTGAAACCATATGAAATTGCTGAAAAAATTAATATTTATATCAAAAAGATTCCAGGTATCGATAATGTTAATGTAGCTGGCGCTGGTTTCATAAATATAAAATTAAATCAAATTACATGGATTGATTGTATGGAAAATATTTTATTAAATAAAGATACGTGGGATAATCTTGATATTGGTAAAGGAAAGAATGTCAATTTAGAATATATTTCAGCAAATCCAACAGGTCCACTTCATGCAGGACATGCTAGAGGAGCTGTATTTGGAGATGCTTTATCATCTCTATTAATTGAAGTTGGTTTTAATGTGACCAGAGAATATTATATAAACGATGCAGGAAGTCAGATAGATAAATTAGTGCAGTCAACTTTATTAAGATATGACGAATGTCTGGGTATTAAAATAGATAAAATCCCAGAAGGCCTGTATCCAGGGGAATATCTTAAAGATATAGGAACGGCCCTTTTTAATAAATATGGAAATAGTTTAAGATCATATAATGATAACAAAGTTTATGAATTAGTTAAGAATTTATCATTAAAAATGATCATGGATGTTATCAAAATAGATCTATTAAAACTTGGTATAAGTATGGATGTTTATACCAGTGAGCAAAAAATAGTATCAGGTGATTTATTAAATAATGTAATCACCATTCTTGAATCAAAGGATCTTATTTATAATGGAACTTTAAAGCCACCAAAAGGTATTCAGGCAGATGGTTGGGAAACTCGTAAACAACTTCTTTTTAAATCTTCGAATTTTGGTGACGATTCAGATAGAGCGTTAAAGAAATCAGACGGATCATGGACTTATTTTGCTACAGATATGGCCTACCATTTAGATAAAATTAAAAGAACCAATGGAAATTTAATAAATGTTTTAGGAGCAGATCACACGGGATATATAGCTCGAATAAATGCTGCAGTTCAAGCTTTATCAAACGGCTCAATTAAAATTGACACAAAAGTGTGCTCTTTAGTTAATCTTTTAGAAGATGGAAGGCCTGTTAAGATGAGTAAAAGAGCAGGCACATTTGTTACTCTTTCTGATATTATAGATGCAGTTGGCAAAGATGTTATTAGGTTTATTATGTTAACTAGAAAAAATGATCAGTCATTAGATTTTGATTTTAAAAAAGTTACAGAAAAATCAAAAGAAAATCCTGTCTTTTACGTTCAATACGCACATGCAAGATGTTATTCAATATTCAAATCTGCTCAAATTTCAGAAATGGATTTAAAATTTAATAATTTAGGTATTTTAAAAAACGATGATGAACTTAATATAATTAAGTTTATTTCTTTATGGCCAAGAGTACTAGAATTAGCAGCCAATACTCATGAACCTCATAGAATATGTTATTATTTAATTGAGCTTGCAAGCATTTTTCATAGCATGTGGAACAAAG
>Ga0209502_10003768_pt1 | contig 11707 bp, 12 predicted proteins | sample ArcticOcean_MG_C_10_FD_187442 | JGI IMG/M metagenome (GOLD analysis project Ga0209502, IMG submission 187442) | Marine microbial communities from western Arctic Ocean - ArcticOcean_MG_CB11_90 (SPAdes) (version 2) | ecosystem: Environmental > Aquatic > Marine > Oceanic | place: Arctic Ocean...
TCCCATCGCACCGGCTCCCCCTCCCATATCTCCATCTTTGGCATCTGCGATGATGAAATCCCGGGTCCGGTAATTGCCGCCGCGAATTTGATCAAGTTTTTGGTTCAATCGGGTGCCTGCTTCGGGCATTTTGGTCTCCAGTTCTATTCGTGCCGTGTATCGGAATTCTTACTGTAATAGTAAGGCCCCTCGATCAGTCAACACGCATCAATTTCAAGCGATTTTGGGCTTCCGCCACGATGGCCGCCGTTGTAATCCCGAATTGTTCAAACAACACATCGGCGGGCGCAGATGCACCAAAGCCGGACATACCGATAAAGCTGCCGTCGCGCCCTATATAGCGGTCCCACCCCATACGCATTCCTGCTTCGACGGCAATGCGTATGGGTGCCTCGCCAAGAGTTTGGTTCTGCCAGTCGGCACTCTGCATTTCAAATAACTCGACACAGGGCATAGAAATGACGCGGGTTTTGATCCCTTCGGCTTCTAGTTGATCGCGCGCTTGAATCGCCAAACCGACTTCTGCGCCGGTTGCAATAATCGAGACGTCCGGTTCTCCAGAGGCGTCGGCCAGGATATAACCGCCTTTAGCACTAAGGTTTTCATCGTTGACGTCACGGCGAACCAATGCGACTGGGTGGCGGCTGAACGCGATGACTGAAGGGCCGTCGCGATAGCCCAAAGCCAGTTCCCAGCATTCACCAACCTCGACCGCATCGGCCGGCCGGAATGTCAGCAATCCCGGCATAGCCCGCAGGCTTGCAAGATGCTCAACCGGCTGGTGCGTGGGTCCGTCTTCACCAAGGCAAATTGAATCGTGGGTCATCACATGAATGACTTGCTGCCCCATCAAAGCGCCGAGCCTGATCGCTGGACGGGAATAATCGGTGAAGACTAGAAACGTGCCAGCATATGGGATCAGTCCCTTGTGCAGCGCCATACCATTCATCGCCGCTGCCATGCCATGTTCGCGCGCGCCATAATGCATATAGCCGCCGCCAAATGAGCTGGCATCAATACCGGTCCTGCCTTTGGTTTGCGTGTTGTTGGCAGGGGTCAGATCGGCTGATCCACCAAGCAAAGCGGGGATCACTGGAACCAGTCGTTCCAGTACATCTCCAGAAGCAAAGCGCGTGGCTTCAAATTTATTAGCGCTTTGCGTCCATCGTTTGTACTCGGCAATCAGTTTGGGCAAGTCTTCGGTAATCTTACCATCCAAAGCGTCCTGAAAGGCTTGCCGCCGTTCTGGCTGGGCAGCAGCTAGACGCGCTTGCCAATCGCGGTGCGCTTGCTGACCGAGGCTGGCGAAAGCTTCCCAGGCCAATTTGATCTCCGCGGGTACAAAAAATGGTAGATGTTCCCAGCCCAGTTTGGCGCGAGTTCCTGCAACCTCATCGGTACCCAGTGCACCTGAGTGTGAGGCTGGATCACCGGCCATATTTGGTGTACCAAAACCAATAACCGTTTTACAGCGTATCATTGTCGGGCGATCCGCCTGTCGCGCATTCGCCAAGGCCGCCGCCACAGCGCCGATATCGTGACCATCGACCAGCTCCACACGCCACCCGTAAGAATCGAACCGTTTGGTAGCATCTTCACTGTATGAAAGGCTGGTTGGGCCGTCGATGCTGACATCATTGTCATCATAAAGTACGATCAGTTTGGAAAGGCGCAGATGTCCGGCCATAGACGCGGCCTCATGGCTGATCCCTTCCATCAAGCAGCCGTCACCGCAGACCACATAAGTGTGGTGGTTAACCAGATCTGCGCCAAACTTGGCGGCAAGGACACGTTCGGCCAAGGCCATGCCGACGGCCGTCGCGATTCCTTGACCCAAGGGGCCAGTGGTGGTTTCAATTCCGTGCGCCTGTTCGACCTCAGGGTGGCCCGCCGCAATCGACTTCCACTGACGAAAATTTTTCAAGGTATCAATGCCAAAGCCCGGATAACCCGTCAGGTGCAATGCTGCATAAAGCAGCATCGAACCATGTCCCGCGGAGAGAACAAATCGGTCGCGATCTGGCCATAGTGGGTCGTTGGGATCAAATTTCATGCCAGTCCCAAATAACGCCACGGCGGCGTCGGCCATTCCAAGCGGCATGCCAGGATGGCCAGATTTCGCCTTCTCGATGGCATCAACGGAGAGTATTCGCACGGCATCCGCCATCCTGCTGGGAGGCACACCAAATTGCAGGCTGCTAGGCATAAATAGTCTCCGTTAAATGTGTCGGGAAGTAGCTAGATCTTCGGTAGAAATGGAGCCGAACGGTGCACACAAATCTGGTCAAATCCGCCTTCCAGTTTCAGGGTCAAACAGGTGTAATTGGCGTGTATCGATGGCGAGATGCGCCGGATCACCAGGTCTTGCATTCACCCGGTCTACGGAAAGAAAACGCAGCGTAACCCCTGCCAGGTCTGCATGTAGATGCGTTTCCCAGCCTGCTGGTTCGACCAATGTCAGGGTTATGGCAAGCCCGTTTTCATCGTCGGCCAGCGCAATATGCTCGGGACGTATGCCATAGATAATCTTTTGATCAGACTGCAGATCGCCCTTGTTTGGAAGCGGTAACAGGACCCCATTCTCAAGCTCGACAGCCGCAGTGCCATCGCCGAACACGACCTTGCCCGGCAACAGGTTCATTGAAGGTGAACCCAGGAATTCGGCAACGAACAAGTTTTCGGGACGATCATAAATCTCTAGTGGTGCGCCGACTTGTTCGATACGTCCATCATTCATAACCACAACTTTGTCGGCCATTGTCATCGCCTCGATCTGGTCATGGGTGACATAAATCGTTGTTGCACTCAGGCGTTGGTGCAGGGCCTTAATCTCGGCCCGCATTTCGACCCTAAGTTTTGCATCAAGGTTCGACAGCGGTTCGTCGAACAGAAATACTGCCGGTTCGCGGACAAGCGCGCGCCCCATGGCAACGCGTTGTCGCTGGCCGCCCGATAACTGACCGGGTAGACGTTGCAACAGTGTGGAAAGTTGAAGGATCGACGCCGCGCCTTTGACGGCTTCAGCTATCCGATCAAGTGGCGATTTGTTCATTTTTAAACTGAACGAAAGATTGTCTGCCACGCTCATATGCGGATAAAGCGCATACGATTGAAATACCATCGCTATGCCGCGATCTTTGGGTGGCACCCGATTGACCACCCTGTCCGCAATGCTGATCTGACCAGAGTTGATCGGCTCAAGCCCCGCGGTCATACGCAACAATGTCGACTTGCCGCATCCCGATGGGCCGACCAAGACAACAAAGCTGCCTTCTTCGATCTGCAAATTGATACCATGCAGCACTGAAGTCGAGCCAAAGCTCTTTTGCAACTCACGAAATTCGACGTAACTGTTGTTCATAGCTCGGGCCTCGTTTTTATTTGACCGCACCGGTCACAATGCTCTCGACGACACGACGTTCAAGAAGCAGATAGACAATCAGCAGCGGTAATACGGTTAGAATGGTGAAGGCGTTGTAGACGGCGAAATTTTGCACCCCCATTGAATCGCGGAGCGTATAAAGCGCATAGGGCAGAGTACGCATTCCAGTCTCTGTCACCAACGCGAGGACAAACGCGAATTCATTCCAGCCTTCGCGAATACACAACACAGCGGCTGTGACGACGCCGGGCCAGGCGATCGGCAGGATCACATAGCGCAGGCGGTTCCACATGTTGGCCCCGTCTATGGTCGCGGATTCTTCGATCTCTTTGGGAACCGACTTGAAGAACCCAACAAGGATCCATGTTGAAAGCGGCACCGCACTGGCAATATAAGTGATGTAGAGCACCCAATAAGTGTTGATCAGACCCAAGTTGCTCATCAAATCGTTCAACGGCACTATTAGGCTAACTCTGGGGATTATCCGTGGGACCAGATAAAGCAGCAGCAATATATGACGGAAACGAAAGAAATATCGCGCGAAACCGTACGCGGCCAGAATGCTAAGTATTAGGGGAACGATAGTGGCGACAACCGTGACAAGCACACTGTTAAATATCCATTTGCCAAAGCCATCAATCGCAAGCACTGTTTGATAGGCCTCTAGCGACGGACTGCGTGGAAAAAACGTGTTTGATTCGTAGATTTCCAGCGGCTCTTTGAGCGAGGCCATAAAGGCCCACAGGATCGGCACTGATGTCCAGATTACCAGAAAGGCCAGCGGTAGACCGATTAAAAGAAACCGTCGGCTTCGTCTGAGATAATGCTGCAAGCTGCTGCGTTCGCGACCAAGAACTGGTTGTTCCTGGTGGTTCAATGTCTCGCTCATGTCTTTGCCTCCTTGGCATCGCGCATGTCGGAGAGGACAAAGAAATAGATATAAAATAGGCTGAGCAGAGTATTGATCGACAGCAGAACCACCATAAGAACAGCGCCCTGGCCGAAATCGAGCTGCAGATACGCAAGCTGATACATATACATCGATACAACCTCTGTCGCGCGTTGCGGCCCCCCCGAGGTCATGGCAAGGATGATGTCGAATGTGCTGAAACTGATATAAGATACCCAGATCAGGCTGACGCCCAACATCGGTTTGATCATCGGTAAGGTGATTTTGAAAAATGTTTGTGTACCTGATGCTCCGTCTATGGTGGCCGCGTCATAGATATCCCTGTCTACAGTCTGTAAACCACCAAGCAGGATCAGCGTAGAAAATGGAACCATGTGCCAACAGTTGGCAAATACCGCCACCATGAAGGCAAGATAGGGGTTGCCAAGCCACGACGGCGTCGGCAATCCAAATTTATACAGGACGAAGTTTGCAAATCCGCCACTGGTTGTGAAAACGAATCTGAACATAACGGCCGTTGCGATGCCGGACACAAAATAAGGAACTAGGCTTATGCCGCGAAAAAATCGACGGCCGAAGCCCACATGATACAGCGTCAGGGCAAAAATCATCGACATGACGATGCCAAGCGTGATGCTGCAAATGACAAAGACAATCGTGCGTATCAGTGACGCCTGAAATCGTGGATCATTAAAGACAGTGATATAATTTCTCAGACCAACAAATGACTTGTTAAGGAACATGTCGGTTTCGTTGACAGACAAGACAAATCCGCCGATAACAGCATAGCCCAGCACGCCGATCACGAAAATAAGGCCCGGTATCACCAACAAATAGGGAACCGCGTGCGTTGCCCTATCGGCGAACCAATCTCGCGCGGTTAACCGACCATCGTCTGCCTCTGTGGAGGATGCCATTACACCGTTTCCCTTCAGAAAGTTGTAAAACTTGCGCGAGGTAGCGGGCTATTGGCTGCTCGCTACCTCGCAAGGCTTATGTAGTTTACAACCCAGCTGCTGCGTTCAGCGCGGCCTGAGCCTCGGCAGCCATCGTTGCAGAATCTGCGTTTGGTTCTGCAACCATCTGATTGCGCAGCTCTTTCAGTACATCAAAAATCTGGATCGCTTTTGTTGGATGGGTTGGAAGCGATACAAGATTTGATGAAAGTCCGACAATATCTTTGGCCCAAGGCTTGGCAGCCAGATATTCCGCATCTTCAGACACGGCGGCGTTGGTTGACGGCTGATAACGTACCGCAACCTGCTTGGCGAAATCTGGACGAGAAAGATATTCCAGCGCCAACATGGCGGCCTCTTCATCTTCATTCTCGGATGTAACGATGAATGGGAAAGCAAAGCCAGACTGGACATGCGGTTCTGTTTGACCGGGACGAGTTGGCAGACGCTCAAACGCCCATTTGCCGTCGCCGTATGGCAACTGCTTGTGGACCTCTACATAGATATGCTCGCCCTCGTTCATTATTCCGGCACGTTCGCCGATAAAGGCGGCCCGCATCTGGCCGGAATCCCAAGATGGCGTATCAGGATGCGCTGCTTGGCTGCGCATCAGTTCCTGATAAAACTCGATCCATTCAATGCCGATTGGGGTGTCAATCTGGGGCACACCATTGATGACCTTGCCGCCCATCGACAAAAACAACGGTAATTCCCAAGTTGGGCTGTTGCAGCATCCCAGCAAACTGAAGCCCGCGCGATCACCGCCTCCAGGCAGCGTGCTAAGTGCCTTTGCGGCCTCAAGCACACGATCTGTAGTTTCCAGCGGATAAGCGATGCCAGCCTCATCTAGCCAATCAGTTCGATATGTCAGGTAAATCGACTGGGCGTAAAGCGCCACGCCGTATATGTTACCGTCGGAATCTGACGCTCCTTCCCATGCCAGCGGCGCAAGCTGACCGTATGTCTCTGGAAAGCGTTGCTTCCACTCGTTGATCATGTGCGAAAAATTCTTGATCACGCCGCCTTTCGCCAGTTGGGCCACGTCGCGGGCATGGATTTGCACAATGTCGGGTGCATTGCCAGAACGTAACGCCAGAATTAACTGCGCGTTTACGTCTTCAAGGCGAATTGTCTCGAACTCCACATTGATATCTGGATATTCCGCCCTGAAGGCAGTGAACTTATCTTCAGGAATGAAATTATCGCGGCCAAACCAGACCTTCAAACTGCGATCCTGAGCCAACGCTGGTTCGACTGTAAATGCGGTTGAAACTATTAAACTTAACAAAGTTGCGCCCAATATGTGGCGAGTTATTGTCGGTATTCTCATCATTTTAATTGCTCCCATGCTATGCCAGCGGCACTCGGCCTTTGGGGCCTTATCCCGGGGCTTTTCACTGCTTGATAGGAATTGCCATCTTATGTGGCTCTGTTATTTGCGTGTCTTTACTAACCGAACCTTGTAAAATAGTTAAAACAAAAAATTCCCTTTTGTCAATATATGGGAATTTTTAATTCAAAGAAGGTCAGCGCATGGTCAAAAATATGAGAACCCCAGGAATGGACCCAACAGAATACGCCGAGCTGCGGGCCCTTATAGTAGAAAAATACCCGTCCCTTAGTCCGCAACATAAGGAAATCTCGGAGTTTTCACTTTCCAATCCTGAAATCATAGCCGTCGAAACTGGGGCCCAATTGGCCGACCGATTGAATGTACAACCTTCTAGTTTGGTGCGATGGGCGCAAGCATTAGGGTTTCAGGGACTACGAGAATTAAAACGCCGGTTTCGTTCGCAACTGGTCTACCAAGCGGTTGATTCGCGCGACCAAGCTGCCGCCAATAGTGATCTTGGTTCCATAGGGCTTCTTTACGCAGTGCTTGATGAGAGCGCCCAAGATCTTGCACTAGTACGTCAAAAAATTGATCGCGAACATTTTCGTGAGGCCGCAGATCATCTGGCAAATGCCCGCGAAATCTATGTAACAGCCCAACATGCAGCTTTTGCCTATGCAACGCTATTTTCTTGGACATTGCTTAGGCATCATCGCCAATGTCATTTGCTCGACAATTCCGGGGGCTTCGCTTTACGCCAGTCTGAACTTGCCGGGCCATTGGATACAACCTTGGCGATCAGTTTTGAGCCCTATCAACCTTCCGTCGTACAAGCGGCAAAGGCGCATTCTGAACGCGGTGGAACAGTAATTTCAATTACCGACTCACAACTAAGCCCGCTTGCGCGCTATTCGACTATTCTATTAGAAATTCCGAGGCGGGACCAAAACGCAGAACACAATTTTGCCGCCGCCACCTGCATTGTCCAAAGTCTTGCGCTGGCAACTTGCCAATCCCCCAGTTAGCGACACTTAATTCCTGAATATGGCTTTGTCAGAGTAAACTTGCTTGAGACGGGCAGGGCTAATTTGTAACCATGCCGAATGACAAACCACCCCCCATTGCACTACATAAAGCCTGGCCCGGGGTTCCTGGACCATCTTGCTTAGGCCCGTGGACCAGGAACCAGAGTTCTATCGTACAATAGAGCATGCACCTTCGTCCTGCCTGTCGCGTTGCTGTGGCTCAAATTGCGTTGGATGGTTTAGCTCGGTCCGTGGTCCGTGGACCAAGACACGCATGCCTAGCAAAGCCATCCAAGATGGGGTATAATAAAACCCCATAAACCGATGATATGTGAGCACAATGAAAGCTAATCCTAAACCATGGCTATACGGCCCAAACTGGCAAGGTCAAAGGTGCGAGGCCCGAACGCGCAGGGGTACGCCCTGTCAGCGCCCCGCTAGACTCCCTGTGGGCCGCTGTAAGCTCCATGGAGGGGCTTCCACTGGCCCGAGGACCAAGGACGGTCTTGCGCGACTCACAGAGGCTAAAATCAAGCACGGTCGCTTTACTAAAGAGAAGCGCGCAGAAGCGAGGCGCTTTGCTGAGCAAGGACGCCAGATGCGTGGCGAACTGAAGGAGCTGGAGGCTTGGTTCGTGGACCACGGTCATCTGTCCAAGGACTGGCGCAAAGATTGGGAACTTTAAAGCGGTGATAGTAGACAATTACCGTGGGGGTTACTGCGGCCTTCCGCAGGGGCAAGCAGGGATGCCGCAAAGGGGTACCACCCAAACAAGTGCCGCGGTCCTGGGACCATGGGCCTATAATATTGGTGTGATGAATTCATTGGGAGGCGATTTCATTCCGGTTTGCACCCTTCGTGGAGGACCGAAGTTCGGCCTTTTCGTTGCTCTATCCAATATCCCTCGCAGTGTTGATTAATCTTTTTAAGCACCCTCGTGCGTTGGTCCGGTCTATGGATACCTGCACAATCCCAAACCTTGAGCGAGAGCTCGTATTTTGTTTTTGCTGGTTTAGACATATTCATAAAACCCCGGGCTACCAAGATCAGACGCGACGTTGGATCTGGGATGTTTTGTGTAACCCAACCAAACTTTATTGGCCCTTGTAAAAATAGTGCGTCACGTTTAGCCCGCTGGGCCACCCTGGGATCGTCCATGATAATACCCCATATTTATTATTAAGAAGAATAATGAGGATAAAGACACGGTTCCGCGGAAAACACGTATGTGTTCCGCGGAAACCGCGGCGGTTATCCTCGTACTTTGGCCAAAAGGTTCATGATTTTGTCCCACATATCTTGGCCGTGTTCGTCTTTAAAGCGGTCTGGATACCGGACTATTTCGGCATCTACACGGCAGACTTTCCCGTCGCCTATAACAGCCTCACTTGCCTCTGACATGCACTCTCGAAGCCTTGTAATTTCGGTATCAATTTGGTCAATCGGTGCCTCAATCAATAGGGCGTCATGAATGGGAGCACAGAGCTTGATCCCACGTTCTACAGCAAGAATACAAGCTATCCGCATCATCTCAGCCCCATGTGCCTGCATTGGCCAGTTTAAGAATGTATTGGCCTTCACTGCGCCAGCCTCAACTTGAATGGGCCAGCCAAAGCAGGTCTCTAATTTGAGGCCAAGTAATCCCGCATCTTTATTGTTTTCCGCCCACTTCCAAAACGAGCGATAGGTTTCCCGATGCTTTTGAAGCAGCAGCTTCGCTTCCAGCTCATGTATCTGGGCGGCTTGTGCCACGCCAAATGCAGACATGCCATAATTGGTACCCAGAACTACAGATTTGCAGCGGTTGCGGACATCTTTGTGGGTTTCCTTTGTGGCTCCTGGGGGAGCCAAGCCAGCTTGTATTGCAAATGCAATGTATGGATCGCCGCTCGCGTAAGCCTGCCATAACAATTCATCGCCAGACAAAGCTGCAGCAATAGCAATTTCTTGGGAGGACCAATCGCAATAAGCAAGCGCAGACCCAAGCTCTGGCTTGATCAGGCCACGGACCCACTTTGCTGGGCCAAAGGCAAATTTTGTTGTGCTTGGCTGGTTCCGGCCGGTCTTTGCCGAAAATGGTCTAAGCATCGTACGATTTCGGCTATCCGATCCAACAGCCAATTTGTTCAATTTAAATTCGCCTAGTGTTTTACGCAGTTCATGAAGGGGCCGGACACTTGAATTACGTTTGCTCATTGAGCTGAACGTATTCTTATCCAACGCTAATCGGCCGCTTGGGAGCCGTGGCCATGCTATCCCTTCGCGAGCAAGGTAATCTTCAAACAGTGCTTCCCTGAAACTCCCATTGGTATAGGTCCCGAATGTAACATTTATCGAGTCTATAAGTTCAGTTTTAATTTGATCCCAATTAGCATTTAAATCCTCCAGCAAGCCTTTATCGATAGGTATACCAGTATACTGCATCATGCCGACTGCCTTCATGTAACGGCCACGAAGTTGAGCTTGGTTCAGGCGGAGTTCGGTCCAAGGTTGCGAAGAAATCATCGCACCGAGCAGCGGAGCAAGAGCCACCACATCTTCCGTGCAGTAGTCAAGAATTGCCTGTTTTTGATCCTTTGACCATGGTCCACCAGAAAGTATTAGTGCCCGCATCGCATCTTTTTGCTCTGGGATCAGATGGTCTAACTGATAATACGCCAGAGCATTTATCAAACCTTTGCGACCGACGTCTGGGTTGCCATTCGTTGCACACCTAAATTCTGCAAAGAGATCAATTACAATAACATTGGTCGGCCAATTCAACGCCAACATGCTTTGAATTTCAGCGGAAGCAAAGAACGTCAGAAGCAGAGTATTCCCCCCCGTTATAAACGGGGGGGTTTTCATTTCTAGAAGTTCATCGCGCCAGTAACGCGAGATATCACCTGTGCGCAAATCTTGGACAACCATGCAGACGACCTGAGGGTTTTCACCATCGTCACCATAGAATTCGAAGTCGCCCGCATAGATCTGTTTGAAGGGGAATGTGGAGATCTGATTGTACGTCATTCAATCCCCCACAGTTTCCGCAACGCAGGATGTTCGCGATCCTCGATGATATGCGTGCTTCCAAAGGCGATTTCCAATATTTCTTGAAATGACAAGTCTGGCCATGCTGGTTCAGGAATTTCACCCTGTGCGACAATAGCCTCGTAGCTTTGCGTTGCCTGGTTAGAGGACATCCTAACCCAACTTTTTTCTGCCATTTCAGCAATTTGGCGCTGGCTCTGATTCCAAGTATTGTGGTTTCCATCCTCCGGTATTGGTGGCACTGGCCATAATATCACGTTCGTCTGACGGTCAATTGCCAACCGCAAATCAACAATTTTGATATCTTGTGCTACAGCGCTTGCGAGATGGGGCGCCACCAAAAATGGTTTATCGTCGTCATCTAATCGCAGAATTGCACACTCAAACCTGCAATCAGAATCGGGGTTTACCCTAACAAATTTCTGTTTGCTCGGTTTATCAACCGGAACATGCATTAACACCTTTTGCGCAACAGGGAGGCCCGAGCCACGAGTGGAAATACGGAATTTCGAAAAGTCCTTCTTTCCCTTTGTCTTATCATCGTTACTCATGCCTGATCCTCCACGCGCGCTGTAATCCACGCGTCGATTGCAGCCTCATCCCATCCGGCAGCGCGGCCGCCGGGGGCGAGTTTGAACGGTTTAGGGAATTTTCCTTCGGCAATCAGTCCGTAAAGGGTAGACGGTTGAAAACCAGTCTTCTGAGGTAGATCTCTCATTCTGAGAATCCGCCTCTGCGTGTTGTATGAGCTCATCTTAATATCTCCAATCAAAGTTAAATTCGCCTGATTGGGTTTGTACTGGCCTGAGGTACCTTCCGTCGAAGGACTTAAATCGCGATTTTAATCCGTTTTGATTGGGAAATTTCTTTTTTGTTGTTTGCGGACATCGTTCCACTGACGACGCAGGCTCTCCTCAGATGGTAAGTTGGGCCAGTCCTTGGAGGCTTGGGCTATCGCGTCTTTTAGTGACAACCCCAACCCGCTTTCGTGTGGGTCTTCGTCTTCTGGTGCTATTGCGGTCGCAATTAAGCCAAAAATTAGTTGTTTGCTGAACTCAGTGTTCCTGGCGT
>Ga0209502_10003771_pt1 | contig 11698 bp, 11 predicted proteins | sample ArcticOcean_MG_C_10_FD_187442 | JGI IMG/M metagenome (GOLD analysis project Ga0209502, IMG submission 187442) | Marine microbial communities from western Arctic Ocean - ArcticOcean_MG_CB11_90 (SPAdes) (version 2) | ecosystem: Environmental > Aquatic > Marine > Oceanic | place: Arctic Ocean...
AGAATTTCTAATTAGGTAGACATGTCTAAGACTTAAGCCATAAATTTTATGCCACCTCATTTTTGCTCCTTGCTATTTTCAAAAAAGTATCTTCTAGGTTGTCTCTTCCATGTTTGTTAATTAGATCTTTACATGTGCCACGGTCAACAATTTGACCTTCTTTCATCATAATTACAGTGTCACAAAGTCTTTCGACTTCTTTCATGTTATGCGAAGCCAATAAAATAGTTATCTGATTCTTAGATTTGTATATTTCTATATATTCTCTAACAAAGTCTCCAATATCAGGATCTAAACTAGCAGTAGGCTCATCAAGAAACAAAACATCAGGTTTATTTATTAATGATTTAGCTAAAGAAACTCTATTTTTTTGCCCCGAAGACAGTTCACCAGTTTTTTTATTTAAAAAATTATTTAAATTTAAATCCTCTGAAATTTCAGAAATTCTATTTTTAAGATCCTTGACACCATAAAGTCTGCCATAAACCTCTAAGTTTTGTTTGACTGTTAGCTTTTTAGGCAACTCAATATAAGGAGAAGCAAAATTCATTTTACTCAAAAGGTCACTACGATTAGTCTTATTAACATTTTTATTGTCAATTAATACCTCGCCACTTGTAGGGGTAATTAGACCAAGCATCATACCTATAGAAGTTGTTTTTCCACAACCATTAGAGCCCAACAAACCTAAAGTTTTATTTTCTTCTAAAGTAAAACTAATATTATTTACAGCTAGATGATTATTAAATCTCTTTGTTAAATTTTGAATTTTAATATCCATTAATTAATTTGCTGCTCGATTTAATCTATCGTTGATAGCTAAACCAATACCAATTTTTGGAATTGAAGATACATAAATCATTTTATAATTTTTATTCTTAATTAATCTTAGTATTTTATATAAGTTTTTAGCTGCTTCTTTTAAATTAGATTTATTACTTAAATTAAAAATATTTTTTCCTTTTTTATATTTTTTTCCAAAAACAATAAAGGCCTCATTATTTTTTGCTTTTGTTTGATTTAGTTTTATTGGAATTCCTGGTGAATAATGTCTTTTAAGCATGCCCGGTGATTTGATAATTTTCAAACCCTGATTAATAATAATTTTTTTATTTAAGACCTTAGATATATCTTCAGGACTTATTATCCCCGGTCTTAGTATTTTTGGTCTAGAAGTTAAATCTACAACCGTAGACTCAAGACCTATTTTACACAACCCACCATTTAAAATAATTTTTATTGAACTGTGAAATTCTTGAGCTACATCTTCAGCAGATACAGGACTAATGTGTGTTGATTTATTAGCACTTGGTATGGCTAAAGGAAAATACAAGAATTTCAATACTCTTTTTAATATTTTGTTTTTAGAGAATCTTACAGCTACTGTATTTATGTTTGCTGTTGCCATCTTTGATAATAGTGAATTTTTTTTTTTCTTTAAAACAAAAGTGATTGGTCCTGGAGAGAATTTTTTATAAAGTTTGTAGAAATTATCATTTAATTCTACGTCTTTTTTTAATTGCTTAAGACTATAATAATGAATAATAAGCGGATTTTTATACGGTCTTTTTTTTAAAAGGTAAATTTTTTTAACTGCACTAGAAGAATAAGCGTTACCAGCTAAACCATAGACAGTTTCAGTAGGCAGACCTACAAGCTCTTTTTTTTTGAGATAATTTATAGCTTTAGTCAAGTTTTTGTTGTTAACTTTAAAAATATTTGAATAGATATTCTTCATAATGTAATTATTATACTTTTAATGAAAGATGAAGATATTCTAGCAACTCCCAAGAGTAAATCGATAAAAGAGGTTAAAGAGGAAATTAATCAAATTCTTGAAAAATTAGAAAATCAAGAGACTAGTTTACCTGACTCAATCAATGATTACGCTCGTCTTATCGTCTTAAATAAACGTATTGATTTGCTTTTTAAAAAAAGAAATAAAGAAATTTCAATTATAGGAAAAAAAATTTAGATAATTTATGATTAGATCTTTTCTAGATAGCAACGCAGAAAAAACAGACACTTTTTTAAAAAAATATTTAAATCGACAAAGTAACACCGGTCTAATGCCTCCAATGAAATATGGGTCGTTGTCAGGAGGGAAAAAAGTTAGATCTTCTATAATTATAGAAGGGGGAAAAATTTTTAACATCAAAGCTAGTAAACTCTTAAATATTTGTGCGGCTGTTGAGTGTATTCATTCCTATTCTTTAATTCATGACGACCTTCCCTGCATGGATAATGACAGAATGAGAAGAGGAAAGTTGGCAACACACATAAAATTTGGAGAGTCTACTGCCATTTTAGCTGGCAACTCATTGCTAACTTTAGCTTTTGAAATGATTGTAGATAAAAATTATAAGATCGAAGATAAAAGTAAAGTAGACCTTGTTAAAGGTTTAGCAATTTGTGCGGGCCATACCGGCATCGCTGGTGGGCAGTACCTGGATTTAAATTTTGAAAAGAAAAAGAAAAAGTTTTCAGTTATTCTTGACATGCAAAGAAAAAAAACAGGAAAATTATTTAATTTTTGTTGTTTTGCTGTCGGTGTAATTGCAAAAAAAAATATTAAAGAATTAGAATCTTTAAGTAAATTAGGAGAAGATATTGGTTTGTTGTTTCAATTTGCCGATGATTTTATTGACATTAAAGGACTAAAGAAAATAGCAGGTAAATCTATTAAAAAAGATCAGATAAAAGGAAAGTCTACTTTAGTAGCTCTAATAGGATATGAAAAAGCCTATGCGTATGCAACTAAACTTAAAAAAAATATATTGAGTAAACTATCGAAACATGGAAAAAAAGCAGATAATTTAATTAATACGGTTGAGTTTATTTTAGAAAGAAATTTTTAATGAAAAAATTATTAGAACAAATTAACTATCCAGCAGACCTAAGAAAACTAAATAAGGAACAATTAAGCCAAGTATCTAATGAGCTCAGAGAAGAACTAATTAACGTTGTTTCTGAAACTGGTGGCCATCTAGGAGCTGGTTTAGGTGTAGTAGAACTTACTGTTGCCATCCATTACGTATTTAATACACCTAAAGATAAATTAGTCTGGGATGTTGGCCATCAATGCTATCCGCATAAAATTATTACAGGTAGAAAAAATTCAATTAAAACTTTAAGGAAAGGAGGAGGTCTATCCGGTTTTACAAAGAGATCAGAGAGTGAATACGATCCTTTTGGTGCTGCACATAGTTCTACATCTATTTCTTCAACACTTGGAATGGCTGTTGCTAAAAAATTATCTAATGACAATAATAATGTTGTAGCGGTTATTGGCGATGGAGCAATGAGCGCAGGTATGGCTTATGAAGCAATGAATAATGCTGGAGCTTTAAGATCAAGACTTATTGTTATTCTTAATGATAATGAGATGTCTATTGCGAAACCAGTTGGGGCGATGAGTAAATACTTAGCCAAACTCTTGTCTGGAAAAATTTATTTTAGTCTAAGAGAAACTGTTAAAATGATTACTTCTGCATTTTCAAAGAGATTTGCTGAAAAAGCTGCTAAAGCTGAAGATGCAATTAGAGGACTTGTTACGGGCGGAACTTTATTTAGCCAGTTAGGTTTTTACTACGTTGGCCCAATAGATGGACACGACGTTAACAATTTAGTTTCAATACTAGAAAACATTAAAAATTCAAAACATCAAGGTCCCGTTTTAATTCACGCCATTACTAAAAAAGGTAAAGGTTACAAACCTGCCGAAGATTCAGGAGATAAATATCATGGCGTTTCTAAATTTAATGTTGCAACTGGAGAACAGGTAAAAAGTAAGACAAACACCCCTTCATACACAAAAATATTTGCCGAAACACTAGTTAAACACGCTGAACAAGATACTAAAATTATAGGGATCACAGGAGCAATGCCAGGTGGAACTGGTATGGATATTTTTGAAAAAAGTTTTCCAGATAGAATGTTTGACGTTGGAATAGCAGAACAACATGCTGTGACATTTGCAGCAGGTCTTGCTACTGAAGGATACAAACCTTTTGCAGCTATTTATTCTACATTTTTACAAAGAGCTTACGATCAGGTAGTTCACGATGTTGCTATTCAATCACTTCCTGTTCGATTTGCGATTGATAGAGCTGGATTAGTTGGTGCTGATGGAGCAACACACGCAGGATCTTTTGACGTCACATATTTATCAACATTGCCCAATTTTATAGTTATGGCTGCAAGTGATGAAGCTGAATTAGTTCGAATGGTTAATACGGCTGTTAAAATCAACGATAGGCCTTGCGCGTTTAGATACCCAAGAGGAAATGGTGTAGGAATTGAATTACCAAACATAAGTGAAATACTTGAAATTGGAAAAGGAAGAATAGTAAGACAAGGTAAACAGGCTGCAATTTTATGTCTTGGAGCTAGATTAGAGGAATGTAAAAGAGCTGCAGAAATTTTATCTTCAAAAGGAATAGAATTAACAATAGTTGATGCACGATTTGCAAAACCATTAGATGAAAAACTAATCATGGAAGTTGCCACATCTCATGAGGCAGTTATTACCATCGAAGAAGGATCGATTGGTGGATTTGGATCACATGTCGCTCAGTTATTTTCTGAAAGAGGAGTTTTTGACAAAGGTTTAAAATTTAGATCTATGTTTTTACCTGACTTATTTCTTGATCAAGATACACCTGATGCAATGTACAAGAAAGCTGGTTTGAACTGTGACTCTATAGTTGAAAAAATAGAAAATATTTTAAAATCTAATATAGTTTTAGCAAAGAATATAAATAAAATTTCTAATTAACCGCACTGAGCTCGGTTCATCAAATAGTGGTCTAGTATAACGCAAGCTAGCATTGCCTCACCAATCGGAACAGCTCTTATGCCTACGCAAGGGTCATGTCTTCCTTTGACAGAGATATTAGAATTTTTTCCTTTTTTGTCGATTGTTTTTCTACTCGATAAGATCGAAGAGGTTGGTTTAACGGAAAATGAAGCAACAATATCTTGACCGGACGAAATACCACCTAAAATTCCACCTGCGTTATTAGATTTAAATTTTAGTTTTCCCGAATTCATTCTCATTTCATCTGAATTTTCTTCACCACTTAAATACGCAGAACCCATACCTGAACCAATATTTACACCCTTAACAGCATTGATGCTCATTAGAGCTGCAGCGATATCTGTATCTAATTTAGAATAAACAGGAGCACCTAATCCAACAGGTATACCAGAGGCTCTTAATTCAATGATAGCACCACAAGACGACCCAGCTTTTCGAACAGATAGTAAATATTTTTCCCAAAGTTTAATCGATTTTTTATCAGGACAGAAAAAAGGATTTTTTCTAATCTCTGAATTTTTCCAATTATTTACATCACATGACATTAGACCAAGTTGCGTGACAGCACCTATTATATTAAATTTTGAACCAATAAGTTTATTTAAGATAATCTTAGCAACTGCTCCTGCTGCAACACGACAGGCTGTTTCTCTAGCAGATTGCCTACCACCACCTCGGTAATCTCTAATTCCATATTTTTTAAAATAAGTAAAATCTGCATGTCCTGGTCTAAATTTATTCTTAATAGACTCATAATCTCTAGAACGAGTATCATTATTATAAATTACAATAGAAATAGGTGTACCTGTAGTTTTACCCTCAAAAACACCAGATAGAACAACTGCTTTATCGTCTTCTTTTCTCTGTGTTGTGAATTTAGACTGTCCAGGTTTTCTTCTATCCATGTCCTTTTGAATCTCATTTTCAGATATAGGGATATTGGGAGGACAACCATCAATGACACAGCCAATAGCCGGTCCATGAGATTCTCCCCATGTTGTGAATCTAAATATTTTACCAAATGTGTTAAAAGACATAGTTAATTAATATATAAGTTATTTTATAGAATATATGAATCAAAAAAATGGCAAAAATTCTCTCGGTTTAGATCTCTGTTTTGAAGATCAAGAAAACCCTATAGATTTATTCAAAAACTGGTTTAAGAGAGCAGAAGAGACGGAAATAAACGATCCTAATGCTGTTGCTCTTGGTACGGCAGATCAAAAAAACCAGCCAAGTGTGAGAATGGTACTTTTGAAAGGTTTAAGCGATAAAGGATTTGTCTTTTATACAAATTTTAATAGTAAAAAAGGTAGTGATCTTAAAAACAACCAACAAGCATCAATGTGTTTTCATTGGAAAAGTTTAAGAAGACAAGTTCGTGTTGTGGGTAACGTCGAGCAGGTTAGCAAAAAAGAAGCCGATGATTATTTTAATTCTAGACCTTACAAAAATAGAGTAAGCGCCTGGGCATCATCTCAGTCAGAAAAACTGGAAAGTAGAGATGTTTTTTTAAGCAAAATTCAAGAGTTTGAAAAAAAATATCCTGATCAAAATAAAGTACCACGACCACCGCACTGGTCAGGCTGGAGGATTTTACCACAAGCAATAGAGTTTTGGTTAGATGGCGAGGGAAGAATTCACGAAAGATTAAATTACATCAATAACAGAGATAAGTGGAAAAAAGAAATTCTTTATCCTTAGAAGGATCTGTTTAAACTAAAACCAGTTAAATTTTGTAATATTTTTTTTTCATTACAATCTTCAAAAATTCCCAATGCATCATGAGAAACATTAACAAAGTATTCTGCTCTTTGCAGACTATCCTCAACAGCTTTATATTTCTTTATTAATCTAAGTGTTTTTTCAAAATCTTCTTTAGTTCTTTCAATTTTTTTGAAAGTACTGACTAAAAAATTTCTCTCGGTGATATCGGCTCTTTGAAAAATAATAATTAATGGTAATGTTACTTTTCCTTCATAAAAATCTTTACCAATTTTTTTTCCGAAAATGACTTCTTTTGAGTAATAATCTAAAGCGTCATCGGCTATTTGAAAAGCAAGTCCAATATTCTTACCATATGACTCCAGTGCACTTTTTTCTTTTTCATTACTCCCCGCAAGACACGCGCCTGTTTTAGTTGCCGCAGAGAATAAAGCTGCTGTTTTTAAATTAATAATATCTATGTATGTTTCCTCAAGTAAATCGGCTTCACCTTTGTGTTCCAATTGTTTTACTTCTCCTTGTGCGATCTTGGAAGAAGTTGAGGACAGTAGTTTTAAAATTTCAAGATCACCATCATCAACCATAATTTCAAAACATCTGCTTAAAAGATAGTCACCTACTAGGATGGAAGATTGATTTCCCCATAAAGCGTTAGAGGTTTTTAACCCTCTTCGTAGATCGCTTTCATCAATTACATCGTCATGTAGTAAAGTGGCACTATGAATTAATTCAACACATGCCGACAGATTTACGTCACGCGTTCCCTTTTGATCGTACCCAGCAAGTTTTGCAGAACCTAAAGTTAAAAGCGCTCTTAATCTTTTCCCTCCTGATTTAAGGTGATATTCACTCATTTTTTTAATTAAACTAACTTTACTATCAAGTTTTATCTCGATTAGTTTTTCAACCTCAATAAGCCTATCGTTAACTAGGTTTTTTAAGTCTAAGTAAGCTGAGTTTGCAGATTTTTTAAGCGGTATGACAGATCCCATAATTTTTAGTATTTATAATCTAATTTTTAAATAAAATATTTTAATTTTGAACTTTGATGACGCACCTTTATTCAACTGTTGGTAGAATAATAAATATTTAAAATTTATTTATGGTACTGATATAAGATAAATACTGTTAATCATAAAAATTATGTTTAAATTTTTCAAAAAAAAAACAACTATTCCTCATATTAGATTAACAGGTATTATTGGCAATGCAGGTAAATTTAACAAAGGTATGGATCTTGCAGGACAACAAGAAATTCTAAAAAAAGCCTTTTCAATTAAAAAAATTAAACATGTTGCTATCTCAATTAATTCTCCAGGTGGTTCGCCAGTTCAATCACACTTGATTTATAGATACATCAGACAACTTGCTGATAAGAAAAAAATTAAAGTTTTAATATTTGCGGAAGATGTTGCTGCTTCTGGTGGATATCTAATTTCATGTGCAGGCGATGAAATTTACGCTAACTCTAGTTCAATTATAGGTTCTATCGGAGTTATTTCTGCTTCATTTGGTTTTAAAGAATTAATTAAAAAAATGGGCATTGAACGAAGAATTTATACTGCAGGTAAAAATAAAAGCACACTCGATCCGTTTGTAGACGAAAAAGAAGAAGACATTAAAAGACTCAAAGACATTCAACTAGAACTTCATGCAGATTTTATAAAAGTGGTCGAAACAAGTAGAGGAAAAAAATTAAAAGATCCTGAAAAAAATAATATTTTTACAGGAGAATTTTGGACAGGTGCATCTGCTCTTAAACTTGGTTTAATAGATGGTATTGGTAATGCTGACCAAATTTTGAAAGAAAAATTTGGCGAAGAAGTGGTTATTAAAAAATTTGAAAAACAAAAGGGTTGGATAGAGCGAAAACTTTCAGCTTCTGTTGAGGGTCAATTAAGCAACACTCTTAATTCAATAGAAGAAAAATCTGTTTGGCAAAAATTTGGTTTGTAGATGCCAAAAAAAATAACTAAAGAAAATCAAGCTTTATCTTTTCAGGATGTCATCATGAATCTCCAAAAATTTTGGGGAAAATATGGATGTTTAATTTTACAACCTTACGACGTTGAAGTGGGTGCAGGTACTTTTCATCCAGCAACAACGCTAAGATCTCTAGGACCTAAACCATGGAAAGCTGCTTATGTTCAGCCATCAAGAAGACCAACAGATGGTCGATATGGTGAAAATCCAAATAGACTGCAACATTATTATCAATTTCAAGTAATTATCAAACCATCTCCAAAAGATATTAAGCAAATTTATCTTAAAAGTTTAGCATCTATTGGAATTGATACAAAGAAACACGATATAAGATTTGTAGAAGATGACTGGGAGAGTCCAACACTTGGAGCAGCTGGCTTAGGCTGGGAAGTATGGTGTGATGGCATGGAAGTTACTCAATTCACCTATTTTCAACAAATGACTGGAATAGAATGTAAACCAGTTCCAGTAGAGTTAACTTACGGTTTGGAACGACTTTGTATGTTTGTTCAAGGCAAGAAAAATGTTTACGACTTAGATTGGAACAGCGAAGGGGTTAAATACAAAGAGGTTTTCTTTCAAGCAGAGAAAGAATTTTCAGCTTATAATTTTGAGTTTGCTAGCACAGAGATACTATTAAAGAATTTTGAATTTGCAGAATTAGAATGCAAAGCTTTACTTGAAAAAAAATTAGCTTTACCAGCCTATGACCAGTGTTTGAAGGCAAGTCATATCTTTAATTTATTAGATGCTAGAGGTGTTATTGGAGTTGCCGAGAGGACAGGATACATCAACAGAATAAGAGAACTAGCAAAAGGTTCTGGTGCAGCTTGGTTAAACACTCAAGTTTAATATGGCTGAAATTTTATTAGAACTTTATAGTGAAGAAATTCCTCATGGCCTGCAAATTAGTGCAAGAGAAGAAATTAAAAAAAATTTATTAAAATTATTAGAAGAAGAAAGCATTAAATACAAATCTGCAGCAGTTTATTCTACACCTACACGTCTAGCACTTTTAGTTCGTGATTTACCAACCGAAATCAAAATTAATGCAAAAGAGGTCAAAGGACCGAAAGTAGATGTACCTGAAAATATTATCGAAGGTTTTATGAGATCTCATCAAATTACAAAAAAAGATCTTATGGAAAAGACAGAAGAAAAAGGAAAATTTTACTACTTTAAAAAATCAGTAAAGAAAATTCAAACCGAAGATCTTTTAGCGAAGCTAATACCTAAAGCTATAGGATCTATTAATTGGAAAAAATCTATGCGCTGGTCAGACCATGACCTAATGTGGGGAAGGCCCTTAAGATCAATTTTAGCTATCTTTAACAACAAACAACTTAAATTTGACTACCATCATTTAACAAGTACTGATGGAGCGATTATTGTAGATAATTTTATCGATAAGATAAAAAAAATTAAAAACTTTAAAGAATATGAGTCTTTGCTCAAGACAAATAAAATTTCTTTAAAACAAGAAGATAGAAAAAACAATATTATTAAAAAATTTCAATCGATCTGCAAAACTAAAAGTTATCTTGAAAACTTTAATGAAAAATTAATAGAAGAAGTAGTTAATATAACTGAAAATCCAAGTGTTATTTTAGCTGATTTTGACAAAGAGTATTTAAGCATTCCTCAAGAAATTATTATTTCTACACTGCAAAGACACCAAAGATACTTTCCATTATTTGATTCTAAAAAAAGATTAACAAACAATTTTTTAATTGTAGCAAACAAACCAGATACTCAAAATATTATTAGAGAAGGGAACAAGAGAGTAGTTTTAGCACGACTTTCAGACGCCAAATTTTTTTGGGAAAAAGATAAAGCTAAAAATTTAATTAAACAAATCAGTAAATTAAAAGAGATAACTTTTTTTGAAAAAATTGGAACTATTTACGATAAAACACAACGTCTTAGAAAATTAGCTGCTTTCATTTCTGATATGCTGCATATCAACAAAGAAAAAATTGAAATTGCGGCTTCTATTGCTAAATCAGATCTAAAATCAGATTTGGTTGGAGAATACCCAGAGCTTCAAGGTATCATGGGCAAATATTTCGCACTTGCACAAGGATTCGAAGAAGACGTAGCTAATGCAGTTAGTGACCACTATCTACCAACAGGAATATCATCACCAGTTCCAAAGAAACCCTTAAGCTATGCAATCTCTATTGTTGATAAATTAGACAGCTTAGTTGGTTTCTTTTTAATCAATGAAAAGCCAACAAGTTCTAAAGATCCATTTGCCTTACGAAGAGCGGCGATTGGTCTACTTAGAATAGTTATAGAGAACAATTTAGAACTTAAACTTAAAGATTTAATTTCTTATGCGGTACGATTGTATGCAGATCAAGGAGTCAAAGTAGAAAACAATCAGGTTGAAAAAGACATATTAGATTTTCTCAAAGATAGAATGAGAAATATTTTAAAAGAGAAAAAAATTAAACCAGATATTATTGAAGCTGGAATTAGCTCACACATTGGTGACAATTATTTAACTCTTTATAAAAAAAGTATGGTGATGAATAAAAACTTTAATAAAGATATTGGCAAAGATGCAATTTATTCATTTAAAAGAGCATCAAGTATTCTTGATCATGAAAGTAAAAAACTAACCAAAGAATTGACAGGAAAACCAGATGCAGTTTTATTTAGAAAAGACGAAGAAAAATTTTTATTTGAAAAACTCAATGAAATTAGAAAATTATTCACTGTCAAAGAGGACAGAAAAGATTACGAGGAATTACTCACAAAATTAGCTGAAATCAAGGAACACACTGATAACTTTTTCGACAATGTGGTAGTAAATGATGAGAATCAAGATATTAAAAATAATCGTTTAGAATTAATGGCTATGTTTTGTAAAATTTTCAAAACTTATATAGATTTTTCAAAACTTGACGGAGTTTAAAATTTACTTAGAATAAAATTTAAAATTTTTATGATGAATAAAAAAATTATTTATTTTAGTGAGTCTCAAAAAAAAAGTGATGATTCTAGTCTTCGTAGTTTAGAAAAATTTGATAGTAATGAAATAGATCTGATTTTATCAGCCAATACACTAATTTTAATGAAACACTGGATAAAGTTTCAACAAGAATGGATTAACAATATTTACAAAGAATTCAAAGATTACGACAAATATATTGTATTAATGTATTT
>Ga0209502_10003773_pt1 | contig 11691 bp, 12 predicted proteins | sample ArcticOcean_MG_C_10_FD_187442 | JGI IMG/M metagenome (GOLD analysis project Ga0209502, IMG submission 187442) | Marine microbial communities from western Arctic Ocean - ArcticOcean_MG_CB11_90 (SPAdes) (version 2) | ecosystem: Environmental > Aquatic > Marine > Oceanic | place: Arctic Ocean...
TTATGAATTTTATCTATCATAGCATAGAATAAATTAAGGTAATCTTTCATCTTTTTATTAATGGATTGATCACCATACCCTATCTCTCTAACACTTAATTCAACTTGTCTAAAAATATAGTCATAAATTTCTTGTAAAAGCTTCTCATTACTATCATTTTTATAAACTTTTAAAAAAAATGCAAAATGTAAGAGAAAAAATATTAATCTATCAGAAAAAGTGTCTTGATTTTTAAAATCTTTGTATAGATCTTTATTTCTAGTTAATTTAACAAAATTGTTATAAATATTAATAAACTTTAAATTCATGAAAAATTTTTTAAGTGTTTTTTTTATTCTCTTATTTATCTCTAATTGTACACTAAATAAAGTGATTAAGCACCATGGGGTGCACTTTTTAGAGGTTAAACAAAAAAAAATAGTAGTAAATAAAACTAATAAAAATGACCTATACAAAGAATTGGGTCCACCCTCGACGGTTGGTACATTCGATAACGATATGTTGATTTACCTAGAAAGAAAAACTAGCACATCAAAAATCAGAAAACTTGGAAAAAAAGAATTATTAACTAACGATGTCCTTATTTTAGAGGTAGATAGAAGAGGCATTGTTGTATCAAAAAAATTCTTGAACAAAGATGATATTAATAAAATGAAGTTTATAAATGATACGACGGATATTAATTACGATAAAGCATCATTTTTATACGGTTTCATGACTACCTTAAGACAAAAAATCAATGATCCATTGGGTAAAAAAAGAGGCAACTAGTTAAAAACTAATTGCCTCTAAAAATTTTTAAAATTATTATTAACCAGCAATTACAGCAAGAAGTAAAAGTGCTACAATATTAGTAATTTTAATCATTGGGTTTACAGCAGGGCCAGCAGTATCTTTGTATGGGTCTCCAACAGTGTCTCCAGTTACTGCAGCTTTATGTGCTTCAGAACCTTTTCCACCATAATTTCCATCTTCAATGTACTTTTTTGCATTATCCCAAGCGCCACCACCAGCAGTCATTGAAACAGCTACAAATAAACCTGTAATAATTACACCTAATAACATTGCACCAACAGCAGCTAAAGCAGCTACCTGTCCACCTATAGCTAGTATTACATAATATAAAACAATAGGTGAAAGAACTGGCAACAATGATGGCACAATCATTTCTCTAATTGCGGCAAGAGTTAACAGATCAACTAATTTAGCATAATCAGGTTTTTGTTTACCTTTCATTATACCTGGATATTTCTTAAATTGCCTTCTAACTTCGACAACAACAGCACCACCTGCTCTACCTACGGCTTGCATTCCCATTGATCCAAATAAATATGGAAGCATTCCACCAATTAGTAAGCCAACTACGACATAAGGGTTTGATAAATCAAAAGTTACAACAATTCCTTCAAGCTTTGAGCCTGCTACACCTGAAAAGTGCTTGATGTCCTCAACATAAGCTGCAAATAAAACTAGCGCACCTAAACCTGCTGAACCAATAGCATATCCCTTAGTAACAGCTTTAGTCGTATTTCCTACTGCATCTAATGCATCAGTAGTTTTTCTAACACTATTTGGTAATTTAGCCATTTCAGCAATACCTCCAGCGTTATCTGTTACAGGACCGTAAGCATCAAGAGCAACGACCATACCTGCTAGTGCAAGCATTGTAGTAACTGAAATAGCAATACCATAAAGACCAGCAATTGAATTTGTTGCTAATATACCCGCAACAATGATTAAAGCTGGTACAGCAGTAGCCTCCATTGAAACAGCTAAGCCTTGAATTACATTTGTTCCATGACCTGTTGTGGAAGATTTAGCAATACTTCTTACTGGTCTGTATTCAGTTCCAGTGTAGTATTCAGTAATCCAAATTAATAATCCAGTAATCACTAGACCAATTATTCCACAATAATACAAACTCATACCAGTAAAACTTTTACCATTAACAATATATTCACTTGTAAAACCAATTACATAATCAGTAACAGGGTATAAAATCATTAATGACGAAACAGCAGAAACTACAAAGCCTTTATACAAAGCATTCATAACATTTTTACTTTTTCCAAGTTTAACAAAGAAAGTTCCCAAGATTGATGTTAAAATACAAGCCCCACCGATAGTTAAAGGGTAAATCATCATATTTATATCACCATAGAAAAAAATAGAGGAAAGAACCATTGTTGCAACAATTGTTACGGCATAAGTTTCAAATAAGTCAGCCGCCATACCTGCACAATCACCAACGTTATCTCCAACATTATCAGCAATTACCGCTGGATTTCTAGGATCATCCTCAGGGATACCCGCTTCTACTTTACCTACTAAGTCGGCACCGACATCTGCACCTTTAGTAAAAATTCCACCACCTAATCTTGCAAAAATTGATATTAAAGAAGCACCAAAACCTAAAGCAACTAATGCATTAACAACTTCTCTGTCATCAATTCCTGCTTTTAATAAAAAATAATAATAAACTGCGATTGCAAGTAAAGCTAATCCAGCAACCAACATACCAGTTACAGCACCTGATTTAAATGCAACAGCAAGGCCGCTTGCTAAACCTTTTCTTGATGCTTCTGCTGTTCTAACGTTAGCTTGAACAGAAACTAACATTCCAACGTAACCTGCTATACCTGATAATGTAGCTCCAATAAAATAACCTAAGCCAACTAATGGGCTAAATATCAAGCAAATAATAACTAAAACAACAACTCCAACCACGGCAATTGTCTTATATTGTCTTGCTAAATAAGCCTTAGCACCAATTTGAATTGCTGATGCTATTTCTTGCATTTTAGCATTTCCTGCGCTTGAGTTAAGAATATTCTTACCTGTAAAATAGCCATAAACGATTGAAAGAGATCCTGCGGCTATAGTGTATAATAACATTGTTTCTATTAGTGAGTTCATTTTGCCTTTGGTTGTTTGGTTGTTAAATTTTATTGTTTAAAGTCCGCACAATACAAAAAAAGCAATAAAAGGCAATATTTAACTTTTTAAAACTTATGAAAATAACCTTTGTTTTTAAGGGTAATTTTCCTATTTTTATCATCAATAATGGATGATTTTTCAACATGGCTTTGGATTGACCCAATTTTTGTAAGCTTAACTCTACAATTAGAAGCTATTTTTTTTATGATTCTCGTCTTATTTTTAGAGGCTGTAAATAAGACTTGATAGTCATCACCATTAGAAATGCAATTAATTTTGGGTAGCATTTTAAGATCAAGTATCTTTTTAAGGTTATTTGAAATTGGGATATCTTTTAAAAAAAGTTTATAAGACAATTTTTGATTATTAATCATTTTATCAAGGTCTGCCAATAATCCATCAGAAATATCAATTGAAGTATTAGCAAATTTCGAAATTTGATCAAGTAATTTAAATTGAATATTTGGCATAAAATATTCGTTAGTAAAATATTTTTTTAATCTTGGATTAAGTTTAATCTTATTTTTTAAAACTAGTAGACCTAAATAGCTATCACCTAAATTTCCAGAGACATATATATCATCATTAATTTTAGCTTTGTTCCTATAAATGATATTATTAGCAAAACCTATCGAAGTAATTGTAAAACTTAACTTGTTTGAAAAAACTGTATCTCCACCACTTAAAAATATTTTATATTTATTTTGTTCTTGATTAAGTGACTTGCTAATTTTTGATAAATTTAATTTAGAAAAACTTTTTTTATTACCTGATCCTGAAATAAAATAATATTTTGGCTTAATACCTTTGCATATAAGGTCTGAAATTGATGATCTAATTATTTTTTTAATGACTAACTCAGGTTTTTTAAAGTCTATGAAATGATTACCTTCTATATATGTATCAACTGATACTGCTAATTTATTTCTTTTATCAAAAAAAACATCATCATTTAAATTTAGAGCACATGGAGATTTTTTAGAAAGTTTTTGAAAATAATTTTTTATTAATTCAAATTCATGCATTAGGAATTCTTATTTTTTTAGCTATTTTGTCTAATATCGCATTTAAATATTTAGTTTGACCATCTTCTAAAAAGAAGTTTGATGCATCAAGATATTCTTTAATAATTATTTTGGTGGAAACTTTCGGTTTATATAAAAACTCGAATATAGCAGACTTTACTATCACCTGAAAAACTTGATCTAAATTAGTTAACTGCAAGTCTTCACTTAAATATTTTTTAACTTCTTCTTTAATAACTTCATCTCTCTCAATAGTTCCTAAAACAACATCTTTAATGAACTTTTTAAATCTATGTTTAGGAAAAGTTAAATCTGTGTCATCATTAAAAAAATTACCGTATAATTTTTGGATAATTATAACTCTTGGACTTTGATTTGGATTATATGGAGTTCTCATTATTATTGAGAAAGGACAGATATTACAGCTAGAGCTGCTTCTCTTCCCTTTTTCTTCCTAGCTATAGCTTGACGCATATTAAGACAGGTAATAATCCCATTACCAATGGGTTTTTTGTTTTCTACAGATAGTTTCATTATTGCGTCGGTTGAAGCATGAGAAATAAAGTCAAAATGAGGTGTTTGACCCTTAATAACACAACCAAGAGCTAAAAAAGCATCATACTTTTTAATATTCTTTGAAATTATAACTGGTATTTCAAAAACACCTGGAACATTAATAATTTTTATTAAACTAGATTTAGGTAATGCACTCTTTGCACTACTTAGCAAACCTTTTGATATATCCCTATAATAATCTGCAATAACTATTAAATATTTTTTTTTCATTAAATGATTTCCTGTTTAGTAATTTTTATATCATAACCCTCTAAACCAATAACTTTTTTAAGAGATTTAGTAATTAATATCATATTTTTAATCTTTAAATCTTTAATTATTTGAGCTCCAATACCATAATTTCTTATAAGTTTATCATTTCCCTTTTTATAAAAATCTCTGTTCTTATAATCCTTGAGTGTTTGTGTAACAGATTTTAAGTTTGTATCTTTTATAAAAACTAAAACACAGTTATTAAATTTTTTAAAATAATTTAAAGTTTTATCAAATGAATTTGGTAATTGTTGATTGATTAAATAATTTTGAACTACGTTAGATGAAATTACTCTAACTCTTGGTATTATCCCCTTTTTAATATTGCCTTTAACTAAAGCAAAGTGCTCAGATCCATCTAAAAGATTTTCATAAATTCTAATTTTATATTTTTGATTTTTAACTGCAATATCAGATTGTTTTTTAAGTTTAATTAGTTTTTCTTTTTTTAAACGGTAAGCAATAAGATCTTCAATTTTACCTATCTTTAAATTATGTTTTTTTGCAAAATTAAATAAGTCTTGACCTTTGGCCATTGTGCCATCTTCATTCATTATTTCACAAATAACTGCAGAGTTATTTTTCTTAGCAAGTTTAGAGATATCAACAGAGGCTTCTGTGTGACCAGCTCTTACTAAAACACCTCCATCTTTTGCTATAATTGGAAAAATATGTCCTGGTGAAACAATATCTTTCTTATTTACATTTTTCTTTGAGGCAATTTTAATTGTTTTTGCTCTATCTTTTGCAGAAATCCCAGTTGTTATTCCTTTTTTTGCTTCAATAGAAATTGTAAAAGCAGTTTTATTCCTTGATTGATTTATTGTTGACATCAAAGATAAATTCAACCGTTTTGCCTGTACGCTATCTAGTGCTAAACAAATTAATCCACGACCATATTTGGCCATAAAATTTATATTTTTAGCACTTGTATCGGTAGTTGATATTATTAAGTCTCCTTCATTTTCTCTTTTCTCATCATCAACTAAAATGAACATACCACCCTTCTTTGCGATATTAATTATACTTTCAATGGATGTGTAATTATTTTTTTTCATTAAAATAATTTCTAACGTATTTAGATAAGATATCTATCTCTATATTAACTGGGCTGCTCTTTATTAATGAAGATAAATTAGTTAGTTTGAAAGTATGTGGAATAACCCAAACTTGAAATCCTTTTTTGGTTACTTTGGAAATTGTTAAAGAAATTCCATTTATACAAATAGAGGCTTTTCCAATTAAATTTGCTCTCTCTTTTTTAACAAGTTCAAAGTCAAATAAATACGATTTATCAATCTTCTTAATATCATGAATTTTACCTACTGCATCAATGTGGCCTTGACAAATATGACCTGATATTTTTTGACCAAATTTTAAAGGAAGTTCAAGATTAATTTTATCATTAATTTTTAAGAATTTGAACTTTGATCTTTGTATTGTTTCATCTGAAAGATAAAATTCCATTATTTTATTTTTAGTATCAATTAAAGTTAAGCAAACACCATCGCATGCTACTGATACACCCAGGTCTTTACGTGTTAATTTTAAATCAGCTTTTATAAAAATATTAATACCCTTTGATCTTTTTTCAAATCTAGTGATTAAGCCTTGGTTAAAAATTATTCCATTAAACATAATATTATTTGTAAAGTGTAATTACGTCTTTGCCTAATTTTTTATTAATTTTCAATATATTTTTATAATTTTTCTTTAATTCATTAAGAAAATTAAACTCTTTATAGTTAACCAGCTTTGATAAGTTTTTTGCACATTTGTATAGATAAAACTCATTAAATAATTTTTTTTTAACAATGTATTTAGAAAGATCGTTTCCTCCTTCAACTAATAAATTTCTGCATCCAAGGATATAGAGTTTTTTAAAAATTGACTTAATATCAAAGCTATCATGAATTAACTTGCCTTTGATGAGAATTATACCTTTTTTTTTAAACATTAATTTTTCTTTGGTTTTAGCGTTATGATAAAAAATTATAGTATTGTTCTTATTTGCTGTTTTAAAAATATGAGAATTTTTTTTAGTTTCTAAATTTCTGTCTAAGATTATTCTTTTAGGAGAAAATTTATTCATACCTTCTAGTCTACAGTTAAGTTTTGGGTTATCTTTTTTTAGAGTTTTAGAAGAAATCATTAATGAGTCATTTTTATATCTAAGAAAATGTGTAAATTTATCAGTATGAATATCTGAAATTCTTTTTGTATCTTTGCTATATATCAAATTATTTTTAGAAATTGCAATTTTACCAGTAACATAAGGGAGTTTATTTTTTCTATTAAAGAAATAAGGTGTATAAAATTTATTAACTTCTTTTCTAAGTAAATTTTTTTTTACTAAGATATTTTTAGATCGAAGAATTTTTAAAGTTTTACCTTTAACTTTTTTATCAATATCTTCTACTGCATACACAACTTTTTTAATTTTATTTTTGATTATAATATTTGTACACGGAGGGGTTTTTCCATAATGACTACAAGGTTCGAGGGTCACATACATTATTGAACCTTGTAAATTTTCAGTTGAATTTTTAATGGCATTAAATTCAGCGTGAGGTGTGCCGTTAAAACCAGTTTGACCAATTGAGACAATCTCATTATTTTTAACAACTACACAACCTACAGAAGGATTGGGACCGGTTAGTCCATGTCGTACTTTTGCCAAATTTAAGGCAAGCTTCATAAAAGTTTTATCTTGGTTTGAAATTTTATTTTTTTTTGTAGACATCTAATTTGTCCACGAATTGCACAAAGTCTTTTTCCTCTCTAAAATTTCTATATACAGATGCAAATCTAACGTATGCAACTGGGTCTAGTTCTTTCAAGCCTTCCATAACTAATGTGCCAATTGTATTTGATGAAATTTCACTTTGACCAAGCTCCTCTAGTGCTCTTGAGGTTTGACTAATAAATTTTTCTGCTGTTTCGGTATCAATAGGTCTTTTCTTTAATGCTATATAGATTGATTTAGAAAGTTTATCTCTGTCAAATGATGATTTTCTTCCATTTTTTTTGACAACCATTATTTCTCTAAATTGAACTCTTTCAAAAGTAGTGAATCTTGCACCACATACACATAACCTTCTTCTTCTTATTGCGGTTCCATCTTCAGTAGGTCTAGAGTCTACAACGGATGTTTCACCTTTTTTACAAATTGAGCAAATCATTACTTTAAATTTTTATATATCGGAAAATGAGATGTAAACTCAATAACTTCATTTCTAACTTCTTCTTCAATTTTACTGTTATCCTCAGGGTTTTTAGATAAACCTTTTACAACTTTAGTTATTAATTCACCTACTTTTTCAAATTCTTTTAATCCAAAACCTCTAGTTGTTGCAGCTTGTGTTCCTAGTCTTATGCCTGATGTAATCATTGGTTTTTCTGAGTCGAAAGGTATTCCATTTTTATTGCAAGTAATGTTAGCATTTGAAAGACTTTCAGCAGCAGCGTTACCTTTGACATTAAAAGGTCTTAGATCAACTAGCATTAAGTGTGTATCTGTTCCGCCAGAATAAATCTTAAAGCCATTGTTCTTGAGTGTCTCTGACAAAATTTTAGCATTAGCTAAAACCGATTTAATATAATCTTTAAAATCTGGTCTTAAAGCTTCTAAAAAACCAGCAGCCTTTGCGGCAATAACGTGCATCAATGGTCCACCTTGGTATCCAGGAAATACTGCTGTGTTAAATTTTTTTGCTAAGTCTTCGTGATTTGTTAAAATAATCCCACCTCTTGCACTTCTAAAAACTTTATGAGTTGTTGAGGTTACTACGTGTGCATGGTCACAAGGATTTGGATAGCCCTTACCTGCAACTAAACCTGAAAAGTGAGCCATGTCTACCATCAAATATGCTCCTACTTTATCGGCAATTTCTCTAAATCTTTTAAAATCAATTACTCTAGAGTATGCGCTGCCTCCACAAATTATAAGTTTGGGTTTATGCTCTGTGGCAAGCCTCTCAACATTATCATAATCAATAAGTTCTGACTCTTTATCAACATCATATCCTATTGGATTAAACCATTTACCTGACATTGAAATTTTTAATCCATGTGTAATGTGTCCGCCTGAATTTAAGCTCATACCCATAAATGTATCACCAGGATTTAATAGTGCTAAAAATACCGCTCCATTTGCTTGAGCTCCAGAATGAGGTTGGACGTTTGCAAATTTGCAATTAAATAACTTTTTCAATCTTTCAATAGCTAAGTTTTCAGCAACATCAACATGCTCGCAACCATTATAGTATCTTTTTCCAGGATATCCTTCTGCATATTTATTTGTTAAAACGGAACCTTGTGCTTCTAAAACAGCTTGTGAAACAATATTTTCAGATGCTATTAATTCAATATGTTGTTGTTGTCTTTTTAATTCATCACTAATTGCTTTATATAGCTCTGGATCAGCTACAGATAAACTATCCTCAAAAAAACTTTTATAGCTTTCATTTAAATAATTTTTTTCACTAGACATAATTAAATCTTTTTAATTCTTTTTGCGTGTCTTCCACCTTCAAACTTTGTATTTAAAAAAACACTGACACAATTTAAAGCATTTTTTTTAGTAAGCAGTCTTGATCCTAATGTAATGATATTTGCATCATTATGCAATCTTGATAATTTTGTTGATTTTAAATTAAAACATTGAGCTGCACGTATATTTTTATGTCTATTTGCCGCAATATTCATTCCCATCCCAGAACCACAAACTAATATGCCAGTATGATTTTTATTTATCTTAACTTTTTTTGCAACTTTATGGGCATAATCTGGATAATCAACTCTATCAACATTGAATGGACCTAAGTCAGTGTATTTAATTTTTTTTTTATCTAAATGAAGTTTAATGAATTCCTTTAACTTATAACCAGCATGATCTGATGATAAAAAAATTTTTTTCAATCTAATTAAACTTATAATCTAAAACACATGCAACTAAGTGAACTCTATTTTCTTCTCCACCGTTAAAAGCATTGTGATATTTCTTATTATTAGTAACCCATACAGATCCATCTGCAGGCATATGTTTTGCAACATTGTCTATAACCATCAAACACCCTGGGTTTGTAATTAGAGGTATATGTAATCTTGGTTCTGGATCTCTATGCCAACTCAATGTTGACCTTGGCTCTTTTAATAAAATTCTGACTCTACCTAATTTATATTTTGAAGAAAGCACATCAAATACTTCTTTGAAGTAAGTATTTTCATAGTCAGGTATAAATTCTGAATAAGCAGCTTCATCAATTGAAACATCTCTTGTAACTTCATTGCCTGACTTGTCTGGTTTTGTCCAATAAACACCTCTTGCTTTACTTCCTTTTACCGAGTCTGGGTCACCAGGTATTTGTGTTAGAGAAATAGCACCAAAGTGTGCAATTCCTCCACCATCTTCAAATTTTTTAGTTTGAATAATTTGGGTATATGCTTCTTGTAATTTATCAATATCAAACTTGATATTTTGTTTTTGAAAATCACTAAAATCTAAAATCTTTTCTTCTTTTTTTAGATCTAGGCTTACAATATTTTTATTTTCAATACTCATGCTGATTGTTTTTTACTTAATTTAATATATATTTGTATAATACATTTGTCGCATTTTAAAAGTAGATTTAAAACATGATTACAGGAAATTACCCAAATTTAAGACTAAGACGTAGCCGAAAAAACGATTGGTCTAGAAGATTAATTCAAGAGAATAGCCTCTCATCTAGTGATTTTATATTACCTATATTCTTAATTGATGGGAAAAATATAAAACAATCAATTAAAACAATGCCTGATGTCTATAGATATACAATAGATAAACTTGGAGTTATTGTTGATCGAGCAATCAAAAACAAGATACCTATGGTTGCATTATTCCCAAATACAGACAAGACAAAAAAAAATCACATTGGTACTGAAGCACTAAATGAGGACAATCTTGTTTGTAAAGCGATTCAGTATATTAAAAAAAGATATAAAAATGAAATTGGTATTATGTGTGATGTAGCTTTAGATCCCTATACTTCTCATGGTCATGACGGTTTAATTAAATCAGGTTACGTATTAAATGATGAAACTATTGAAGTCTTGATAAACCAATCATTGTTAGAAGCAGAAATTGGTTGTGATGTTCTTGCTCCATCCGATATGATGGATGGAAGAATTGGTAAAATAAGAAAAGCTTTAGATAAGGAAGGTCATGAAATGGTTCAAATACTTTCTTATGCAGTTAAGTATGCATCAAGTTTTTATGGTCCTTTCAGAGATGCAGTTGGTTCAAAAGGTTTACTAAAAGGTGATAAAAAAAATTACCAAATGGACTTTAGAAACAGTGATGAGGCGCTAAGAGAAGTGGCTCTAGATATTAAAGAGGGAGCAGACATGGTTATGGTTAAACCTGGTATGCCCTATTTAGACATAATTAAAACAGTTAAAGATAATTTTAAAATTCCTGTTCTTGCTTATCAAGTCTCAGGGGAATACAGTTTATTAAGTAATAGTATTAAAAAAGGTCTAATTGATAAAAACTCAGTGTTGGAAAGTTTAATTTCTTTTAAAAGAGCTGGAGCGAACGCTATCGTAAGCTATTACGCAGATAGAATTAATGATTTAATCAAATAATTATTTTAAAAGATTAATAAAATGAGTTCTAGAAGTTGGAAGGTTTAGATTGTTTGGTTTTAGAATACTTTTTTCAAGGTAATCACTAACAAGTTTTAAACCTTTGAGTAAATTTTTTAAATTAACATCTAGATTACTTTCATCTATTAAAAAATTTGGAATACTTTTTTTCTCGGTTGAGGATTTAACAAAATAATTGATTTCACTATCAACAATCTCTTTTTCAACCATATTTTTTAATTCTAAATCATATCCTAATAATTTTAAAAGTTCT
>Ga0209502_10003786_pt1 | contig 11666 bp, 14 predicted proteins | sample ArcticOcean_MG_C_10_FD_187442 | JGI IMG/M metagenome (GOLD analysis project Ga0209502, IMG submission 187442) | Marine microbial communities from western Arctic Ocean - ArcticOcean_MG_CB11_90 (SPAdes) (version 2) | ecosystem: Environmental > Aquatic > Marine > Oceanic | place: Arctic Ocean...
TTTAGTTTGTTCTTGTCCTTCGATGGATGAATATAAAGACGAAGCAGCCTAGTAAGAAATGAAAATTGCAGTTATCGGATCAGGAATATCAGGTCTATCAGCAGCATATCTTCTTTCAAAATTACATGAAGTAGATTTATTTGAACAAGATGATCATTTTGGTGGTCACTCTTATACTTATGATATCAAAACAAAAAAAGGAACAGTAGTTCCTGTAGACTTAGGTTTTATTGTTTTTAATGAACTTACTTATCCTAATTTATTTAAATTTTTTGATGACTTAGAAGTTTCCTATGAAAAAAGTGATATGTCATTTGCCGTCTCTATTAAAGATTCAATGGTAGAATACGGGGGCAAAGGATTTAAAGCTCTATTTGCAAATAAATTAAATATTTTAAATCCTAAATTTATAAAAATGATAGCAGAAATAATGACATTCTATGAAAATGCGCCTCTATTACTTAATGAAAATACAGACAATGAAACATTAGGAAGTTACTTAGAAAAATCTAAAATGTCCAAATATTTTGTAAACTTTCATATCATTCCTATGGTAGCTGCAATCTGGTCCATGCCTTTTTCAAAAGCAAAAGAGATGCCTCTTAAGTTATTTTTAAATTTTTTTATAAACCATGGATTATTTCGATTAAAAAATAGACCACAGTGGTACACGGTTACAGGCAGAAGTAGAACTTACGTTAATAAAGTTCTTCAAAAAATTAGCGGTGAATATTTTAAAAATTATAAAGTAAAAAAAATTTCTAGAAGTGATGACAATGTTAGAATTACAACTGGCAATAATGATGAATATTTAGATTACGACCATGTTGTCCTAGCTTCACACGCTGATCAAAGTTTAGATATACTAGAGGATCCAACTAAGGATGAAACAAATATACTAAAAGAGTTTAAATACGTTGAAAACGTTGCTTACTTGCATACAGATGTTAGTCTTATGCCTAAAAGAAAATTAGCTTGGTCTAGCTGGAATTCTATTTCTAAAAACGATTTAAGCAGTACCTGTGTAACTTATTGGTTAAATAATCTACAAAATCTAAACACGATAGAAAATTATTATCTAACACTAAACCCTATTCATGAAATTAAACCTGAAAAAATAATTAAAAAAATTAATTTTACCCATCCTTATTTAAATTCTAAAACTTTTATAATGCAAAAACAGCTTCATAAAATTCAAGGTAAGAAAAGAACGTGGTTTTGTGGGAGTTATTTTGGCTATGGTTTTCACGAAGATGGCTTAAAATCATCTTTAGAAATGCTGAAATATTTCAGAGCATAAATGGAAACTTGTATATACAAAGGCTTTGTCACCCACAGAAGATTTAAACCATTAAGACATTATTTTTCTTATAAAACCTTTTCTATTCTATTTGACCTGACTGAATTAGAAGATCTTCATAAAAAAATAGGTATATTTTCATTTAACAGATTCAATATTTTTAGTTTTTATAATAAAGATCACGGTTCTCGTGATGGAAATGATTTAACTGAATGGGTAAAAATGAATTTAAAAAAGTTTAATTTAAATTTTAACGTTTCTAAAATCAAATTACTTTGTTTTCCAAGAGTATTTGGCTACGTGTTTAATCCATTGAGTATTTTTTATTGCTATGAGGGAAATGTGCTTAAAGCAATTTTATATGAAGTTAAGAATACTTTTAACGAACAGCATACTTATGTTTTTCCTGTAAATAATAGTTCAAAAATTATCACGCAACAGTGTAATAAAAAATTTTACGTATCGCCTTTCATTAAAATGGATACCTTTTATAATTTTAGATTAACAGAACCTGATGAAAGTATAAGAATACTAATTAAACAAACGGACAAAATAGGAAAAGTTTTAGTAGCCTGCCAGGTAGGTAAGAAGCAAACTATGTCTTTAAAACAGCTATTAATAAATTTCTTCACGCATCCTATGATGACTTTTAAGATTATGCTATCGATACACTATGAAGCATTACGTCTGTGGAAAAAAGGAGCTATATTCCAAAAAAGACAAATTAAAATAAAAAATAATATCTCTTTAGAAAAATGAATTTTAATCCTTCAAAAATAGCTGAAAAATTTATACTGAATAAACTAAAATCTATCAAAGATGGAAATTTAAATTTAAAAAATTACAATCAAGAAAAAAATTTTTTTGGTGATCCAAATGGTATTGTTAAAGCTGATATTGCTGTTCATAACCCAAAATTTTATTTTAATATCTTAAAAGGTGGAAGCACTGGGCTAGCTGAGTGTTATGTAAGAGATGAGTTTACTACTTCAGATCTCACTTCATTGATAGAACTTACTGCTAGAAATATTGACTTAACTCATAGATTTTCAGGCATTTTAAGAATTAAATTCTTTAAGAATTTACTTAAAAATATTTTTGCCTCCAACACTAAAAGTAAAAGTAAAGAACATATATCTAAGCACTACGATCTAGGAAATGAATTTTTTTCTATCTGGTTGGATAAAACTCTTACCTACTCAAGCGCTATTTATGAGAAACCTACCGACGATTTATCTAATGCTCAGATCAATAAATACAATAAGTTAATTGATTTTATAAAACCAAAGCCCGGAGATAAAGTTTTAGAAGTAGGATGTGGTTGGGGAGGTTTTGCAGAACACCTTACAAAAAATTATGATGTCAAATTAGATTGCATTACAATCTCACAAAAACAACTAGAGTTTGCTAAAAAAAGAATTTTTAATGCGGGACTAAACGAAAAAGTGAATATTAGATTTTTAGATTACAGAGATGTAAAAGGAGAGTATGACTCAATAGCATCTATTGAAATGATAGAAGCTGTTGGAGAAAAATATCTTAATAAATATTTTTCTATGATTAAAAATAATTTAAAGCCTGGTGGTATTAGTGCTATACAAGCTATTATTATAAAGGATGAATTGTTTGATCAATATAGGAAAAGTGAAGATTTTATTCAAAAATATATATTTCCAGGAGGTTTTCTTCCGTCACTTCAGTCTATAAAAGAACACACTAAAGACGCTGGGTTACAATTAACCGAATACAACTCTTACGGAGTACATTACTCCAATACTTTGAAAAAATGGAGAGAAAACTTTATAAACTCCTGGAGTGATATTTCTAAACAAGGATTCGATCAATCGTTTAAGAAAATTTGGGATTTCTATTTTTCTTATTGCGAAGCAGGGTTTAAATCGAAAAATATTGATTTGATACAATTCTCTTTGTGTAATAAGTAACCATATATGAAAATTTTATTTATTGTATTATCCACTATTTTATTAACTAACTGTGTAGGAAACCAAATGAAACCAACAGATTTTAAAGATCAGAAACCAAGATTGATTATAGAAGATTATTTATCAGGTAATGTTAAGGCGTGGGGCATTTTACAAGATAGATCCGGAAAAGTGACGAGACAATTTTCTGCCGATCTTAACGGTAAATGGGATGGCAAACAGCTAATATTAGATGAAAAGTTTAATTGGTCAGATGGAGAAGTTCAAGAGCGCCAATGGCAGATCACTAAATTAGATGAACACAATTACGAAGGAACAGCAGGTGATGTTGTTGGTAAAGCTAAAGGATACTCTTATGGTCCTGCTTTTAAATTTGAATATGTTTTGTTAGTTCCTATTAAAGGAAAAGAAATTAAAATAACTTTCGATGATTGGATTTTTCAACAGGACAGTAGAGTTGCCATCAACAGAGCAACTATGACTAAGTTTGGTATAAAAGTTGCTGAACTTACAGTAATGTTCATAAAAGAGTAGTTTTTAAATTAATTTCATTTTTAAAATATTATGAAAAATTTTAAAATATCAGTTCATATTCCCTATTACACTAATGGAGATCCAAAAAAAATATTAAGATTAAAAAAGGTTTGTAAAAATTACTTAAATTTATCAAAAAATGTTTCAATATTCATCCATTCAAACAAAAAAATAAAAAGTAATAATAAGAAAATAAAATATATTACTCATAACTTAAAATTTCAACATCCTTACAAGCTTACGTGGAATTGTCGAAAATTAATGTACTTACAAAAAAATGATTATGATATTTTTATATACGGAGAAGATGATATAATTTTTTCAAAAGACAATTTTAACTACTGGTTAAAATATAAAGACACATGTAATAAAAATAATTATAATTTAGGATTTCTAAGAGTTGAAGAAAGAAATAAAAATAATTTGCTGTATTCTTCTGATCAAACTGAAAAAATTAAATATGGTCTAACAATCAAAGCAAACAAATTTGTTAAACTAGAAAGTCCATTTAATTGTCTCTGGATATACGAAAAAAAAGAATTTAAAAAGTTTATAAAAACAAAATACTGGAACTTTGATTTTAAATGGATAACAATTTCTGGAGTACTATTAATCAGAGAGATGTCAGCAGTAGGCTGGCATGGTGAAAATATGAGTGGTCAATATATGAATAGGTATAAAGCTACAATCTTACCTATTAAAAGAGGGGAGTTACTAAAAGAATCATTTATAATTCATAGTACAAATAAATACGCAAACAATCCTTCAGGTTTACATGGGTCCATCAAGGTCAAAGAACTTTTACCCAAAAAATTAATAAAATTTATAGAAAAAAATTTTTTAATTAAAATTAAAGAAAGAGTTTTTTTCCTTTTTTACTATTACACTAGGTTTAACTTAAAAAAATTATTAAAAAGATAAACATTATGAGAGTTGTAGCTATAGTCCAGGCAAGATTAGGTTCAACAAGATTTCCAGAAAAAGTATTAAAAAAAATCTCAAACAAACCAATATTGATAATCTTATTGAAGAGACTTATTTTAGCTAAAACATTAAATAAGATTATTGTCGCTATACCAAAAAATAAAAAGAATAATAAATTAGAAACTCTTATTAAAAAAAATAAATTTACATGCTTCAGAGGAAGTGAGCTAAATGTACTTGAACGTTATTACCAAACAGCAAAAAAATACAACGCAGATATCATTGTTAGAGTTACTTCCGACAATCCCTTAACAGATCCAGATCTCATTGATAAAATTGTTAGAAAACTGAAAAAAGAGAAAAAAGATTATATCAACTCGCATTTTCCAAATTATCCTTTAGGTATTGGTGCTGAGGTATTTACTTTTAAAGCAATAAGTAAAATTATCCATTTAGCTAAATCAAAATATCACAAAGAACATGTAACAAGTTATTTTAATGCAAATAAAAAAGACTTTAAAATTGCAAAATTAAATGGACTTAAAAGATATGCCAAATACAGACTAACAATAGATGAGCCACTTGACTTTAAAGTTGTAGAATCTATTTTTAATTTTTTTAAGCCAAATATCAGTTTTAATTTTAAAAAGATTACTAAACTCTTCAAGCTATACCCAAAACATTTTTTGGAAAATAAACATATAATTCAAAACAAATAAATTATATTTAATTATCGATCAAGTTATACCTTAAAAGAATTTTGTATAATTTTTTAGTTTGCTTAAGTGGTAAGTTAATAAATCTAGATATATTTTCTAAATTATTTTTTCCATCTGCGTATTGAAGAAAGTTTAAAATTTTTATAGATAATTTTTTTTTTTTAGAATTGAATTTTGTACTTAAGCTTTCATAAAGATTTTTTTTTTGCAATTTTGGCTCACATACAATTACACTTTTAGGAATAATATAATTTAACAAATTTTCTATAGATTTTTTTGCTATTTTAAAACCACCGTTTAGACCCTTTCTAGTTACTAAATTAAAATCATCCAGGGATGTGTGATACTGTTTGTATTCACCGTATTTAGTTCTCATAATTGATGCTATAGGTAAATCGACACCACAAGAATTGAATTGTCTTTCATCTGAACCTCTTTTTAAAAAGGAATATTTTTTATATTTAATTTTACATTCCCTGAAGGCCTTTTCAGCAGCAAAATCTGAATTAGTATTATTATATTTAGTAGAGAGAAAAGAATAATTTTTTTCGTCACCGATACAAGTTAAAACATAGCCTCCAATGATATTTTTTTTCAGATGGGTGAGATTTTTTTTAATATACGCTATTGCTCCTATTGTTTCTGGAATAAAAATAAATCTAATAGTTTTTTTATTTTTTTTTTTGGAGAAATATTTAGCAAGGGCAATCGTTACTAAAGGACCAGATAATTCATTATTGGCCATTTGAGGGTGACAAATATAAGTAGATATAAGGATTTCTTTCTTACTCTTACCAGGAATTAGTATTTCACCGTAGGTAAGACTTCCTTTTTTATTAAAATTTGAATCAATTTTAACTTTAAACATATCACTATCTTTATATTTTTTTTTAATTAATTTTTTTTGATTTTCCGTAACACAAAACCCCCAATATTTTTTATAATAACTTGTCATGTATGGAATAGCATTTGGTTGTTTTTCAAGTGAATTTAATTTTTTAAGTAAATTACTTTTGTCCATAAGCAATTTAGCTGGAGATGAATAACCAACTAAATGAAGATTGTTATTTTTAATATCAATGATTTTATCTCCAAATTTGTCTTCCACAAATGCATCATTAACATTCCATTCTGGCGGAACCAACCAATCAAAAATTTTTTTCCCTGACTTTATTTTTTTGATTTTTAATTTAGGTACTATTGATTTTAAAACTCTTAAAGTTTTAACAGTCCCATGTCCTGTAATACTGCGATTAACAGGAAAAAGTTTTTGTCCTATATTGTAAAGCTTTTCGGTAATCATGATTGTTCAATATTTGAACAAAATATATGTTTATTTGCAAAGTAAGTAAATACATTAGTTAATAGGTCTTTGATAATAAACAAAAATACATTTTCTTACTATTTTGTTAGTTAATTCTTTACAACTTATTATAAATTTACTATAAAAGTGTTCAAATATTGAACAAATATATGAAAAATTTTAATTCAGACCAATTTAACCTCTTAAGAAAAATTGGAAAAAAATCAGACCTACCGCAAAGAGAGTTGGCTAAAGATCTAGAGATTAGTTTAGGTAAACTCAATTATTGTATGAAAGCTTTAAAAAACAAAGGATTAGTGAAAATAAATAATTTCAAGAAAAATAATTCAAAGATAAATTATTTATATGTTATTACACCAAAAGGCATAGCTGAAAAAACTAAAATGACATTAAGTTTTATGAAACTTAAAATGAAAGAATATGACGAATTAAAACAAGAACACGAAAATAAAAAATAAAAATTAATTAAAAATCTATATTGAAATATTCTTCAGAAAAATTAGACAATTTTCTAAAAAAAAATAACTCTTATCAATTTGTAGCCTCTAAAATAGATAACGATATAGCATCGGAACCTAAAAAGGTTGTTGCAGGACATTGGGTTTTTAAAGATTTTATCGAATATAAAAACTCTTCTATTAGTCAAAAATTTTATTTAATTCCAAATAGTCTTAATTCTTTTCAAGATATAAAAAATGATAATGAGTACATAAAAGAATTAATAAATATTTATTCTTTATATTTAAAAGATTTTTTAAACAGGTATCACAACACTAATTATCCCCAAAGATATTGGGACATACTAATTTTACCTTGGCTCAACATTTATATTGCTAGTCAATTAATTCGATGGCGTATAATCGAAAAAACAATAACAAAAGACAAAACATTGTTATTTTCAGAAATTAATCTAAATAATGAGCTGAAACCATGTACTACTCACGACTACATAGACTTACTTATTGATAATCATGAGTTCAATTACTCTATTTTCAAAAATATATTAACTTTTTTAAAAGATAAACGAAAAGAAGACATAGTTTTTATCCAATCTAAATTGATAAAAAGCAAAACTAATAAAAAAAATTTATATTTTAAAAAAATTAAAATTTATTTTTATAAACTTATAGAAAAGTTTAATGACAAAATTTCCAAAAAAAATTTAATTTATATCGACCCTAAGGCCTTTAAGAGTAACATATTTATTAAATTAAACTTAAAACTAAATCAATTGCCCACAATATTATTTAATAAAAATTATCAACACCTTCTTTCACATGAAATAAAATACGATCGTAAATCTAGAGAAAATATTAATTTATTATTAAATAATGAGCAAAAAAAAGAAGATTTTTTTGTTGATTTTTTAAATGGGATTATTGGGTTTGATATACCTAAATCTTTTTTAGAAGGATATAAAATTTTTAACGATAGTATTAATAATATTTTGTTAAATCCAAAAATAATAATTTCCTCATATCATGATAATAATGAAAGATTAAAATTATGGATTGCAAAAAATGTTAATGATAATAGATGTACCTTTTTTCAACTTCAACATGGAGCACAACATCAGCAAAAGTTTCCTGCATGTCATGGAATTGATTCTAAGACAGCAGACAAAAGATTAATCTGGTCTCAATCTAGAGAAAGAAATGATATTCAAATGCCTTCTAGTAAGTTTATGGGCTTGAAAAAATTAAAAAATAAAGGTTTATATTTGACCTACGTAGAGAAACCTAATTTTACTTTTCCTAAGAGAATAAATCAAGATGAGAATTTCTTTGTAAATATTAAAAATATTATTTTATTAAAAAAATATTTAAATCAAAGTTTTTTTAAAAATTTAATTTACACACCCTCTGCAAGTAATTACGACGCTGAAAGACAAGAAGTATCAAAAATATTAGGAAAGAACAAAATTCAAAAAAAACTAACATTACATAAAAGTATTGAATTTTCAAAAATATTAATCTGTCCTTATGCTGAAACAGCTTTTTTGGAATGCCTATTGTCAGGTCGTCCAACAATATTAATAAATCCTTATCCCAAAATCCCTTTTAATGATGACAATGAAGAAACACATCGTGAATTAATAAAAAGCAAAATATCATTTGAAAATGCAAAAGACGCAGCACTGCATATTAATAAAATTGGTGATAATCCTGATTTTTGGTGGAATTCTAAAGATGTACAAAATGCTATTTTAAACTTTAAAAATAAGTTTTGTAAGATCGAAGAAAATTCAGTTGATATATGGAAAAAGTTTTTGATTAATGAATTAGGGAAGAAATATTAACTTTTTTAATCTCTTTTGACAAATTTGTTGATTAAAAATAAATATATACGATAAGGCAAAATTCTTAATAGTTTCAAAATTAATGTTAATTCTTTTGGAAAGTGAATTTCAAAAGAATTACTATTTGTTAGACCATTATATATCTTGTTGGCTGCAAATTCAGGCGTTTTAATAAATGGCATATTGAATGTATTTTGACTTGTTAGTGGTGTTTTGATGAATCCAGGAGAAATTAAAGAAATCCTTACATTGTATTTCTTAAAATCAAAATACAAACTCTCAGTTAAATTAGTTAAAGCGGCTTTAGAAGGTCCGTAACCACTAGAATTTGGTAGCCCTCTGTAAGCAGCTACTGAAGACACGATTGAAATGTGTCCCTCCTCTTTGTTTTTAAAATAATCTTCAACAGTTTTAATACAATTTAAGACTCCAAAAAAATTTATATTCATGATTTTTTTAATTTGTTCTTTGTTTATTTCTTTCTCTAATTTTGGATCGTATGCCCCACTACAAAAAATACATAAATTTATATCTTTAAATTCACTTAATATATTTGCAAATGTTATTTTAACTAAATTATCATCTGTAACATCTAAAGGAAAAGAAGATATATTTTCATTTTGAGCGAGTTCATCCAGCAGCTCTTTTCTACGCGCAGATATTGCTACTTGCCAATTCTTTTTAGCAAATTTTAAAGCTAACGCTTTACCAATACCACTGCTAGCTCCTGTAATCCAAATTTTTTTCTGATTTCTTGGCACGAATTAGTTATATATCATTGAATGACAAAAAATAAATATTTATCTCTTTTTTTATTATTATCTATTACCTTTTTAGCATCTGGAATAGGAGGTTTTACAACTGCATCTTTCAAAGAACCTTGGTATTCAGAAATAATACTACCTAGTTTTAATCCACCTAGCTGGGTTTTTGCGCCTGTTTGGACATCGTTATATATTTTAATGTCAATTGCCATCTGGAGAGTATGGATTAATTTTTTTGATCGTAAAATATTAAACATCTATCTCATACACTTAATTTTTAACGCTTCGTGGAGTGTCATTTTTTTTGGATTCCACCAGATACAGTTAGCTTTGTTAAATCTAGTTATTATTTTAATTTTTATTATTATTTTGATGAGAATTTATTTTAGAAAAGACAAATTGAGTTTTTATCTTACCTTGCCTTATTTTTTTTGGTCCTCGTACGCCTTGATTTTAAATTTTTCAATTGTAGTGCTAAACTAGAAGGCTTTCGTCCCAACAGAGTTCTATTAATGAATGATGATAAAACAATTAAAGCAATGCTACCAGACACAACAGGAAATAAAATAAAGTCATAAGATAAATCTCCAAACAAAGCAATAAGTGGATTAGCAGCAGCAGGAGGATGGATTATCCTCAGATACATCATTAAAGTCACGCAAAGTCCAACCGATAAACTCAAAGAGATAATTGAGATACCCATGTATTGATTAAATAGAATGCCAATTATGATTGAAACTAAATGACCAAAAAAAACATTTTTTGCTTTTGCGAATTCACTGTCGTGAAAAACAAATAAAATCAAAGCCGTAGAACCAAATGAAAACATAAGCCATACTCCAACTGATGATTCAAAGGTTAATGCCGATAATACACAAATAACAAGAGCTACCGATAATCCATTATATATAGGTTCAAATTTTTTCATTTTAATAATTTCATTATTTACGTTATATACGATTATGATTTATTTAAATTCTTTTACCTTTTCAACAATAAAATTAATTAAAAAATAAAAAAATTATAATGATGTCATTATTCCTCAATAGAATTTTCAGATCTGTTAAAATTGACCCTGAAGTTTTTAATGAAGTTAAAAATGATAAAAACGCAACTCTATCCGCTGCTATTGTGGTCATACTATCCAGTACAGCAGCTGGCATTGGAGCGGTATCATTAGGAGCTAGTAATTTTTTATTAGCACCATTTTTTTCGTTAATAAGCTGGTTTGTATGGGCATATATTGTTTATTTTGTTGGAGTTAAACTATTCCCAGACCCAAGAACGAAGACCACACAATTTGCGCTTTTAAGGGCTATAGGATTTTCAAGTGCACCTGGAATAATTAGAATTTTTGGTTTCAATGAAAGCTTAATGACTGTTACATTTGTTGGCTCTGCATTTTGGATGCTAGTATGCATGGTCGTGGCCGTTAAAGAAACACTAAACTACAAAAGTCTGTGGAAATCGCTGGGTGTTGTAATTATTTCTTGGTTTGTACAAGCCTTTCTGCTTTTAGCTATACTGGCTGTCACTAGAAATTTTTAAATAGGAAATAAAGTCTTAGATATTTTGCAGCTATCACAAAGCTTATAACCATGCATAATTAAGTTTGATTTAACATTTTTATCTTCTTTATTACACTCTTCACAAATATTATTGATTTCAATATAGTTTAAAACTTCGTTTGATTTAATTGAATCTTTTTCAAGATATTTCAATTGATAACACTCAGAACAAAGAAACTTTATATCGCCACAATTACTAACTTGAGTAAGGATAGTTTCACTCTCTCCACAGTCATCACAGCTCGGTAGTTTTTTCATGAATAAAATATTACCTTTAATTTAAAGAAAACT
>Ga0209502_10003787_pt1 | contig 11665 bp, 10 predicted proteins | sample ArcticOcean_MG_C_10_FD_187442 | JGI IMG/M metagenome (GOLD analysis project Ga0209502, IMG submission 187442) | Marine microbial communities from western Arctic Ocean - ArcticOcean_MG_CB11_90 (SPAdes) (version 2) | ecosystem: Environmental > Aquatic > Marine > Oceanic | place: Arctic Ocean...
GACCATCTTGCCTAGGCCCGTGGACCGAGAACCAAGAACCGGGGCTCTATCGGACTATAGAGCACGCATCGTCGACCTACTGTCAGTTTTGCATGAGCCCAATCAGTATTAGATAGTTTTGCTCGGTCCGCGGTCCGTGGACCAAGCCACGCATGCCTAGCCAAGCCATCTAAAGTGGGGTATAATAAAACCCCATAAACCGATGATAGTTGAGCACTATGAAAGCTAATCCCAAACCATGGCTTTATGGCCCAAACTGGCAGGGTCAGAGGTGCGAGGCCCGGACCCGGCGAGGCACTTTGTGCCAGCGTCCGGGGACCAAGCGCAATGGTAAATGCAAGCTCCATGGGGGTCGAAGTTCTGGTCCACAGACGCGGGAGGGCCTTGCGCGGCTTATAGCCTCAAAGGTCACCCACGGGCGGACCACAGCCGCAAAGCGAGCCGAAGCGAAGCAAAGTGCCCAGGTTGGACGTGAGGTGCGAGCTGAGCTGCGAGAGATCGAACAGTGGGCCTTGGACCACGGTCATCTGACTAAGGACTGGCGGGATCAGCTTAAATAACCACGTTCATTCCAACCATGTTCATCTGTTCACCCCCCTTACGGGGGGATGAACTGAACAAGTGGACGGATATGTTGAAACAAGAGATGAACAAAACTAAACTACTGATATGTAACGGTTAGTATCTTTCTGTTCATTCTACATGGCTCTCGTGAACATTAAAACGGAATTTCCGCTTGATAGGCTTTGTAGCTCACGGGTTCAGGGTAGTGTTGCGCAAACCATTCATGCAGCATGCATGACCCTCTCGCTGTTAGTAAGTAGTCTTTGCTTCCAATTGCACCATCTTCACGAAGCATTTTTAATAGCTTATCAATTTTACCATTGGACAGCCCAAGTCTGTTTGCAAACTGTCGCACAGTTGGTTTGGTGTCGCATTCCACAATGGCCCGTAAGAGAATGACTTCGTGTGGTACTTCTGAGTTAGAGGTGTTGATTGCAAACTCAAGTGTCCCATCCTCCTGCTCTATAAGTTCACAGATGAAGTCTCGGTTCTTGGGTTCTTTGTTGCGGACTTTGGTGAATTGGACGTTGAAGCATGCCCCCGTGTTAAACGTTGCTTCGCCTTTGGCTGGGTGGCTGAGTTTCACAATATAATCCATTGGGACTTCAATTATTGAAGCACCCCTCTGCTCACCTGCTTTGTTGGTATGATGCACAACCAAAACTGCATATCCGAGGTGCCGCAATTTGATAAGAAAACTTAACAGATGTTCGGTTTCACTGTTGTCGTTTTCGTTCACCCCTCGCCGCAGTGTACTTAGGTTATCAAGTACGATCAGTTTAGGTTTTTTGCCCACCTCCACCATGTGTTCAAGAAGTTGCAGAATGGCTTCGTGCTCTTGAGGTTTGTCCAAGCATATTGGGTACCCATTTTGATACAGCTGCTCTGACGGCATTATGTGAAACTTGTTTGAACCCTGCATCCCAAACAGAAGCTGCGTTCGTTCTTTCAAGTCAACGAGAGACATTTCTCCATCGACAAATAAAACATCTCCAGCCTCATGGACTTGCCATCCAAGGAAGGTTTCCGCTTTTGTTGCGATTGCTTTAGCCAAGCCCATTGCAAACCAAGATTTACCAAGACCTCTGGGTGCAAACACCATCCCAAAGCTTGAGGTGGGCATGAACGATGATAACAAAAATCGTTTGGGAGGAATGTCCGCACGGAGTATCTCGCTAGCGGTCATCAGGTAAGGAACTAAGCTTCGTGGAGGTTGGGGCGCGTTCTGCGCCCCTCCCATTGCTGATTTAATAACGTCTTCGATGTTGTTAGCCATTTCGCGTATCCCGTTTCAGGATCGAGCGGAAAGTGTTCTCCAGCTCTCTGTGATCGAGAGGAGGCTTGCAGCAGGTCGCGTTGATGTGTTGGGCCGCCTCCCATGCGAGATCAGTATCAAGCTTTTTTATTAAGTAGCCGATACGTGAAGCCATTGTGTTGTTTCGACTTCCTTCCGTGATGATGTCCATCAACTCTTCTCGAACTGGTGATCGCCGCCAGCCCGTTGAGTAGGCGTCCTCCAACTTGGCGCCCATGCAATGCCGCAGCAGTCCTGACGGCATTTTGGCTAGCTTCCCAAGAGGAGATAAGTATTGGGTGTCCCAAGTATATCTCCCCTTTGAGTTGATGGTTCCAGGCCCCACCACATAGCCACCGGCACCTCGTACATCGACACCCGCGGCGACCTGACTCACCGAGTTTGGAACTTCAAGGTCGCCCGTTTCATAGTAGAGATGAAAACCTCCACTTGGAGTGTGGACTACTGCAGTTGTTGGAAGGTCGATCTCACGGGCTCGTAGATTGAACCAGCCGTCAACGCCATTCTTCCTGTCCACATCGGCTACGGAAAACTTGTTTGAAGGTCCTGTGGGTATCCCTGTGCCTGCACCAGGAAAATCTTTGAACAGATCAATAATTTCATCCCGGTCGCTTACGGCTCTGCCAAACGGGTCCTTAATGCATGGCGCTTTTGTCTCGGGGTTTACCGGAAACACTTTCCAGTTACGCATGTCTGCCCAGTCACAGGCATTCTGGATGTAGTCTGGCAGCAGGTTTTTTGCCATATGATCTTTGGTTCTAAGCGTTTCCATTATTCAGCCCCTCCAACCAAGAGGTGACTTCCGATGTGCGATAGATTGGTACCTTTCCAGAGTTTGGAAGCGGTCTGGGGAAAGTATCCTGTCTGGACCAGTTTCGGATGGTGGGTATGGACAGACCGAGTTCTTCGGCGAGTTGGGTTCTGGTAATATAACGGTTTTCAGCCAGTTTCATGGCACGTTCTCCAAATTAAGGATTGAGCACACATGTTTTTAGGGTTTGGACTGTGTAGTTTTCCCAATTGCGCGGCGTCGCGTCATTGCAGCCAGATGTTTAACCCTACTGACTATTATTGAATACGATACATTTGCCTCTAAGTCAAGAAAAGTTAAATATAAGTATTTGTTATTGTTATTTAATTGTTGGTAGAACGCAACTAAACTGCAAGTTGAAGCACTGACTTTAACCATATTGGATGGGATCTATACTGCCGTCAGCTAACCAAAGATTTAAAGGTAGCACTAACGTGAGGCAGTGAAACCCGGACATACCATGCTATCGACAGGACAGTGTGGTCGTGGCTTTGAATTTAGCTCACTCTCCTGACTGTTTGCCAGCAACTTGGTTCCAAACTGCGTGATAATATTCGTTTGATACTTTGTGTCATTTGATTAAGACAATTGGATAAAAAATCCCCAAAAGGATGCTTGCGCATGGAAAGCCTAACCATAGCTCTAGCACAGCAGGATGGACGGTTCCCGCATTAGGCCCCCCCGAACAAAATTACCCCCGAATGAATTTACAAGGCTAATACTAAAGGGCCGTGGTCCGAGACGCGGGGCCCTATGATTGGGGGGCCCGGTCCATGGTCCTGCGGCTCAACTGTATGGATTGGGCCAAGTAACCCCTTGCCGTTGGTCCGTGCTCCAGGGTCCTTAGACTGTGGTACCGCTGGGTGTACCAGAACAAGGCACTTGCGTTGTGCTTGTGGGCTGCTAACATATTGTTATTGCAATGATTGCACTCGGACCAAGGTCCTTGGTAAGGCATCGAACCCCGTGTGGGGGCACCACTTTAACCAAGATCCGTGGATCAAGTACCTGATTTGCAAGGAACACGGACCGTGGCCCACGGATTTCGCTGCAAGACATTGCAACAATGCGGCTTACGGCCCTTAGCGGTCCTTGGTGCACAGCGCAGCGAAAGTCAGCTCTGAGCCCACAGTGCATGATGCTGCACGCTACACTAACGACCAAAAGATGCGCTAAGCGGTCGTCCGTCGGAAGCTGGAAAAAAGAGTTAGCTTAATTTTGCGATTTCAAGCGTTTCGCAAAACCAGCCATTGGCCGTGTTTTCGTTCCGGCAGGGTGTGGGGTGACAGGGACGCATTACAATCACTTATTTCGTGCCTGCTTTTGATCCAAACCTGCCGGTCAGAGTTTGAGCGATAAAAATTCCGCTGTGGGCTTAAAGCGGCAGGTCTGACCGGCGCGATGACACGGTCCAAGACCCACCTTTGTTTTAAGCGAATTTTGTGCGCCCTTAGAGATAGGTCGCGTAATCACTGACAAGCAGATGCGTTGGTGCAACATCTTCGTCAATGTTCGAAAATCGGCCAATTGGTTCGCGAAAGATGTTGTCTGTTTCGTCGTCATTGACTGTCGAAACCTCACCGATCAACACATCACCGCCTTCGCCCCAAAAGGCATGCCAGTCGCCGGGCATCAGGGTCAGGCTTTCGCCTGGTGCGAATTTGATCTTTTCGCCTGCACTGTAGGCGCGCGCGATGCCGTCGCACATAACGACCCCGCCGCGATCCTCGGCAAAGTTGCCGTCATCGTCTGATCCGTACAGTTCCACAACCATCGTGGCGCCACCGCGATTAATGATGTCTTCGGCTTTGATGACATGGGTGTGCATGGGTGACAGCTGGTCTTGACGCGAAATGAGCAATTTTTCAGCATAGCACATGCCGCCCCCGCGCTGCAGATCGGCCAGACGGCCATTGCGCAAGGTGAACAGAAACAACCCCATCTTGTCGAAATCGCCTGCGCCGTAGTCGGTAATGTCCCATCCGCAGCGCGCGTCAATCAAGGCCTTGGCGTCAGATGCATTCGCCTTGAAATGCTCAGGCGTCCAATAGGCGAAGGGCGGCAGGTTAAAGCCGTGGCTGCGCATAAGGTCGTCGGCCTGCGCCATGATGTCGTTGATGTCTGATCGTTTCATATCGGGTCAGCTTTCATAAAGACGAAGGACGGGTTCAGCAACGATCTGGCAAGTCGTTATATCCGCCCCATTAATCCGTTTGAGGAGGAGATCAGCAATGTTCCATCCGGCCTCATATCTGGAAAAATAAGAAGCCGTCATTGGTGTGCCGAGGTATTCACCGATGTTCGTGCCCGTCCGAACGGAGAACCCCACAGACTTGGGATCGCGCCGCAATGCATCACGGCACGCAGCCCGTGCGCCAAGAAAGACCAATTCGTTTACACAGACGATGGCATCAACGCCTTGCCGCACCAATTCGCGCGCCGTTTCGCGGGCCACGTCGGCTTCAAGTGGAATGTGGCAGATCAACGACGTATCGACATCGCGCCCCGCCTCGCGCAGGGCGGACGCATAGCCGCGCAAGCGTTGTTTCACGAAAAGAAAATCCTTGTCCGCGTCTAGCATGGCGATATTTTTATATCCCGCGTCAATCAGGCTTTTGGTGCCTTGATACGCGGCCAGCTCATTGTCGAGATCGAAGTAAGGGTGATCGGAAAACAGCTCTGTCCGCCCGAAAGTCACAAACGGAAAATCCCGCTCCAGAAGGTAGCGCACGCGTTCGTCCTGCGGGCGTGTGTGATCAAGGATGATACCATCAGCGTTTCGTCCACGCACGACCTCTTCGATCTTGCCCAACCCGCTTTCGCCAATGGTGACAGGGATCGTGCGCACCGCATATCCGGTCCCCACAAAACGACTGTGGATGCCGTTAAGTAGCCCGATTGACCCTGAGTCGCCGATCTCTTCTTCGGTCGTGTGGCCTAGAAACGCCATCACCACGAGGGTTTTACCCGTCCGCAACTTCAGCCCATCGAGGTTTTGGACATACCCCAACCGGTCGGCTTCTTCCTTGACCTTGCGCACCGTTGCCTCGCCAATTTTGTGGCCGTCTTTCAGGGCCCGTGCCACGGTGGTGACGGAAACACCAAGGCTGTCGGCGATGGTTTTCAGGGTGACGGGGGTCGGAGATGGGGAGGGTTTTTTCAAGATACTCACGATGCGTTGAGACATTTAATCGCTGGCGGCGTGGTGCCCTTCGTCGAGCGTTTGCGCGTCACCGTTATCACCTTTTCGATGTTGGGCAGCAATGTGAACCCGTTGTCGGAATAAATATCTTTGTGGCCGTGGTTCAGCGTCACATAGAGCGCAGGCACGTCAGAGATCAGCGTGACTGTATCGGCGGTCTGCGTCATTGCGATCTTTGGCGTGCGCAAATCGTACACCTTGGGCCGGTTGGGAAGGTAGTCGTTTTGGCCGCTGTGCTTGCCGTCCACGTCGCGCCATGTGAACGATAGAAACTCCTGCTCGGCAATGTCGGTCGCCGCAACACGCGCCACTTCGACGGCTTTGTCGGGTGGGCAGATACAGGCGTAGGTTCCGACGGTCTGCATGGGCCCAGCCACATCAACCCGGGTCAGCCCGACACTGATAGATACGGGGTCTGGCGTGTCGTTGACCGCCCAAAGCACGATGTCGCCTGTGTCCTCGTCTGGTTGTGCTGTCACCAGAACCGGATCATGGAACCGTCGCGCCATGTATTGCGTGACCTTCCAATTGCCGCCGTACTCAAGGCTCGCCCAGCTGGCGACAGGCCATGTGTCATTGAGCTGCCAATAGAGCGTCCCCATGCAGCGTGGCTTGACCGAGCGCCAGAATTCAATCGAGGTTTTCATCGCCAATGCTTGGCTTACTTGGCTCAGGTACACCATGTCATCAAAGCTGTCGGGGGTTTTGAAATACCGCGAAATAGTCTCAACGATCTTTTCGTTGCCACCATCGTTGCGCTGATGCACGTCCATGACTCGCGATGCTGCGGTGCGGTCTTCGGGATCAGTGAAGGTCTCGATCAAAGGCATGGACGGAAAGGATTGAAATCCGAATTCCGAACAGAACCGTGGCTTGACCGTTCGGTAATGCTCGAAATCTTTAGCGGAATGCCAGACGTCCCAGAAATGCATGTCACCTGCGGCGTCGTTGTGCCAGCCATCCCCAAAATTCAGCGGCCCGATTGAAGGCGACGATGGCCAGAACGGGATGTCGGGGGCGATCTCGTCCAGGATTTCTTCAAGCGCAAAGTTCAGCCGGTCATACATCGCCAGATACCGGTCGCGGTCGGCTTTGCTTTCGTCGTACCAGCCAAGCGCGCCAACCAGTTCGTTATCACCACACCAAAGCGCCATGCAGGGTTGCGACGACAGTCGGCGGATCTGCTGGCGTGCCTCTGTGCGCACTGATGCCAGCCAGTGCTTGTCGTGACTGGGGTACAGATTACAGGCGAACATAAAGTCGTGCCACACGAGGATGCCGAGTTCAGAGCACAAGTCGTAGAACCAATCCGCCTCATACTGGCCGCCGCCCCAGATGCGGATCATGTTGAAATTCGCCTCAACAGCCGATGTCAGCCGATCACGCACCAACTCTGGTGTGCCCCGTTCTGGAAGCGCGTCGGCAGGTATCCAATTGGCCCCGCGCATAAAAATCTCGCGTCCGTTGACGCGGAACGCGAACCGCGCCCCAATAGCGTCTTTGGATGTATCCAATTCGATGTGGCGCAGCCCGATGCTGTGGTGACGGACATCATCGCCCAGCGTCACAGTCAGATCGTGCAGTGCTTGATCACCGTGCCCAACAGGCCACCACAGCGCGGGGTTTTCTAGACTGATCGACAGCTTAGCGACGTTCAAGCCCGGATAAACCGTGACGTCTTGTTCAACGGTTTGGCTACACAGCAATATCTTCATTTTCGTCGTCCCGACGCATTGCGCGTAAATCTGCGCCTCGACTTCAACTGTGACGGCACCGTCTGCGTGCTGCTGACGCACTGTCAGATCATCAAGGCGGACAACAGTGGTTTGGCGCAGGGTCACATCCCCATAAATACCGATGGGGGATAGGGCAATGTTCCAGTCCCAACCCGCGTGGCATTGGGTTTTCCGCAGGTAGTTGTAGTGCGGCAACCGATTGTTGAACGAAAGATATGGAACCACGATAGATGAGGCTTCGGCCTTTTGCGTCGCGATTGCGCTGTTGGACTTGAAATGAACTGATAGTGTGTTTTCGCCGGTTTTCAGGGCATCGCCTGTCGCGAAATCCCAACGGATAAATTGGTTGTCACATGTCCCGATGTTCACCCCGTTCAGCATGACATCAGCATGGCAATCCACGCTATCGAAGGTCAGTGTATGCGCGTTTTCCGGATCACCAGAAAATATGAACGTCGTGGTTGCGATCCACTCCGCCTCATGCACCCAATCCAGCGAAACCTCCGTGTCGCGCCAGTACGGGTCGGTGATGACACCAGCGCGCAGCAGTGACGAATGCACATCACCGGGCACGTTCATGTCGACGTCGTGCGCCCCGTCAGCGCGGGCCACCCGCCAATCTTGCGTCAGATCGAGGGCTGCAGTGGGTGCATTGTGTTGCAAATTCATTGGGGGTCATCCTGTAGCTCTGACCATGGAAAAATCTGGTCTAGGTGTTTGAGGCGTGAGAACAGCGCAGCACCTGCGCCTGTTCCGGCAAGGTTTTTGTATTGAAAGGGGTCGGCTTGCATGTCGAAAACAGTGCACGGCGCATCGGTGATTTGGCGGTCGTCCAACGTGGCATAAACGATTATATCGCAACTGCGAATGCCGACACCTTGCGTGGTCTGAAAGAACGCATCACGCCCCGTACTGTCTGCGCCGCCTGCCTCGTCCATCAAGGATGCGCCGTGCATATGGTCCGGGATCGCCGCGCCTGCCACGGCCAGAAATGTAGGGGCCAAATCAACAAGTGATGCGACCGATCCGTTGATCCGGGTCTGCGCGACGCCCGGCCCCGCCATCACAAATGGAATTCGGATGCTTTCGTCGTTTTCCGTGCCCTTTTGCACCAATCCGTGCGAGCCTAGGTTTTCACCGTGATCAGACGTGAACACGATCAACGTGTCGTCGGTCAACCCAGCGGCGTCTACCGCGTCCAAGATGCGCCCGACCGCGCGGTCCATCCATGTGACAGCGCCGTAATATTCAGCCGCAAGCGCGTGCAGGTCGTACCCGTCGGGTAGGGTCATCGTGTGCGGCAGGCGGAACGAATAATATCGGAAATCCCAACGGTAGACTTTGTACCAATAGTCCTTGTCTTCAATCGCATCCTCATCCGTGTTCTCGCGCAGGGTGATTTTGGCGGGATCATACATCGTCAGAAATTCGTCAGGCATATCGGCTACGGGGCAATGAGGTGGTGAGATGTTGTAATACAGAAAGAACGGGTCTTCTGTACCCGACTTGGATGCAATCAACGCCTCAGCTTCGCCTGCTTCAAACTCGACACTGAACCCGTCTGGTGCAAATTCCGGCCCGCCGTCGCGTGAATAGATTTGCGCGGAATGGGCATGGTGGACGCGGGGGATCAGATAGTGGTCGAAACCGATTTCATGGGGCCAAGAATGAATGTGCCATTTACCGATGACGTGGGTTTCATAGCCTGCCTCTTGCAACAGTTCCGGCAGGGTTTCATGGGGCAAATGCGGGCGTTTCGGGTATGGATATTCAGGCATGTTGAAATCACCTGGACGCCCGTCGTAGGCCACGTTTGTCTTGCCACCCGTCGCGGTGCGATTGTGCTGCCCCGAAATCAGGACAGACCGTGCAGCCATGCAGACAGGAAAGTTCGTGATCGCAGTGTCCCAAACTGCACCCCGCGCCGCCAATCGATCAATGTTGGGTGTCGCAACCTGCGTGCCACCATAACAGCCAAGCTCATAGGGGCGCAGCTGGTCGGACGTGATCAGGATGATGTTGGGGCATTTGGCCATTACAAATGCGCCCCTGTTTCTGGATCAAACAAATGACATCCGGCCATGTCCCAGCTAACCGACTGTGTGCTGTCCTGTGCCAGCTTAACCAATCCCGGCGCGCGCATACGCAAGGCAGACCCGGCGAAGTCTAAGGCAATAGATGTTTCGGACCCCATTGGTTCGCACAATCCGACTTTATGATCTCGGGTTACGATATGGCCCGTCTCACCAAGCGTCAGGTTTTCAGGGCGCACCCCAAGGATCGCGCGTTGGCCGTGATCGACGTGGCTGCGCGCTGCATAGCGTGGCAGCGGCAAGGCGACATCGCCCACATGTGCCGTCATCTTATCGTCAGTAATATTCACAATGACCTCAATCGCGTTTATCTGCGGCGATCCAATAAACCGTGCGGCAAACAGCGTATCGGGATGCATATAAAGCTCTTCGGGGGTGCCCAGTTGTTCGATCTGTCCCGCATTCAACAGCACAATCTTGTCGGCCAGCGTCATTGCTTCGACCTGATCGTGGGTCACATAGGCAATCGTAGCGCCAAGCACATGGTGGATGCGTTTGATTTCTGTGCGCATTTCGGCACGCAGTTTCGCGTCCAGATTGGACAGCGGCTCATCGAACAAAAACAGGTCAGGCTTGCGCACCATGGCGCGACCGATGGCGACACGCTGGCGCTGCCCGCCCGACAACTGTCCGGGTTTTCGATCTAGATAATCTGTCAGCTTCAAGATGTCGGCGACACGGTGCACTTCTTGAGTGATATTAGCCTTGGCGCTACGTCGGATCTTCATTCCAAACGCGATGTTCTCAAAAACCGACATATGCGGGTAAAGCGCGTAGGACTGGAACACCATCGCGATGTTTCGGTCTTTCGGGTCCAGATGGGTCACATCGCGTCCGGCAATTTCGATGGTGCCTTCATGCTTGTCTTCGAGCCCGGAAATCATTCGCAACAGGGTTGATTTCCCGCAACCGGATTCGCCCAGCAGCACGAGGAAGCCACCTGGATCAACCGATAGGCTGATGTCGTTCAAAACTGTCAAAGCCCCAAAGGATTTTGACGCATTGGTAATCTGCAAGCCGCCGCTCATATCAGGGCCTCCTGTTGGGTGATTGGGGTGTTAGGGGCGGGAAATCCTGCCGTGACAGCGGGCATAATCAGACCGGAATAAACGAACGCGGGCACGGACACGCCGCCATAAAAGCCAACCAGCGGTTGCTGCCAGATCAGCCATAGCCATGGGCCAAGCGCCAGCAGTGCAACGAGATGGCCGTACGGCGACAGGACCAGCGCCATCCGTGCATTGTGAAGCGTGTCGCCGATGTTGGCGTTGATGTGTGCCGTGATCAAAAGGGCCGCAGCGGCGAAACAAAGCGCGATCATGGCCGCACAGAGCGCCAGTGCAAACCCGAATGTGCCAAGCGAAGGGCCGTTCCAGATCAACGTCATCGCAACTGCGCAAATCGGAAGACAAACCACGTTCGTCCGCTTGAATTCGATGCGGTAAGAGCCCCACATGACGCGGACCAGTTCACCCGCTGTGTGGCTGTCCAGGCGATGCACGGCATGCAATGTGGCTGACCCCGCCGGTGCTGCGCCAAACACGACGCCCCCGATCAGCGTCAGACCCAGAGCGGTCAGGTTGATCACCGTCAACTGCCAAATGCGGGTCGCGACTATGTAAGTGAACTGGTTCATCCCTTCACCGCCCCGCGCATCATGCCCGACACGATCTGGCGTTGCAGCACGAAGAACGCGACCATGGTCGGGGCGATGACGATCATAATGCCCGCCATCAATACGGCTTCGGTGCTGGATGACATCATGTCGGATGCTTTGAACAGCAACATGGACACGGTCGAATCCTCCACCCTTGGTGTGTAGAGGTAGGGCAGGATGAAATCGTTATACATGTGGATCGTGCGCAGGATCACGACGGTGGAAATCGCGGGCGTCATCAGCGGCCGTTGTCTACGAAGTTTGCAAAATGTGGGTAAAATGTGATG
>Ga0209502_10003788_pt1 | contig 11664 bp, 15 predicted proteins | sample ArcticOcean_MG_C_10_FD_187442 | JGI IMG/M metagenome (GOLD analysis project Ga0209502, IMG submission 187442) | Marine microbial communities from western Arctic Ocean - ArcticOcean_MG_CB11_90 (SPAdes) (version 2) | ecosystem: Environmental > Aquatic > Marine > Oceanic | place: Arctic Ocean...
CCATAAACTTTTTTTTAGCCCAAACTTTATAACTTTTTACAATTTTAATCTCATCATCAGCTAAAAGATCAAATTTAATCTTATATTTTTCTTTAAATTTATTATGACTTTTCAAGTCATCTTTGGTAACACCAAACACATCACAATTAAGTTTTTTAAATTTAGTTAATAATTTATTAAAGTCATTAGTTTCAATAGTACATCCTGGGGTATCATCTTTTGGGTAAAAATATAAAACAACGTATTTACCAATAGAATCCTTTAAAGAATAAAAGTTACCACTAGTTGAGTTTAGATTTAATATAGGGAATTTAGTATTTATTTTAAGCATCAGTTATCTTATTTGCATCCCATAATTTTTTGTAATTTATAAATGGAGATAAACCATAGCTAGAATTTACATTAGTTAGATGTAGTGAGAGACTTTTTAATGGAGAGATACAAAACTCCTTTGTGTAAATTTCATTGAGATGTTTTTCAAAAGGGTCATTTCTATCTAAACAAGTATTATAAAAATTATCCCAATACTTATTTAATAAAGCCTTTGTTGTCATAAATGTACAGAGAGTTTGATTGATTGTTCTCCAATGTCTTTTATTTCCAATTAAAATGTTTGTTTTTACATTGTTCATATATAGATATGGGTAGTCAGCAGGACACATAAAAATATCTTTATTAACTTGTGATGCTATTCTCTCGTACGATGCAATCATCTCTTCCATCATAGGTTCAAAATGTAAGTAATCATCCTCTACAAAGAAAACTAAATCTTCACTATATTCTTTTCCCAACTCAAAACACTGAAGTAAGCTTGCTAAATTTGAAAAGGTTTGATCATTTTTTTGTTGTTTGATTATACTTTTATATTTGTCATGATTTAATGAAGTGATATCAATATCTAAACCACTTGCATTGATTAGTTTTTTAATATTACTTAAGTTTTCTTCTTTAGATTTATCATCAACAATTATCGTTTTAAATTTAATATTTGGGTATTTAGTTTTAGAAAAATTAATTGATTTAATAAGTGAATTTAAAGCTCTTAATGAATACTCAATTTTTGGTTTTTCAAATAATCTCTTTTTATTTTGATCCCAAATCTCTACATCGGTATTAGTTCTAAAAATAATCAGTACAGAGTTAACTTTTTTAGTAATTTTTACTTCTCCTAGTGGTATAATAATTGATTTTTCATTTATAATTGAAAGATCTTCATTTAATTCTTTTTGAAGAGTAGGCGAACTAAAGTCGCTCTGATCAATTATCTCGTAACCAATAATCTTTGAGAGTTTGATAAATAGTCTTTTTATGATGCTTTTTTTCATATAATTGTTTATGTTTAATTTTTACAATATTATGACTATTAAATCATCACAAACTCTAGTTTCTGAAGCATTAATTGAAGTTAAAACTATCACAGCGGATGAAGCATTAAAACTATCTAATGATGGTGCATGTACCTTAATTGATATTAGAGAAAAGGGTGAACTTGATAAAACAGGTAGAATTGAAAACTCAAATCATATCCCTCGTGGAATGTTAGAGTTTTGGTTAGACCCTGAGGGTCCTTATTTTAAAAGTGGAAAAATTGATATGAATAAAGAAATGGTTTTGTTTTGTGCTGGTGGATTAAGGTCTGCTCTTGCAGCTAAATCTTTAAAAGAAATGGGCTTTGAAAAAGTTTCACATATTGACGGTGGCTTTGCAGCAATAAGTCAAAGTGATTTTAAAATAGTTTAAACTATTTATTATATTCGTCTAAAGCAAATTCCAATCTATCTTGTCCCCAAAATATTTTATTGTTAACAACAAATGTAGGAGTTCCAAATATTTCTTTATTATGAGCTGCTTGAGTGACGTTTTTTAATTCCTCTTTTATTTGAGGATCTTTAATACCTTCGAAAAAACTATTTAGATCGATTTTGCATTTTTTTAGAAGAGATTTTATGATTTCTTCATTGGAAATATCGAGATTATCTTTCCAATAAGCATCAAACATTACATTTAGATATAAATCTTTATCTTCATTGTTAATAAAAAGATAACCACGCATGATATTGAGAGAGTTAATAGGGAATTTAGAATTCCAAATAAAATTAGACCTATCTTTTTTTGCAATTAAATCACAATCACTCATCATATGTTTTAGTTTAGGTTTGATAAAAGCTGGTGCTGTAATACCCTGTAGATTATGAAGACCCCCTATTAAAACTGGCTTATAATTAAAATTGATATTTTTAGTTCGTTTAATTTTTAGGTGTGCTAGGTAAGAGTAGGGACTTATAAAATCAAAATAAAAATCAATTGATTTAGTCATACAAATTAATTGTTTTAGAATAAAAAATTCTTATAAACCAATATAGAGTTAGCCCTATTGGGCCAATTAGATAAGTAATTAAAAGTGGTAATGACATTAAAAATTTATTAATACCAAATTTTTGTGAATCTTTGACTATCCACCCACCACAAAATAAATTAATAGCTAAAAAATGGACCCAAAATAAAATTAAAAAATATTTATCTGAAAACAAATTAGAAATATTATTTAAACCAAAGTAAAGTTCAAAGTTTTTAATAAAATCATAGCCTTCGTTAAAAATCATATAGAGCAAATAACCATAAGCTAAACTTAGAATAAATACTGGAAATATTGATGTGGTGAAAACTCTACATACTTGTGATTGTGGAAATACAATTAATATAAACCAAAAAGGTAAAACACCTAAGTTTAACCACAGAAAAATTATCTCTACAGTGAAATATGTATAAATTTGTTCGATCATTTTATAGTGTATTATATTACAAGATAACATGATTCCCATGAGAAATAGAAAAAAAACACTAGAGGTTACTATGGAAGAAATGAGGAATTTTTCATTTGCTTACATTGAAAAATATGCCCCATCAAAGCAACAGCTAAGAACCTATCTTTTAAAAAAATACCTTAAAGCAAATGTACCTAACGTTAAAAAACAAGATATCACTGACCTTATTGATATTGTTTTACCTGATCTTGAAAAAAGTAAATTTATTAGTGATAAGTTTTATTCTGAGAGTAAGACACGAAGTTTAATTCAAAAAGGTAGCTCCATAAATAAGATTAGATATTATCTTATGGGCAAGGGTATAAATGAAACATACATTAAAGAGTCCATAGAGAAAATTAAAGAAGATAACTCTGATCAAGATTTCTTCTCTGGTATAAAGATTTGTAAGAAAAAAAGAATAGGACCTGCTAGAGCAGAAGATAACAGGCCTTTGTTTTATAAAAAAGATATTTCTCTTCTTGCTAGAAATGGCTTTGATTTTGGAACATCAAAAAGAATAATGGATATTGACCAGTTGGAGTATTTAAAGATTATCAAATTACTTTGATTTTTTTTCTTCTTCTTTTGCTAAATTATTAACTACATTTCTTATGTGGTTTTTAACAAATACAAAAACTAGTAGACCAAATATTGATACAGAAACTATTATTATCAAAATTATTCTTAATTGTTCATCCATTAGAGTATATTTTTGCTTCTTATAATTAAACTTGGGTTTTTAAACTCTAGTTTACCATATAAAATTTCATTACCGTCAAAGTTAGTTATTTTACCACCAGCGTGTTCGAGTATCGCATGCCCTGCTGCTATATCCCACTCGCAGGCTCTTGGTTCTGCTACGTATAAATCAAACTCACCTGCAGCAATAACACAAAATTTTAACGAACTTTTCATTTTTTGATGTGATGTAATATTATATTTCTTATGTATTTTTGCAATTTCTGGTTTTAATTCATTAGAGTAACTAACAGCTTTTAATTCATCGTAATATTTTTTCTTTTTAATAAGATTAATTTCTTGCTCATTAATTAATTCATAACTGTTTGACATTCCGTATGAATAAAAAACTCTTTTTTTAGCAGGCACTGTAATAATGCCTATGGCTGGTTTTTTATTTATTATTAAAGCAGCATTTAATGTAAATTCATCTCTATCACTTATGTAGTCTCTCGTTCCATCGATAGGATCTATTAACCAAAAATTTTCTAAATTTTTATCATCTTTATGAGCAACATTTTCTTCTGAGACAATTGCAATATTTGGTGTGATTTCAGATATTTTTTTGGTTAAGATTTTATTAACCTCAATATCGCCATTAGTTACTGGTGTGTTGTCTGATTTAATCTCTTTTTTTAAACCAGCTTTTCGTAAATCCAGCGCAACTTGACTTGCTTTGTTGAAAGTATCTATTAATGACAGTGTTATTTTTTTTGCTTCTTCAATATTCATTTATAAATTTTTTCTAATCTAATTATTTTTGAGTTAATTACTTTTTTTCCAACATTTTCAAAGTTAATTGTGACTTTACCATTGATTATTGACTGAACTTGCCCAATACCCCAATCTTTATTGTTTGAATTTGTAACTTTATCACCTGGCTCATAATCTAAAATCATTTGATTTACTTATAGTCAATATACTAATAAATATCATTATATATGACAAAATTGAATTCAATTGGAGTACCTAAAGAACCAAAAGATACTTTAATTGTTGTTGCTATGTCTGGTGGAGTAGATTCTTCAACAGTTGCGGCTATGATGAAAAATGAAGGTTACAACGTTATAGGCATAACCTTAAAACTTTATAACGATAATAAAGAAACAGCCTCTTCAAAACAATGTTGTGCGGGTCAAGATATAATGGATGCTAAAAGAGTGGCAGATAAATTGAAAATAGAGCATAAAATTCTTTATTACCAAAATAAATTTAAAGAAGGGGTGATAGATAATTTTATTGATAGCTATTTAAATGGAGAAACGCCAATACCCTGCGTTCAGTGTAATAAAACAGTTAAATTTACAGATCTATTTGTGGAAGCAAAACGGTTAAAAGCAGATGCTTTGGTTACTGGCCATTATGTTAAAAGCATTACTAAAGAAAATAATACAGATATGTATCGTGGAGCTGATTTAAATAGAGATCAAAGTTATTTTCTATTTAACACTACAAAAGATCAGCTAAATTTTCTAAGATTTCCATTAGGAAACCTTCTTAAAAACGAAACAAGAAATATTGCTCGAGAGCTTGATCTTAATGTTGCTGATAAACCTGATAGTCAAGATATATGCTTTGTACCAAATGGAGATTATGCATCAGTTATAGAAAAATTTAGACCAAACTCTTTTAGTAAAGGGAACATAAAGAATATGAATGGTGATGTTATAGGTGTTCATGATGGAATTATTAACTATACAATTGGTCAACGAAAAGGGATAGGAATTTCAGATGCAAATCCTTTGTACGTAGTAAAAATAATTGCAGAAAAAAATGAAATTATTGTTGGTGCAAAAGAATATTTAGTTAAAACTAAAATTAATTTAAAAGATTTAAATATTATAACCAATGATCGGAATGATTTTGAAAAAGAATTATTTGTCAAAGTAAGATCTACAGGAAGATTAATTAAAGCTAAAATAAATATTATGGATACTTCAGCAAATATTAATTTACTTGAGGAAGAACATGGAATCGCCCCTGGACAAGCTTGCGTTTTTTATTCAAAAAATAAATTTGGGTATAAAGTTTTAGGTGGAGGATGGATTACTAGCTGACTTTTTTTTCCACATAAAATAAGTTAATAAATAAAAAGTAATAACACCTAAAAAATAATCCCATTCAAGTAAATGTTTTAAAAATTTAAATTTATCTCCTGGCCAGCCTATTATTGGTATACATATTACGGCAACTATAATTAATGTAGAAATTAATATCAGTTTCATTTTTAAAATCTTTAGATTTATGTATTTATCCAACTTATCTTTAAATGAATAAAGTGTTGCAACAAAATAAGCTTGGGCTGCAATTTCAAAAACAATAAACATTAGCATTATTATTCTTCTAAATAATTTATATAAATCATTATCAAATTTTATTCCTAAGAATATTGAATGTATAGTTAATGCTATCGCAGAACCCACACCAAAAAAAATAATTTTTTTTATATGTTTATGATTTTTACTAAAACTAATTATTATATCTTTACAGCAGTACCAGTATTGAATTAAAAAAAAAGATGTTAAAAACATTGCTGGTTTAAAAATTAACCAACTTGGATAAGGCCTTACAGTCCTGCTTATTGAGGCACCACCATCAAGGTAAGGAAAAGTATTATGAATAATGTCTTCTTGATTAGGAAATACCCATTGAAATTCTGTAATCAATATAAGGCAGGTGTTAACTGTTATGAAGGGTATTAAAAATATCCAGATACTAATGGACTTAGCTTTTTGAATCTTATCCATTAAGAGAACTATTTTTTCTTATTTTTCCTTTTAGCTCTTCTTTTTTTAGAGCCCTGTTTTCTTCGACCTCTATGCTTTTTTGGGTAACCCATATTATCCTATATATAATTTTATTGACGTAATTCGAGGGATATAGCATTGTCCTATTAACTTATCAAATTTTTTATGACGAAATTGTTCAAGACTTTCCTTAAACATACTGCAAAAGATTACCATAATCAGTCAGTTAACCCTCCTGTAGTAAGAGCTTCGACTATTATTTTTAAATCGATGCAGGATATCAGAAAAATGCAGGATAAGGCCAAAAAAGACCCAACAGGCGGTCATTTTGATTATGGAAGGCAGGGTACATCTACAACACACATTCTTTCACAAATATTAAAAAAAATGGAAGAATCTTACCATGTATTCTTAACACCAACTGGGTTCGGCTCAGTTTTTCTGGCGATTTTTAGCGTTGTTAGACCGGGAGATGAAATTATTGTTGCTGATCCAACATATTCACCAACAAGACTATTAACACAAGATTTTTTAAAAGAATTTAATATTAAAACAACTTTTTATAATCCGCATGATCTTAAAACTTTAGAAAAAAATATAACAAAAAAAACAAAGTTAATATTTGTTGAAAACCCTGGAAGTAATACTTTTGATTTTCAAGACCTAGGTAAAATAATATCAATTGCAAAAAAGAATAAGATTTTAACTGCCTTAGATAATACTTGGGGAACTCCATATTTTCTACAACCTATCAAACTAGGTTTTGATATGTCAATTGTTTCAGCTACCAAATATTATTCAGGACATTCTGATGTAATGGGTGGAAGTCTTGCTGTTAATAAAAAAGTTTTTAAAGATATCAATAAAACATATAAAATTACAGGTTTAAGACTGGGACCTGATGATGCATATTTAATTACAAGAGGGCTTAGAACTCTAGATATTAGATTGGATAAACATGAAAAGAATGCAAAGGAAGTTGCGGAGTTTTTATCTACATACAAAAATATAAAACTTTTATACCCGCATAAAAAAGATTCTTTTAACTTTAGGATGTGGAAGAAATACTATTCTGGTGCATCAGGATTAATGGGACTTAAGATAAAATCAAAAAATAAAAATTCAGTAATTAAATTTGTCAACTCTTTGAAATTATTTGGTTATGGTTATAGTTGGGGAGGCTTTGAAAGTTTAGCTTTATATCAAGATAAAAGAGAGCAAGGTAATAGACAATATTTAAAATTATCTAATGATGAGCATTTGATAAGATTACACATAGGTTTAGAAGATCCAAAAGATCTCATAGATGACTTAAAAAAATCTCTTAGATTTATTAAATGAGTTCAGAAAAATTTATAAAAAATAATACAGCTCTAATAACTTTAGTTGCCGCTTGTGGAGTTGTTTTAATTTCACTTGGTGTAAGACAAACCTTTGGTTTACTTTTCATGGATTTTAAAAATGACCTTAATGTTACTATTACACAATCTGGTTTAGCGATTGGAATTCAAATGTTAATGTGGGGGTTAACTGGACCTATATTTGGTGCAATTGCCGATAAGTATGGCGGCCATAAAGCAATTAGTTTAGCTTTTATCTTTTATATTTTAGGTATTTATTTTTTATATTCTGGACCTAATACAGGACTTTTTTTTCAAATTGATTTAGGAATACTAATTGGTATTGGATTAGGAGGTACCGCTATAAGCATTCCAATGTCAATTGTGGGAAAACACTTCCCGCTATCAAACAGAACCATAGCTATGAGTATAGTAACCGCTGTTGGTTCATTTGGTTATTTTATTTCACCCCTATACACTAATTATTCACTAGCAAATAATGGCTGGATTAATACTTTGTTTGTATTTATGATAGTTTTGATTCTAGGCTTTATCATGGCTTTTTTTGTAAGGTCTCCCTCATTGACTGAATCGATCGAAAAACCTAACAATCAAAGCACAATGAATGCGTTAACTGAAGCTTTTAAAAATAAAAGCTACCTATTTTTAACTGCAGGTTTTTTTGTATGTGGTTTTCACATTACTCTGGTCGGCACTCATGTACCGGTTTATATTGCTGATAGAGGTCTTGAAGGATGGACGGCAGCTGCAATCTTATCTTTAATTGGTTTGTTTAATATATTTGGTTCTTTAACATCAGGTTACTTATCTACAAAAATCAGCAAAAAAGTTATTTTAAGCGCACTTTATTTTTTAAGAGGAATTTCGATTTGCTTCTTTATATTCTTACCACCAAGCAATATTAGTTCATTTATTTTTGGAGCTACATTCGGTTTCTTGTGGTTGGCTACAGTACCAGCTACAAGTGGAATAGTTGCTCAAATGTTTGGAACCAAATATTTGGGACTTTTGTACGGTATTGTTTTTTTAAGTCATCAAATAGGTTCGTTTTTAGGCGCTTATCTAGGAGGTTTATTTCACGATTTATATGGATCATATGACTATGCGTGGTATTTGGCAATTGCACTCTCTATCTTTGCGGCAATAATACATTTACCAATAAAGGAACAGGCAGTTTTAAGGTTAAAAACAGAATAACAAATTGATTAAGAAAAATTATCTAGAAGATTTAAATAAATCAAACAAACCTTTTATCATCTATAAATCAGATAATGGGTTTGATCTATATACCAATTTTTCAAAAAAAATTATTTTATCAGATAAAAATATTGAAAAATTTATTAATAATAACACTAAATTAAAATCTAAAAATAAAGAAACTGATTTATTTATTGGTTTTTTTGGATATGAAATTTTGAATAATTTAATAGGTGTTAAAATAAAAAAACAAAAAGGGTTAAAGTTTCCCAAAGGTATTTTTTATAAACCAGAAACTAAAATAAAATTTTCTAATAAATTAAGTTACAATCCATTACAATTTGTCAAATCTAATAAGGTTTTTAATATTAATTTAAATAAAGCTTCTTATGAAAAAATTTTTAATAAATTTAAAAAAAGAATTAAAGCTGGTGAAACTTATCAAATAAAGATTTGCACCAAATATAAAAATACCTCCCAAGTAGATGCGCTAGATTTTTTTTGTAGACTTGTAAAAAGCAATATGGCTCCGGAAGCGTTTATGATTAAGGATAAAAATTATTCAATAATTAGTTGTTCACCAGAAAATTTAATAACTAAACAAAGTAATTTTATAACTACCAAGCCAATAGCAGGAACATTAAAAAAATCTAAAAAACTTAATAAGGTAAAAGCACTAGCTTTCTTTAAAAAAGATATAAAAGAAACTAAAGAGCATAATATGATTGTAGACATGGAAAGAAGTGATTTATCTAAAATTTGTAAACCAGGAACAGTTAAAATCCTTAAAAAGAAAACAGTAGAGGAATATAAAGATCTTTACCATTATGTGAGTTTAATAGGAGGTAAATTAAAAGATAAAGTTTCTTCATTAGATATCATAAAAGCGATGATGCCTGGTGGATCGGTAATAGGTTGTCCTAAAATTAGCACCCTTAATCTACTTAACAATCAAGAGGGGGAAAGTAGAAATATTTATACTGGTAGTTTTGGATATATAAAATTTAATGGGGATATGAGATTTAATATAATTATTAGATCTATTTTAAATTATCAAAATCAATCAGAAATCTCAGTAGCATCTGGTGTTGTTATTGATAGCAATGCAAAACATGAGTTTAATGAAAACTATATCAAAGCTAAAGCCTTAATGGATCTTTACAAATGATTTATATAATTGATCATGAGGACTCGTTTACACACAATGTAGTTCATCAATTTTCAAATTTTGATGATGTTGAGTGTGATAATTTTAATAAGATTAATCAAAAAAAACTTACCAAAGCTGAGGTAATAGTTCTTTCACCTGGTCCAGGGTCCCCAAAAGATTATCCAATTAGTTCCAGTATTTATAAAAAATTTAAGGGAAAAAAGAAAATCATTGGTATATGTCTTGGTTTTCAGCAGATTTTGTATTGTGAAAAAGGTAAAATAATTGAACAAAAAAAGATCTACCATGGGTACCAATCTCAAATAAAGGTCACCAGTGATAATTCATTATTTAAAAAAAATAGTAAATTTAATGTTGGAAGATATCATTCTTTAAAATTAAAAGAGCCATTTACTGCAAAAAATTTTGAAATTACGATGAGGTGTGCTATTTCGAATGTAGCAATGACAATAGAAAATAATAAAGAAAAAGTATATGGCTTTCAATTTCATCCAGAATCCTTTTTAACTGAAAATGGTAACTTACTTATTAAAAAAATCTTATCAGCATAAAACACTCAAAGAAATTAATTTTAAAGATCTTTGGGGGGATAAAGGTGTGTTCACTACTATGCGGATTTTTGGAAAACCGGCTAAAATTCTTTTTTTTAAAAAGCATATTAATAATTTAGTTAAATCATTAAAGATTTATAAATTAGATAGAGTCAATATTGAAAAAGATATCCTTAAATTAATTAGAGTTAATATTAATAAGAGTAAATTTTATAATCACCTCCTTAGAGTTGCTATAAACAAGAAAATAATCTCTGTTTCTTTAAGAGATAGAAAAATGCCTAAGTTAAAATTTAATTTAAAATTGATAAATCATAAAAGAATTGATCCAGAGCTTAAAAATTTAAAATACAAATTAATATTAAGACATTTATCTAAGATGGATAATACCACTTCAGACGTAGGTTTATGCTTTCAAAAAAATATATTAGAAAGTGGAACTTCAAATATTTTTTTTGTAAAAGAGAATAAAATTTATTCTCCTTCAAAAAATATTTATAAAGGTGTTACATATAATTTTTTTAAAAAAAAATTAGGTAAAATTATCAATAAAGATATTCCGATTAATTCTTTAATTGATTATGATGAAATTTTACTTATAGGTTCTGGAAAAGCAGTTACTTCCATTGAAACTATTAAAGAAATTAACTGGAAAAGAAAAGGTTTTAAATATTATAAAATACTTTCTAATTTTTATAAAAAAGAAATTTCAAAGTGTCTAGTTTATAAGTAGAACTTAATTATGAGAAATCCAAATGATCCATGTTTATTTTGTAGTATTAAAGAGTGTGACCTGGCTGATGAAAACACGTTGGCTTACGCAAGTTATGATACTTATCCTGTTTCTGAATGGCACTGTTTAATTATTCCAAAGCGCCATGTTAAAAATTATTTTGAATTAACTAACGATGAAGTTATTGCCTGTAATGATCTTATAAAAATAATAAAAGAAAAAATTTTATTAAAAGATCCATTTGTTAAGGGCTTTAATATAGGAATAAATGCTGGAAAAATTGCAGGACAATCGGTTTTACATTGTCATATTCACTTAATACCAAGAAGAGAAGGTGATGTTGAAAATCCACAAGGAGG
>Ga0209502_10003789_pt1 | contig 11664 bp, 10 predicted proteins | sample ArcticOcean_MG_C_10_FD_187442 | JGI IMG/M metagenome (GOLD analysis project Ga0209502, IMG submission 187442) | Marine microbial communities from western Arctic Ocean - ArcticOcean_MG_CB11_90 (SPAdes) (version 2) | ecosystem: Environmental > Aquatic > Marine > Oceanic | place: Arctic Ocean...
GAGTATGCAGCAGGCTGTTGGTCTTTAGTACCAAGAGCAGCTGGACATGTACCTTTAGTGTTGTAATCTTGGTGAGTAGAATGCTCAGCAAGTTTGTTAGGCACACCAGATTTCATATCAATATCTGTAGCCCAATTTACGAATGGATGAACTTTTTCAGCAGCTACTAAAGTACCTACGTCTGCAGTCCATGTATACGCGAAACCATTTCTGTCATGATGCCAAGCGTATGTTTTTCCACCTTTGTCAAACAAGATAACTTCGTTAATACCGTCATAATCCCATTCATCATGTGGAGTCATTTGCATACCCCAACGAGCAACACCTGTATCCATATCACGAGCAAAAACAGTCATTGACCATTTGTTGTCACCAGGACGTACGTCTGGATTCCAAACAGATGGATTACCTGTACCGTAGTACACTAAGTTTGTTTTTGCATCATACGGCCACCAGCCCCAAGTAGAGCCACCACCATGTTGCCAACCATCTTTAACAGCTTGAGGTTTCAACCATGTTTTAAGACCTAGATCTGCAACGCCACCTTGAAGTTGGTCATTTGGGATCTTTTTGAAAGAACCGCCTTGCTTATTACCACCGTTTACATCTTCGTAAACTGATAGTGCTGAGTAAAGTGGGTTTTCTTTATTAAAGTCAGCGCCAATTAATACATCAGCATCTGAACCTGTTGACATTGCTTTCCACGCTAAAGAACCATCATTAAGGTTGTAAGCTGCAATAAAGCAACGAACACCAAATTCTGCACCAGAACAACCAGTAAGAACTTTGTCTTTAATTACGTGAGGAGCGTTAGTGTTTGTAGCGCCAATTTTTGGATCTGTATTCTTAGCATTCCAAACTTTAGCACCAGTTTTAGCATCTAATGCTACTAACATACCGTCATTTTGTTGTAGTAAAATTTTACCGTCACCAAAACCAAGACCACGATTTACGTTATCACAGCAAAGAACTGCTTGAACGCTAGGATCCTGTTTAGGGAAGTAAGACCATACAACTTTTTGATCGTTATTAAGATCTAAAGCATATACGTTATTTGGAAACGCAGTATGAACGTACATCATGTTACCAATAACTAAAGGTGAACCTTCGTGGCCACGGTTTACACCAGTGTTGAATGACCATGCTGCTTTAAGGTTTTTAACGTTACCTTTGTTGATTTGAGTAAGCTTTGAAAATGCTTGATTATCGTGCTGGCCACGTGGGTGAGCCCAATTATTTGCACTTTTCATAGCTTTTTCTTGATCTGCTGCAGCAGAAGCAACCATAGGCATAGCCACAGTTAACCCAGCAACAAAGCCAAGAGCTAGTTTGATTTTATTTAATTGCATTATAAATCTCCATAGTTTTAACTAAGGGTTTAAAAAAGAAGTAAACGTATCAGTCCTATGCTTTAAAAAATTAAGCGCAGATAAATTATGTTTACCTTTAGTACAGATATTGCTGCACTTGAAAAGTACTTTATCCCTTTCGAATTTGAATTGCAACAGTTTAGTAACATTTTAGTAACAATTTATGATTTATTTTACTTATCAAAAAAATGACCATTTTGAGTCATCACTAAGGTAAAGGATAATGCTTTACAATATGTAGTTAAATAATTAAACCTTTAGGATTGTCAGATGCCTTCTAATTTTCAACAAAATACTCTTGAATTGTTTCCAGAGATTGAGACTTTTAATAACTTCCATTTACCTAATAACAATATGCATGAAGTATATGTTGAGGAATCAGGTAACCCGGAAGGTGTACCTATTATCTTTCTTCATGGGGGTCCGGGAGGTGGATGCGGGAGCAAACAAAGAAGATTTTTTGATCCAAGTTACTATCGAATTATTTTATTTGATCAAAGAGGGTGTGGCAAAAGCACACCCTTAGGAGAGACACAGAATAATACTACTTCCGACTTAATCAATGATATGGAATTAATTCGACAACATCTAAAAATTGAAGATTGGTTTTTATTCGGCGGGTCGTGGGGGAGTACATTAGCATTGGCTTATGCTATTGAATTTCCAAACACAGTTAAAGGGTTAATTCTTCGCGGTATTTTTTTAAGCCGCCCTCATGAGCTTGAATGGTTTTTAAATGATGTAGACCAATTCTTCCCAGACCTTCATGATAATTTACTATCTCATGATGCAACCATCAATAAAAAAAACTTAGTCTCTCAATACAGCAAACTCGTTTTCGGTGATGACCAAATAATTGCAAAAAATGCAGCAGTAGCATGGAATCAATTTGAAGGTAGCATTCTTAAATTAATGCCTCCTGAAAATATTGAGACATCTGAGTCTGTAAATTTTGAATTTGAACTAGCTAGGGCAAAAGTTCAGCTCCATTATATTCAAAATCAATGTTTTGTTGACGGCGATGAAATTCTAAAAAAAGTTAACATATTAAAAGACAAGCCTATTGCTATTATCCAAGGTCGTTACGACATGGTATGCCCACCAAAGACTGCTTATGAATTAATGAAGCATTTACCTGACTGTGATTTTATTATGGTGGCTAATGCTGGTCACTCGGCCTCAGAACCAGGAACTTTATCTGCGTTGATAGGAGCCACAGAGAAGTTTAAATCACTATAGGTGATTAAAAGAGAGTCTAATTTTATTATGCTTAAAAGTTTTATGCTTGCTGATCGCCATCAAGGTAGGCTCTATTTTATTCTAAGAGAAATTCTTATGGGATTAAAAAGGCACAATTTTGTGGCCCTTAATGCGTCGATTGCTTTCTTTACTCTGTTTGCATTTATTCCATTTGTGCTGTTAGTGTTCTTTTTTTTAAGTCAATGGTTATCTAGCTCTGCATTTGCATTAGAAGAATTAAGCAATATTACCGCTCTATTGCTTCCAGAGATGAGTCAAATAATTATGGATGAGGTTAGCAAAGCCTCCTCTCAACATGCATCATGGGGAATTATTTGGATTATGGTCTTATTTCTTGCTGCTACCCCTCTAACATCATCTATTCGCTCAGGACTTTTAAATATAATGGGGCTCCCATCACGACCGGCTTTTTTTAGAAATAAGTTAAGTGATATTTTTGCTGTGATCGGCATCATGCTTCTATTTTTTATTTATGTCTTTATTAGCTTATATTTAGGGCAGGCCTCTTTAATATTTAATCAATATATACCTTTTATAGAAAAGAGTTTTTTTACTGGGCTGTTATCATTTGTTCTCCTTATAGGAGTTGTTACATTATTTTTTAGATTTTACTTCTCAATAAAAATTAAAAAAAAATATTTATTAATGGGTGCAACCATAACAAGTTTATGTTGGTTACTATTAAGTAATGCCTTTGAATTTTTTGTCTCAATGAGTGCTTCTTACGGATTATTCTTCGGAGGTATGCGCAATATTTTTGTCTCTTTTATCTGGCTATACCTAAATACTGGAGCATTACTAATTGGAGCAGAGGTCATCGCTGCAGTTCATAAACAAGAAATTCTTCTAATTAAGCAATTATTTATTCTTAGGAGAATTTACCAACACCCCATCGTTAATAATCTTTTGGACTTATTTGGAAAGAAGTACAAAAAAGATGCAATTATTTTTGAAGCTGGCGATCATGACCAGCGGTTATTTTTTATAATCGAAGGAGAGGTAGGAATAGTTAGCGATGGGAAAATTGTTTCGAGGATTGGTCCGGGGCAATATTTTGGAGAATTATCTTTACTTAATAAAGTACCTCGGATAGCTTCAGCTTTTGTATCTTCGGACTGGGCGAAAATTATTGTAATTCCTGAGAAACAAATGAAAATATTGTTAGCAGAGGATAATGAAATAGCTATGAGTTTCTTAGCTAATATGGCAAAAAAATTACAGGTTACTTAGGTCCTGGCTTCAAATCAAAAGCAATACATACTCTCTCTTCATCAGAATTAAAGGGAATGGTCCGATGAAAAACTGAGGAAGGGAAAAAAATAACATCTCCAGCCTTGGGTAATAATACTTTCTTTGGGAAATCATCATGCATTCGAGGGTATTCATCTCCATCAGTGCTTAATTCAATCCCTCCTTCATCTTGATGGTTTATATTTTTTGGGATCGAAAGGTAAACAGCACCGCTTATCCATCCATCTTCATGAATATGAGAGCTTAAATGCCCCCCTGATTGCATTTTCACAAACCAAGAACTACTGAATTCAACCTCCCTTGGGAATGAGTTAATGAATTCACAGGGCTTGTCTTTAAATCGAAGGAAGTAATTCTTTATTAATTTTGATAATGCTACTTCCAAGGATTTAAACGATTTTTCAGGACGTTTAAATAAATTACCAGCAGACTGTATCCCATAAGACAATCTCTTTTGTTTGCGCTCTCCGATCTTACATGTATTGATATCATCTATAAGGTTGTAAAGTAGCTTACTATCACTCTCTATCAACTCTGGTACCTGCTCATGACAAACAAAGTCTAAAGGTGAGGGGCAAAAGTTATATATATCTTTAATCCTCATATTCTGTGAGTAATGAGTAGATAGTGTAGCTAAAAACGGAGATGCATTTTTATGGGTTACAGCTTTTTTAAGTCGCGCTTCAAATTGATCGAAATTCTCGAGCTTATAAAAACAATATAAAGTTCGCTCTTCCCAATCTTCAAATTGAGAGGTCTCAAAATATTTTATTGCTTCTTCAAACATTTTGTTGTCATAAAGGAAAATCGCTAATTGATAATTGGCCCTCGAATGACTAGGGCTGATTTCGACAGCTAATCTTAAAAATTGATTGGCCTCTTTGATTTGTCCATCGTGCCAAAGTGCATCACCTAAATCAGAATAGAATTCTGGTTCATTAGAGCCTATTTCAATTGCCTTCTTGTAGTGATTAATACCAATTGATAGGTTTCCATGGTTACGCAATGCTCCAGCCAGATTATAGTGACCTCTAGCATCCTCTTTGATATTTAAAGCTTTTTCAAAATACTTAATTGCACTACCTAGGTTGCCTTGCAACTGCTTAATAGTTCCTATATTACCAACAGCCTCATAAAAGCCAGGTTGAATTTTAAGTGCACTCTCATATGATTCAATAGCTTTCTCAAAAAGAGCTTGACTCTGATAAGCTATTCCCATATTAAAAAAAGCTTCGGTAAAGTTTGGGTTGATATCTAATGCTTTTTTATAGTGGGAAATTGCATCATCCGAGCGATTTAGAGCATACATCATTGCCCCCATATTAAATTGAAGTTCTGGAACAGCTGGATTAATTTTTAAAGCATCCTTATAAGCATCGGCTGCTGGTTTAAATAAACCTTGCCTTTCCAAACAAACACCAAGTATATTATGAAGAATTAACTCTCCAGGGAAGCTATTAATTAACTTTTTTGACTCGTCAACAGCAGACTGATAATTACCTTCCTGATAGAGGCTCATTAATCTTTGGGTATCTTTTTTCGAAAGTTTCTTCATTTCTAAATTATCTAAATTGAATTGATTAAAATTTTATATTATCAGACTATAAAAAAAATATTTAGAGTCTTCATGCAGAATGATAGAATGGTAATCTTTATTTCTACTGAAAAAATTATCAAATATGTTTGACACTTCACTTATTAATATCATAGGTGCAATCCTATTCTTAGTTGCAATAATTCACACCTTTTCTACTAAAAGATTTGAACACCTAGCGCGAATCAGGCCTAAATACTCAGGCATTCTTCATTTGTTAGGCGAAGTAGAAATAGTCTTTGGCTTCTGGGCTATGATACTAATACTATTCATGTTTGCAATAGACGGTAAAGAAATGGCCGTAAATTATGTAGACTCCAGGAATTTTACCGAACCCATGTTTGTTTTTGTCATCATGGTTATTGCTGCAACTAAACCCATTCTCCAACTATCACGCGATACTGTCCTTTTATTTGCTAGCTGGATGCCAGTTAATAAGGAAATAGCAATTTATTTCTTATTATTAACCTTTGTGCCGCTATTAGGATCATTTATTACTGAACCTGCAGCCATGACATTGGCTGCAATGCTTCTAGGTCAGAATTACTTTGGTAAGGAAATGAGTGATAAATTCAAATACGCAACATTAGGAGTACTTTTCGTTAATATTTCGATTGGGGGCACGCTTACGCCATATGCAGCGCCACCAGTTCTGATGGTAAGTGCAACCTGGGATTGGGATATATGGTTCATGATTACCAATTTTGGCTGGCGTAGTGCAATAGCAGTATTCATTAATGCTATATTAATCGTAACAATATTCAAAGATAGTTTTAAAAAAATTAATATTAAGAAAAGTGAAGATCCAATTACAGTCCCTTTCTCAGTGATCTTGATGCATTTATTCTTCCTCGTTAATGTTGTATTTTTTGCACATCACCCGGCAATTTTTATGGCATTATTTTTATTCTTTTTAGGTTACACCTCGGCATATAAACGCTTCCAAAATGAATTAATTCTTAATGAGGCACTATTAGTTGCTTTCTTCTTAGCTGGATTAATTGTACTTGGAGGTGTTCAGCAATGGTGGTTAGAGCCCACTCTAATGTCTATGGACTCAAGTACTGTCTACTTTGGAGCGACTATTCTAACTGCATTTACTGATAATGCCGCACTAACCTATTTAGGTTCTTTGGTCGAAGGTTTGTCAGATGAATTCAAGGTTGCGCTTGTTGCTGGTGCAGTGACTGGAGGTGGCTTAACGGTTATTGCTAACGCACCTAACCCTGCCGGCATCTCGATACTCCGCAAGCATTTCTCAGAAAATACTATCACCCCAACAGGTTTATTCTTAGGCGCACTAATTCCAACTATTGTTTCAATTATTGCATTTAGACTGCTATGAGAGAAACCCAGGACAAAAATTATAGCTATGATGGATCGGTATTATTTAGGGCACGAAAACGCTTAAAAATAAATATTGAAGTGGTATCTAAGGAATTAACACTTAGCGTATCGCAAATTAAATCAGTTGAAGAAAACCTTGACCACGGTTATTCTACCCCTTACTTTCGGAAACTAGCCATAGAGCGCTATGCAAAAATTTTAAATGTTAGCATTCATAAAGTTATTTTTTATGAGGAAATTGATTCAATAATTTTGGATCCTCTTGAGGCTTCTTCTTCGACACTTTTAAATAATTTTTTTAACCGACTTAATAATACAAGCACAATAATTTTCATTTTCATTTTCATTGTTACGTTATTTATTTCTTATTTTTTCTTTTTAAGTGATGAGCCAAAGAATACAGAGAAAATAATTGAAGATATTAATATCCCGACCGTCGATCCAGAATCTTTCCCCATTATTACTCCTGCTCCTAAAAAAATTAATAATGCAGACAATTTGACTGAACAGATTCTTATTGATATTCCGAGTCAACCAATTATTAATACAGCCCTAAATTTTATCTGCACTATTCAGTCATCTCCTGTGACTTCTTTTACAACTAAAATTCCTGACAAGCCTTCATCTTACTTTCATATTGAATCGCTAGCTGATCAGTCTATATGCACTGTCGACAGTGATGGAAACTTAAAAACCTATACTTTGGCTGCTGGGGATAAATTAACACATCGTGGTAAACCCCCATTCAAAATTCAATTGGATCCAACTGTAAGTACACTCTATTTTCAAGGTTGGATTGTTTACTTGAAAGCCAGCAATCAATTCATTCAATTAGATCCAGCTCTTCTTCCATTAACTGATTAATTCACTACTAGTAATTCTTTCCATGAAGTTGTATATGAGGGACTTTTTTTCAGTTGCCTCATACCCCATGTTGGACTAAGTGGCTGAGTGGCTAGACGTAATGTGTCGCTATTAAACCTATTGTTAATTTTATCAATAATAAAAATTAAATTATTATCTTTTTTTGTATCCTCAAAAAAAAGATTTATTTGGCTATTTTTCTCATCAATTAAATCAGATAAAATAATTCCACATTTAACATATAAAATATTATGTTTATAAATTATATTTAATCCTTTCAAGCTTTCCTTTAAAATTAATTCTGTATTGCTTGTTGGGCCAGTGAATGGAATGGTTATAATATTTTGATAAAAATGTGTTCCTTTCCTAAAAGGGCTGCTTCTAATAAAAATACATACCTTGGAGCACAATGAGCCTTGGTTCCTGAGCTTTAATGTTGCCTTAACAACAAAAGTTGTGACTGCCTCAACTAACCCCTGATAATTCGATACAGCCCTACCAAAACTTCTAGATGTAACAATCTGTTTTCTTTTAGTCAGACCTTGTTCGAGAGGGAAACAAATTATTCCGTTTAACTCATAAATGATTCGAGCAACATTTATATTTAATTCACTTTTAATATGTATTGCATTTGATTTTTTTAGATCCAGCACTGAATATATATTCATTAAATTTAACTTCTGAGTCAGCTTTTCACCGACCCCCCATACTTTGTTTACAGAAAATTCATTCATCACAGCATTTATAAATTTATCCGACAATAAGTTGGTTAAGCAAATCCCGTTCCAATCACTTTGTTTTTTTGCGCAATGATTACCGAACTTTGCTAAAACTTTTGTTGGGCCTATGCCAACGCAAACTGGCATCCTAAGATTCATCCACAATTTTTCTTTAATTGTTGCTGCTATGTCCTGATGATTATTATGTCCAGCTAAATTTATAAAGCATTCATCAATTGAATATACTTCTTGATGATCTGTAAACTCTGATACTAATCTCATTACTCGGGAACTTATGTCCGCATATAGAGGATAGTTTGAGGACAATACTTTGACTTTATGCTGATTAATTAATGATTGTGCCTTAAAGAGCGGTACCCCCATCTTAATGCCAATGGACTTGGCCTCTTCACTGCGAGAAATAATGCACCCATCATTATTGCTTAGCACTACAATAGGTTTATTAATTAATTTTGGATTAAATAAACGCTCACAGCTAACATAAAAATTATTTATATCTACTAGCGCGATCATAATTTAAAACTTTCTAACGGCGCCTGTTATTACTCCCCATATCTCAAATTGCATATTTTCATTAACAACAATAGGCTGGAATTTTTCATTGGCTGGTAAAAGCCGTGGCTGGGATAAGTGCTTAGCTAATATTTTTATTGTAAAATCTCCATCTACAGAGGCTAATACAATATCTCCAATTTTTGCTTGCTTTGATCGATCCACAATAGCAATATCACCATCATGAATGCTTGCATCAATCATTGAGTCACCCTTAATTTTTACAAAAAATGTTGTTTCTTTTTTTGCAACTAAATACTCATTCAAATCTAATACTTTTTCAACATGGTCATCGGCCGGCGAAGGAAATCCAGCAGGCACCCTATGATCAAATAAATTTAAGTAACTTTTTTCTGGGGTGAGATGCGGCAATATTATTGCATTTGTGCTGCCTGTCTGATATCGACTTTTTATGTATTCTTTAATCTCAAAAACCCGACTCGCAGGCACCCTAATTACTTTTGTTTTTTCTCCAAAATAACCACTGCCAGCTTTTCTTCCAGATCCAAACCTAAAACCTCCACGCTTTATATAATCCATTTGATTAGTGTAACATTAATCAAAATACAATATAAAAGAAAAGAAAATAAATATAGTTATTGACAAGATAAAAGAACATTGGCAAAGTTGTTGTAAGTCAATGATATGAATGGCTAAGAAGCACTTTATAAATAAAGAAAAATTTTTACTGGGAGATACTACATGAACAAAGGCGAACTCATTGAGGCAGTAGCAAATGCAACTTCATCAACAAAAGCAGATGCAGGTAGAGCAATTGATGCTACGGTTGAAGCAATAACAAATGCTTTAAAGAAGAGTGACACGGTGACTCTTATTGGTTTTGGTACATTCAAAGTTTCTAAAAGAGCAGCAAGAACAGGCCGTAACCCACAAACAGGTGCAGAATTAAAGATACCTGCACGTAACGCTCCAAGCTTCAAAGCCGGTGCAGCACTTAAAGCAGCAGTTAATTAATACTACAATAAGTTCAAAAAATGCCCTTTGAGGGCATTTTTTTTGGTTATTTAATCTAGAAGTTAAACTTCTTTACTACTTCATTCCACAATTAATACATTTGCCTTGCAATGTTTTAAATCCTTTTATAGTATTTAAACCAATTACACCCTCAAAATCTGCACCATCAACATTGGCATCTGTCAAATCAGCACCAGTAAGATCGGCTCCGCGTAAATCTGCCTGAATTAATTCGGCACGATAAAGATTAGTATTGCTTAAATTTGCTTCCCTAAGATCGCCAAAGATAAAACTCGCAATATTAAGATCAGCCCCCTCAAAGTTAGCCTTATAAAATTTTCCTGCAGAAGAATCAAATTTCATTTGACCCATAGGCTGGTTACCTACATCTAATCCAAATTTACCACCTATCACGCTCGCATATGACATATCAACATTTCCTAGTGTACCAATTACCCTAGCCCCTGAAAGGTTTGCAGATTTAAAATTTGTTTTTCCAAAAATTGGCTGGAATATGACAGCCTCTCTCAAATTAGCACCAGAGAAATTCGCCTTCTCTAGTCTTGCAAGGTTCAAATAAGCACGCTGTAAATTTGATCCAGAAAAATTTGCACCTCTAAGGTCTGCACCGAAGAAACTCGTGTTGACCATAATGCAGTGGGTTAAATCTTTCCCATTAAAATTTAAATATCCCAGATCACGATTTGATAAATCACAATCAGGATCATTCAAAGCTAGGTCTGCCTGCTCTTGTGATAACTTCGTACGATCTACTTTTTTATTTTTTTCATAGAAAGCTATCGCATCGTTAAGCATGGACTTTGGGTCCTCTAAGAAAATATTTCGAGATTTTTTATTTCCAAAACAATACGTCTTATTTTTAAATTTTGAATTGACACTACAATCAGTTTTATGAAAATTTCCTTCTGCAAGGCTGGCAGTACAGTATTTTTCTAACTCAGCTGCACTTAAGTTCGAAAATATTAATAAGGAAAAAATTATTAGCCATTTATTCATATAACTATCCTACTGTTGATTAAAATTACAAGGAATTTAGTATAGTCTTATTAAATAAGAATTAATAATCTAGTGGGGAGCGAAAAATATATGAATAATTTTACTGTACTAATTACTGGAGCTAATCGGGGGTTAGGGTTAGAATTTGTTCGACAATATAGTCATCTAGGTTGGTCGGTATTAGCATGCTGTAGGAATCTATCAAATTCAAATGAACTAGAAATTTTACAAAAAAAATTTTCATCTATCGAAATCTTTCAATTAGATGTTGGAAATTTAAATGAGATTAAAGACCTTTCAAATACACTTAAAGATAGAACAATAGATATTTTGTTAAATAATGCTGGCATATATCGCTCAGGGGCTCTTGGAAGCATAGATACAGAAGAATGGATAGAAAGCTTTAAAATTAATACGATAGCTCCATATGTTGTCATTAAATCTTTCCTGAATAATGTTATGAGAAGTAATCAGAAAAAAATTGTTTCCATTACAAGCAAGATGGGAAGCATTGATGACAATACTAGTGGGGGCTCTTATATATATCGGACATCTAAAACAGCGCTAAATAGTATGATGAGAAGCATGACGCATGATCTAGAAAATACAGGAATTTCAACATTAATCCTTCATCCAGGTTGGGTTAAAACTGATATGGGGGGATCAAACGCATGGATCAACAGTACTGAAAGTG
>Ga0209502_10003804_pt1 | contig 11629 bp, 18 predicted proteins | sample ArcticOcean_MG_C_10_FD_187442 | JGI IMG/M metagenome (GOLD analysis project Ga0209502, IMG submission 187442) | Marine microbial communities from western Arctic Ocean - ArcticOcean_MG_CB11_90 (SPAdes) (version 2) | ecosystem: Environmental > Aquatic > Marine > Oceanic | place: Arctic Ocean...
GCTGTTGCCAGTATTGAACTTTAGTCATGTCAGTCTCCAAATGGGTGTATCTGGGACTAGCTTAATGCTTGCTGCTTCACATTATTAGATGGGGTATATTGATCGTTTACCCTTAAAGAGAACAAAGTTGCAGATATAAAATATAACAACAAACAAATATTGACTAATAGACCGAAGAGGGATGTTGTTGTATATAAAATGCATGGTGATGTTAGTAATCCTGATGATGCTATTCTAACAAAAGAGCAATACGAGCAATATCATCAAACCCATGAACCATTTATAAATACTTTAACTGGTGAACTTACTACCAAGACATTTTTGTTTATAGGCTTTAGCTTTACCGACCCGAATCTGGACTATGTATTAAGTCGTTTGAACTTTAGGTTTAACAAAAGTAAGAGACAACACTATTGTTTAGTTAAAAATCATATTATGGGAGAACAGCAAAATACAGATCTAGCTACATTTGAATATAATAGTAGAAAACAAGCACTGATTATTAATGACTTAAAGCGTTATGGAATTAAGTCTTTATTAGTCGATAACTATAACGATATAACATCTATTCTTACAGAAATAGAACGTCGTTTTAAAAAGAAAACAATTTTCATTGCTGGTAGTGCAGAGACTTACCTTCCATATAATAAGCTAGATTCCGTTAATTTCATTCATACGCTTTCTAGAAAAATTATTGAAAATAACTTTCGTATAGTTAATGGATTTGGATGGGGAGTTGGTAGTTCAGTAATCAACGGTGCACTTGAACCCATTTACCAAAATCCTCTTAAATATTCAGAGTCTCAACTTGTACTTAGGCCTTTCCCACAGTTTGAGTCAGGTAGTAAAACACTACCTGAACTATGGGAGGAATATAGGCATAAAATGATTTCATTAAGCGGTATTTCGATATTCCTCTTTGGAAACAAGGATGTGAATGGTGCTATTGTTGATGCAAATGGTGTTATTCGGGAGTTTGAAATTTCGAAAGAGTTAGGGAATTTATGTATCCCAATTGGATGTACTGGATACGCTGCTAGAATAATCACAGAGATGATTATTGAAAACCCGAATGACTTTTACAACAATCATGAAGAAGTTTTGCCATTTATAAATCAACTTAATGATAGCGAAACAGTTTTAATAGACAAAGTAGCAATAATAATAAAGCTATTAAAACTAATTACAGCTTAAATTTAATTAAAGGTTACATATCTCATTGCCTAGATTGCAATAATAAGCGACACACGCTTCGTTACAAAAAAAGAGCGGTTTCGGCTCCTTATTTCTAAAACAGAGTTGTGTGCATGGATAACCAGCCAAAGGTAGTAAGGTAAAAATAACCCTCGTTTTATTAACTATCCATGGAGCCCTTGAGAAACAACGAATAAGCAGCACATTAGAAGTTAATATACTCGGTTAACATTTCAATGTTAATATATGTCTTAACTTGATGAGTATATTAACTTTAAACAGGCAAAAATGCACTCAGACTGGAAAGGCATCAATTGGCAAGCCATCGCACAGCGTTTGGTTGAATGCTCGGCTTGCTCCGGTACTGGAGAAAATACCCGAATACCCATCCACCAAAGGCAAGCGCAGATTGAGCATTGTTCTTGGTGCGGTGGCCACGGTTTCTTTGACTCAGAAAATCGACCACAACGAGGTGAACATGAAGCCATCAGTGAATGAATATGATCGCTTGGACGATCTGAGATCAGCTATGTGGAAATCCATGTCAAAACTGGAGCAGCGGCACATCGCCAATCACGATGCCCCAGTTCTTGAACAGAAATATCGGCAAGCTGAAGAAAAGTACTACGTTCTGGAAAAGCAGTGTACAGAATATCGTGATCTATGCGTTTCGCATGGTCTGATGGAATAGGTGCTTACATGCTGATCGGCTACGCTCGCATCTCGACCGACGATCAAAATCTGAATTTGCAAAGAGACGCCCTCAATCACGCCGAGTGCGAGCAAATCTTTGAAGACCAACTTAGTGGAGCGAAAGCTGAACGGCCAGGTCTTCAACAGGCTTTGCAGTATGCGCGGGCTGGCGACACCATAGTGGTCTGGCGGCTGGACCGGCTGAGCCGGTCACTTAAAGACCTGATTGAGATGGTGACATTGCTGGAGTCCAAGGGCATAGGCCTAAGGAGTCTCCAGGAAGCCATCGACACCTCATCCAGTTCCGGTAAGCTGATTTTCCATATTTTCGGTGCGCTGGCCGAGTTTGAAAGAAACTTAATACGTGAGCGTACCCAGGCAGGCCTCCAAGCGGCGCGAGCACGTGGGCGCAAAGGAGGTAGGCCAAAATCACTCAACAAGGATAAACAGGCCCTGGCGGTGAAACTCTATGACGAGAAGAAACACACGGTTGATCAGATTTGCGAAATGATGGGGGTTTCAAAGCCAACTCTTTACAAGTATATAGACGCCGCCAAAAGGCAGTGACCGTGTAGCTGCTGCGATAACCGCCAACTTTTTTAGCAGGTGATTTTCCTACGGGAATTTACGGTTTGAGGTGGATCAGCGAAGGTGAAACCGTAAGTTTCTGTTCGAATGCCCCCGCTAGTCCTACTTGACAGGACTTGTTTAACGAAGCGCCAGACGCGATAGATTCATCGACTAAATCAATGCAGCATTGGCGATCTAAGGCGTGAGTCGTTCGTCCTCTTGATCCTCCCAGATCGCCTGGGATTTTTTTCTTAACACCAGTAGGGCCGCAGTTTCAGCCAAAGCTTTTTCCTTTCGATACAGCTCTCGTTCTAGTGCTTTAATCCGTTTATCGGAACTTCGAGAGTGCTCTTGTAAACGTTTATTTTGAGACCGATCCCAGTCATTAGCTTGCTCGCACGCTGCACGCCACTCTTTGATCTGTTGCGTATGAAGACCCTTTTTACGACAGTAGATAGAAAGCGCGATGTCATTGAGTGCAGATGTTTCTAGTACGGCCACAAACTTGTCTGACGACCCCCAACCTTGAGGGGTAGAATTACCATTAGGCATGAGCTGACCTTTTGCTCTAGCTGCGGCGAGCCAACTATAAAGGGTGCCTTGGGCAATACCTTCATCCTTTGCTAATTGAGACATTGGTTTGTTATTAGGTGGCAACATTTTTTGTAAAATGGCGGCCTTTGGTTTTGCTGGGTAACCCATGTAATCCTCTCATCGCCTCCTGTTTGAACTTTATTGAAGTCCTATAATAACTATCCTGCCACAGGGGGGACCGCCAAAGCGGCGCAAAAGCGAGCGCCATGTATTCAGTATGATTGAAACAGCAAAAGCGAACGGACTTGAGCCATACGATTATCTACGCGCGTTGTTTACACAATTGCCAAGCTGCAAAACGGTTGCGGACTATGAATTACTATTGCCGTGGCATATTAAGCTTGAGGCTGGTTTAAATAAATAGGTGGGGGTTGCTGGAGCGCTTACTTTAAAACAACTTCAGACCCCATAAATTGGCGAATGATGGCCAAGACACGAGAGCAATTCAACATTATCTGGGCCACAAAAATATTCAGCACACGACCCGCTATACTGAATTGGCTTCAGATCGATTCAAAAATTTTTGGAGTGACTGAACAATGATATTACACGCCTTGGCGGAATTTTCGGCGGTTAGGGCTTAGACCCCCAAGACAGACTGGAAAAGCATATTAACTAAACTGCAGTTACACAGAATCTGTTACACCCTCAATCACTATCATACTCATCCTTGTTAGTTTGATTCAAAAAACATACTAGGACGTAATTCAAAACGCTGTGATAGCCTTTCTATCGCAGATCGTGTCAATGTCCTATTTCCATTTAAAACTTTTGAAACTAAAGTTTTCTCGCCAATTTCAGGTAGATCACTGCCTGTTAAACTATGGCTATTCATTAATGCTTTGATTAGGGCTATATCAATTGGAATATTTGTAGCTTTTTTTATGAAGGATGTTAAATCAGAATCTTTCATTTCATACTCTTCTATAGCATGACTTAACATATCTATAAGAGGGTTTAGAGGTTCGTGTTCTCTATCACTAGAGGCTTCAAGAGCTATCTCCAGCTCATTTAAAGTGGCTTCATATTGTTCTTCATTTCCAATCATTGTATATGGGGCAGCCGTTGTCATAAACGTTCCATACGATTCAATTAATGCTGAATTAGCCATAAAGTTCACCTATTTTTCACTTCTATATTTCGCTGTTAATTTATCATAATCAGCGTGATTCACGATGTGCTTTATGTACATACGCTTGTTGACGAACTGAATAAAGGCAAGAATTCGTAAATTATTACCCCCAACATCCAGCACCCACCATTTATCTTTATATTTGAAGTTATCTGTACTCGCGTAAACTCTTTTAAGCTCTTCTGGAGTATTGAAATTTGTTTTACTCAATACCGCATACATATGGAGCAGTGCTTGTTCATCATTTGGGTATTTTCTTGCCGCATCTTTGAAAAGGCGTTTACTGATAACATTCATACTTGTTTAAAAAAGTTGACTGTCAGTCAATTATCAAACAATATTGACACTTAGTCAACTATTGATACCCCATCTACTTGGTAGTTTGATTCAAAATTTGGAGAATTTATCAGCCAAACGAGCTTTTTAAGCAACGCTATATGCCCAATTCACTATGTGACCCTAACCGAATCAACTGCAAAGCCTCATTATTTGCTTTCTATAAATCAAAACAAGATTGGCTTGATGTGGCAGTCTCAATAATCTTTCCAATTCCCTGTTAGAGCATGATCTCGATATTTATCAGCAAGTGTTTGTCTATTAAACTGTGTGCGTGACAGTTTGCGGAGTCAGATTGCAGACGCTTGTTAGGCACTGCATGGCTCATGCTTGCTCTAAAAGTTCGGCAATTGCACCAAGCGCTAATTTGCAATGCGGCCCATTATGTAATCGACCAACAAAACTCAGTAGCTCCGTCAAACGAACATCATCCATAGAAACACTAGACAATAGTTTAGTGACGAATCTGGGGCCATGAGACCCCAAATCTGGACAGAAATTTTCTATCTCGCCAACAGGCACTAGATAGATACCAATCTCCTCCAGCTTATTTTTAAGGGTTGTATAAGATTCCAAAGTGGACATATTTCGTCCCAATCGCCTCCAAAGGCGAAAGTAGTCGATTTAACTAATGATTGTTCAGATAAAAAATCTATATCGAAGACTGCCTTAACTGGGACTCCTACCTTTCGTAGGACGTCTGCCACTTTTGCAACCCCATGTTTACCTCCAGTGGGTACATAAGCTGTATCTAACCATTGATTCGGAGAATTGGAATCCAAGTGATCTGCTACAGAGTTTATAAGCCTACAGTCACTATCATCTTCACAGATAATGGTCTGTTCATGAAAAATCCCTTCGAGTGCATTCGAATATCGTAATTCGGGTTTTTCCCATAAGCCTTTAATAGTAACCCTTGAAGCTTCCATAACCACATTAACATCGCCATCTCTACTAATTCTGAGAATATGGACGCCACCTTGTGTACCTTCTAAAAAACTTCTCAGTATATCACTACTGTGAGTAGCAACAAAAAGCTGGCCATTAACTTCAGAGGCTAATGTCTCACCTAATCGTCTCATTTGTGGAGGATGTAAAAATGCCTCAGGCTCATCGATAAGTGTAATATCTAAATCACTGACTATACTCTCGAACAGAATTCCTGCATAGCTTTTCATCCCGTCGGGTTTTACCCCGACTTTACGGACAGTTTAATAGAGTAAGATTCAGCACTTTGATCATGCTCAAGCTTACGCAGTTTTCGTTGATTATAAAACCGTTCGATATAGTCAAATATGTCGGTTCGAGCTTCCTGCCGAGTTGGGTAATATCGACGATTGACTCGCTCCCGTTTCATTTGGCCAAAAAAGCGCTCAGCCGAGGCGTTATCCGCACAACTTCCAACGGCACTCATTGAACATGTAAGATGATGTCCTTTAAGAAACTGCTGGTACTCATGGCTAGTAAACTGACAACCTCGATCTGAGTGCAATATCGCAAGCCCTTAGGTCGCTGCCATAAGGCCGCCAGGACTGACTGAAGGACGAGATCTCTGTTTTGCACCGAGCTCATTGACCATCCAACAATCACGCTGTTAAACAGGTCTTTGACAACACAAAGATACAAAAAACCTTCGCCAGTCCTTACATACGTGATATCGGTTACCCACTTTTGATGTAAACGATCAATATACCCCATCTAATAATGTGAAGCAGCAAGCATTAAGCTAGTCCCAGATACACCCATTTGGAGACTGACATGACTAAAGTTCAATACTGGCAACAGCACATCATTGATTGGAAGAACAGCGCGCTAACCCAAGCTGTTTACTGCGCACAGAATGACATTAAGGCAAACACCTTGCATTACTGGCGCAAGAAGTTAAGCCCATCTATTCACAAAACCAACAAGCTCATACCTATTAGGGTCCGTTCAGCCACGCCTGTGCGCATCTTGCTCGGTAATCAAGTGGCTATAGAGCTTCCCCTTGAGAGTGTCGCAGAATTACTACTCACCTTAAAAGATAAAGGATTGCTGCATGCTGCGCCCTAAATATAGTGCCCAAGTCTATCTTTATTCGGGTATTGTCGACATGCGTAAATCCATTGACGGACTCGCTGCGCTGGTAGAACAAGAACTCGACCTAAGCCCGATGAATGAAGCTCTATTCGTCTTTTGTAATCGTAAGCGCGATAAGATTAAGCTGCTATATTGGGAGCGAAATGGGTTTATCCTTTGGTACAAACGTTTGGAAAAGCAGCGTTTCAATTGGCTGTCAGCGACGGATGAAACAGCTATTATTGTTGATGGTTACCAGCTCAATTTACTTCTGGATGGCCTGGATATTTTTAACAATAAACCCCATGAAACCTTGTCTTTTAGCAGCATAAATTAGTGGTTGTGTTATAATTCAACCCTATGAAAAGATTGAATAAAAAGCAGCTTCCAGACGATGTAGATACGTTGAAATCAATGGTATTAGCGCGCCAAGATCGTATCCAATTATTGGAAGAGCAAATCATTTTATTCAACCACGGAAAGTTTGGCAAGAGCAGTGAGAAGTGCCCAGAGCAAGCTGAGCTTTTCGATGAAACAGAGCAAGAAGCAGACGATGAGGCGCCATTAATGGCGGAGGTTGTCGAAGAAGAATCCCAAGCCAAACCCGCCACTAAAGCTAAATCCGGTCGCAAGCTTCTGCCACAATCCTTGCCTCGGATTCGCATAGAACATGACCTCACTGACGCAGAAAAAACCTGCGAATGCGGGTGCCAGAAAACCTGCATCGGTGAGGATACCAGTGAACAGCTCGATATCATTCCAGCGGTGATTCAAGTGTTGGTTCACGCACGCAAAAAATACGCCTGCAAGCAGTGCGAGAATGGCGTTCAAATCGCCGCGCTGCCTGAACAGCCAATCCCTAAAAGCAATGCTAGTCCAGGCCTATTAGCGCATATAGCCGTTGCCAAATACCAAGATGCCCTACCTCTCTATCGCCTGGAAACAATCTTCAAACGCTTAAACATTCATTTGCCCCGTAATACGCAAGCAAACTGGATGATCAAAGGCACACAACTGCTCCAGCCCATTTATAATTTACTTAACGATCAGTTGTTGTCTAGTGGCTATATCCATATGGATGAAACGACCGTTCAGGTACTCAACGAGCCTGGAAAAACAGCTGAAAGCAAAAGCTACATGTGGGTGCGGCGCACTGGAGATGTCGATCATCCGATTGTTCTCTTTGATTACCACCCCCACCGGTCCGGCGATGTGGTGACATTGTTGCTGGGTGATTACCAAGGTTATTTGCAGACCGATGACTATGGCAGTTATCTAAAAATAGGCGCTAGTGTGGGGGTGACCCATCTTGGCTGTATGGCACACGCACGCCGGAAATTTATTGATGCGCAAAAAGTCATGCCCAGTAAAAAAGGTAAGGTCAGCAAAGCTGACGTGGCGGTAGAAATGATCGCGGTTCTCTACCGAATAGAAGCAGGGATCAAAGATAACACAGCCACTGAACGGTATAGTGTTCGCCAGCAAAAAAGCATCCCACAGCTAAACAAGATCCGGGCTTGGCTCGATAAAGCGCTAGAAAACACCCTACCTAAAGGTAAGGCGGGGGTTGCGATTGCTTATATGCACAAAAATTGGAAAAAGCTAACCGCTTATACACAAGATGGCCGATTAAATATTGATAACAACCCCGTAGAAAACGCGATCCGGCCCTTTGCTATTGGCCGGAAAAACTGGATGTTTAGTGATAGCCAAAGCGGCGCAAAAGCAAGCGCTATGTACTATAGTATTATTGAATCAGCAAAGGCCAACGGACTTGAACCCTTCGCTTATCTACGTGCTTTATTTACTCAACTGCCCAGCTGCAAAACGGTTGAGGACTATGAGTTGCTACTGCCGTGGAATATCAAACTTGAGGGCGTTTAACATAGTAGGTGGGGTTACTGGACCGCTTACCCTCTAATGAAGAAATAGGTAAGGTTTTTCGAAGCGAAGTCCCTATGTACCCTGAACTATCCATTCGAGAGTTAGTGGCTAATGCTGTTATTCACCAAGATTTTACTCTGACCGGCACTGGGCCAATGATTGAGTTATTTGATGGAAGGTTAGAGGTTACTAATCCAGGAACCCCGCTCGTTGACACTCAACGTTTTTTGGACACACCTCCACAAAGTCGTAATGAGGCTTTAGCTTCTTTTATGCGACGCGTGAAGATCTGTGAAGAGCGTGGTACAGGTATTGATAAAGTTGTATTTGAAACAGAGTTTTATCAGCTTCCAGCACCGATATTTGAGCAGACTGATAATTACACTAAAGCTATTTTATTTGCTTATAAAACACTTAATGAAATGGATACAGAGGATAAAATTAGGGCATGTTATCTACACTGCTGTTTGAAGTACGTTAATAGAGAGTCTATGAATAACACTTCTATAAGAGAGCGTTTTGATATTGATACTGGAAACAGTGCAACTGCCAGTAGAATTATTAAACAAGCAGTAGATGCAGAGTATATTCGCTTGTATGATCCAAAGGCCAATCGTAAAGCGTGGCGTTATGTGCCATTTTGGGCATAAATATTCTGGGCTCATTTGACGGTCATTTGATAGCTCTAGGTGATTATCTTGTTTAGGGCCCTGTAAGGCCTGTGTTTATTGGGATCCGTACAGTATTTTCATTTGATCATTGAAGATATAGCTAGCGAGGGTAAGATGAGATTTTGTACTGAAAGGGTATTTATCCTCGCCTAAAAGTGTCCATCCCACTGTCGTTAACTGTCCATCACTATCCAGCTCTAAAAGAGCATTGTGATGCCTGTAACTGATGAAAATGTAATGTTTGTCGGTCCAAATATGCTGTTGAAAGTAAGCAACGAAGTCTATGAATGTTGATTACTGCACCGACAAATTAAATCTAGAGATACTGAGCAGTTTGGGGTTCTGATCGTGAACTGAGATATATCGGTACTTGGCATACGCACCCACAAAATAATCCTATACTTTCTATTATTGATCTGTAGTGGTCAAGTAAAACTGGCCACAGGATAAGAGACAAGGTTGTACTTTGCCCCAGCTTTATTTGGTGGCAAACCACCATTGTGTCGATGCGGCCTGTATTGGCTGTAATATCCAACAATATACTGCGTAATCGAGACCTTTGCGTCGTTAAAACATGAATACCCCATTGGGGGTACCCATTCGCTCTTTAAGCTTATAAAAAATCGTTCCATCGGCGAATTGTCCCAGCAGTTTCCCCGGCGACTCATACTCTGTTTTATCTGTTTCCTCCAAAGATTTTGACGGAAACTAATGCTGGTGTAATGGCTTCCTTGGTCCGAATGAAACATGACTCCGTTTGGTTGGCCACGTAATTCGTAAGCCATATTTAGGGCTTGCTTCGTTAAGTTGCTATCGAGTGATTTAGATAGCGCCCAACCAATGGGCTTACGAGCAAACAAATCCATAACGACTGCCAAGTAACTCCATCGCTGTCCTGTCCAAATAAAGGTGACGTCTCCGCACCAAACTTGATTGGGAGCACTCACGTCAAACTGCCTGTTCAGCGTATTCGGTATTGCGGCATGAGGCTGTGCTGCCTTCATATACGCATGTTTAGGCAATTGGCAACTAACTAGACCAAGGTCTTTCATTAGCCGCCTGGCCCGGCCACGGCTTAAATCAATACCGTCCTGAGACACCATGGCCGCAATACTTCTTGAGCCAGCAGAGCCATTGCTAAGCTTATGTTTTTCACTAATAAGTGCGCGGAGCTTGATCTTGTCATAATTGATGGTACTTCGACGACCACACCAGTATTTATAAGTACTGCGACACACATCAAACTGCTCACAGAGCACTGTCGTCGCGTAGCTCCCTTGAAGTCGACGAACCCGCTTTAGCTGCTCAGTGAATTCGACATCAAGAGAGCAGTGGTGGTATCAAGGGGTCAGTGCAACAACCTATAATTTATGAGGCACTAGGTTGTTATGAAGGACTTGTCAAAACGTGGTTTAGACCATAAGGAAAAACTAAAAGTATGGAGCTTATGGCGTCAGGGTAAAACTCTCAGCGAAATAGGTTTGACGGTCGATCGACAACGAGAAGAGCGAGAAAATATTTCCAGGGGATTAGTGTCAGCTCTGTCAATAAGAGCAATCGCCCGAACGATAGCAAGGGCTCCATCAACGGTAAGCCGTGAAATTAGCCGTAATGGCGGTATATTGGCCTATCGGGCAATGATTGCAGACAAGAAAGCGTTTGAACGCGCTCTACGGCCAAAATGTTGCACACTTCAAAAAGGAAATCATCTCAGCCGATGAGTTGAATCTAAGCTGTTGGATGATTGGTCGCCTGACCAAACATCTGGCGGGCTTAAATTTACTTTCCCGTTATCCCCAAGGATGTGGGTATCGCACGAAACTATTTATAAAACCCTATTTGTGCCATCCCGCTGCATTTTCCATAAATCTGTACTAATGCATCTTCGATCGAAACGCAAACTGAGGCATGGAAAACGCTCAACCAACAAAGGCGTATACAAAGGCATTATTGGTGCCAAAACAATACATGATAGGCCGCTTGAAATTGAAGGAAGGGCGACGATAGGCCACTGGGAAGGCGATTTAATCTCTGGAAGTAATAATACACATATAGCTACGTTAGTTGACCGTAAAGCAAGATATACCGCACTAGTTCAAGTCGACGGCAAAGACACTAAAAGTGTAATTGATGCGCTTATTCTCAAGTTCAATTCTTTCCCCGATGAGCTTAAAAATACATTAACTTGGGACAGGGGAATGGAATTGGCAGACCATCACCGGTTTACCGAGGGCACTGAAGTCGATGTGTACTTCTGTGACCCACGCAGTCCCTGGCAAAGAGGTACAAATGAAAATACGAATCGATTACTGCGACAGTACTTCCCAAAGAAGACTAGCTTACGAGGCTTCGATCAGCATTACCTAGATAATATTGCCAACAAGTTAAATAAACGGCCTAGAAGAGTGCTGACGTATTTAACACCGGCTGCTATGATTGAAAACCATGTTGCACTGACCCCTTGATACCACCCTGGCCTTTTTTAGTATTTCCTTCT
>Ga0209502_10003816_pt1 | contig 11615 bp, 9 predicted proteins | sample ArcticOcean_MG_C_10_FD_187442 | JGI IMG/M metagenome (GOLD analysis project Ga0209502, IMG submission 187442) | Marine microbial communities from western Arctic Ocean - ArcticOcean_MG_CB11_90 (SPAdes) (version 2) | ecosystem: Environmental > Aquatic > Marine > Oceanic | place: Arctic Ocean...
AAAGAGACAAAGCAGGCTTACTTACAGAGCAACATAAAAGCGACCATGAGCGACACTTCTCTTCAGGACCAGATCGACGATGCCACTCTTGACTTCACCCTTGGTGAAAGCGGGGCGGCGATTACGAAACTTTCTCAGCTTAAACAAACTCACCCCGAGTCCTTCGGTGTATGGCATGCTTTGACCGAAATCTATTTCTCAGAGGGTGATTATGACGCCGCACTCCAAACAGGCGAGCGGGCCCTCGAGCTTTGCCCGACTGACATTCATATTAATACAAGTCTTTCCCGGATCTGGGTCGAGCGGGGTGACAAGGATAAGGCAGAACATTTTGGCGCACAGGCACGTATGCTAGGCTGGAAAGATGAACTCAAGTCACCTCCGGAAGAGGACGACATTTAGAGGCATTGACAGCCCCGAATCTAGCCACCTAAATCCTCAGTTACATGGAAGACGTTACCTACACGCTGGAATTTGAAAAGCCGCTACGCGAGCTGGAGAAACAACTAATTACACTGAACCAAGTCTCGCAGGAGTCGAAGGTGGACGTGTCGAACGAAATTGAGGCGATCGAGTTCAAGATCGAAAAGATTAAAAAGGATATCTACTCTAATTTGACACCTTGGCAGCGCGTGCAGCTCTCCAGGCACCCTAAGCGTCCTTACTCTCTTGATTATATCGGTCTCATTTTTACTGATTTTGAGGAACTCCATGGTGACCGCCGCTTCCGAGAGGATGCTGCCATTGTGGGTGGCCCTGCTTTCCTTGACGGCCAAGCCGTGATGGTGCTCGGCCAGCAAAAAGGTCGTAATACTCGCGATAATTTGAAGCGTAATTTCGGCTGCCCGCACCCTGAAGGCTATCGCAAGGCGATGCGCTTGATGAAAATGGCCGAGAAGTTTGGTATGCCCGTGGTCACCTTGATCGACACTCCGGGAGCCTACCCAGGAATTGGGGCTGAAGAGCGCCATGTGGCTGAGGCCATCGCGGTGAACATTCGCGATATGAGTGCTCTTGAAGTCCCCATCGTGTCCATCGTGATCGGTGAGGGCGGCAGTGGCGGTGCGCTTGGCATGGCCGTGGCTGATGAGGTCATGATCTTGGAAAACGGCTACTACTCAGTAATTTCACCTGAAGGTTGCGCGGCGATCCTCTGGAAAGATCGTGCCGCAGCCCCGCAAGCGGCCGATGCGCTCAAGTTTAGCCCAGAGTATTTACAGAAGTTTGGCGTCGTTGATCGTGTGATCTCTGAACCAATGGGAGGCGCGCATCGCGACTTCGATTTAGCGGCCAAGGCTCTAAAAGAGGCCATTGTTGACTCACTGGGTAAGCTTAAAAAGAAGAGCACTAAGAAGCTGTTAGAAGATCGCTATACAAAGTTCCGTAATCTCGGAGAGTTTGCCGAAACGGCCAAAGCCGCCAAGGCATAGGATCGTAAATTACCTAATTTAGCTCAGCTTAAAGAACTAGCTTAGGTGAGCCCATTATCTGTCTAGCTTTTCTGCTGTCTCTTGTTCGAGACGTTCAATGTATTCAGATACGTTACAGGTGAGCATTCGAGTGCTACCAGGCGACACTTCGAGTACTTTATTCACCACACCGTCAAGGAAGGCACGGTCGTGACTCACTAAAATGACGGTGCCTTCATAGAGGTTGATCGCCTCTTGGAGGACTTCCTTCGATTTTATATCCAAGTGATTAGTCGGTTCGTCCAAGACCATGCAGTTGGCTGGGTGCATAAGCATTTTAGCTAGTGCGACGCGGTTCTTTTCGCCACCGGAGAGGACTGAAGTCTTCTTGAGGGCCTCGTCACCAGAAAAGAGGAGAGCGCCGAGTGCGCCGCGCGGGTTAGCATCATCATTACCAATGGCAGCCTTTTCAACCTCATCGAGTACGCTGTTGTTGGGATCGAGCTCGTCAGCTTGCGACTGGGCAAAGTAGCCGAGTACTGTGTTGATACCTTTTTCAACTTCGCCGCTTTGGAAGGGTTCGGTGCCTGCCATGATTCGGGCGAGAGTGGACTTACCCGCACCATTGACGCCGACTACCGCGATACGGTCGCCTTTGTCGATTCGTAGGTCGAGACCATCAAAGATGATATTGTCCCCATACGCTTTATGCAGACCGCTAATTGTGATTACTTTGGCACTTGCAGGGGGAGATTTTGGGAAACGGAAAAACATCTTCTTCTCGTCACGTGGTATGGTGATCAATTCGATTTTTTCGAGTGCTTTGATCCGGCTTTGCACCATACTGGCCTTTTTTACATTAGAGCGGAAACGATTGATCCAGTCTTTGACTTCCTTGATCTCCTTTTGCTGATTTGCGTAGGCTTTACGTAGAGTTTCAAGGCGCTTATCGCTCTCGCCTACATAGTAGCTGTAGTTACCTTTAAAAGTGGTTAAGTTGCCGAGCTTGAGCTCCAGCGTGCGGTTTGTAACCTCATCGAGGAAGGCACGATCGTGAGAGATGACGATGAGTGCACCTTGGTAGTGTTTAAGGTATTGCTCGACCCAGTGCTGAGATACGATGTCCAAGTGATTGGTCGGCTCGTCGAGTATGATCAGCGATGGATTCTGTAAGAGTAATTTGGCTAATGCGATACGCATCTGCCAGCCGCCTGAAAACTCACCAGTGTCACGTTCAAAGTCGCCCTCGCTAAAACCCATTCCAAGAAGAATGCGTTCGATTCGAGATTTCATTTTTGCAGGCTCGTGGTCTTCGAGTTGCTGCTCCCATTCTCCCATTAAATCAATGAGGTCGTAGTATTCATCTGCCGAGGTATCCATCTCTAGCATCTCCTCTTCGGCCTTCTCTAGGTTTTTCTGTAGCTCGAGAATATCGCCAAATGCACTCTCCGCCTCTCCAAAGAGAGTTTTGCCCGAAACTGAGATGCCATCTTGCGGCAGGTAACCGACACTGACGTAGCCAGCCTTATCGACTGTACCTCCGTCGCTGTCGAGCTCACCCATGAGCATGCGGAGCAGGGTAGTTTTACCCGAACCGTTGGAGCCAACGAGGGCAATTCGGTCGTGCGCGTTAATGACACAGTTGATCTTATTGAAAAGAACCTTCTTGCCGAAGTTATGGGTGACTTGATTAATTGTGATCATGTAAGAAAGGTTAGCGCGCAATGAAACAAGTGGGCTAGTTAATTGCAAAGAAAAAGCCCAGGATGACTTTCTCCTGGGCCTAGGGCATTTTAACTATTTGAATTTAGTCGCTATTGGGTGTCCCGCTCTCTCTTGCCCATTTGCTTTCTTAGCTGGTGCATTTCTTCCTCTGAGATTTGACCGTCGCTGTCCGTATCAATCTTATCGAAGTTTTCTACCATTTTCTTGAGACCTGCTTCTGTCGCTTCGTCTATTGAAATTGATCCATTTTGGTCGGTATCAGCGGCTTTTATGTCTTCACGACCCTGCTTAGATTTTTGGCCACGGTTTTCGTGCGCATGGAGCAATTCTTCCTCGGAGATTTCACCGTCGCTGTTTGCGTCTATTCTTTCGAAGTATTTTGCCATGAATCCCTTCGCTTCGTCCCCAGTGATCGAACCACTGCCATCGCTGTCTAAGCGTTCAATTATTTCATCGGGTGTAGGAGGCACACGGTTGTCATCTCGATCTTCTCTCTCTGGCTTAGCTTGAGAGTTCAAGGTAATTAGTGTGGTACTCAGGAGCATTAGGAGTATTGTTTTAATATGCATGGGTTTTAATTTGATTGTTACTATATTATACGCAGTAAATGTGCTGCGTATATATCATATCGCCGCTGCGTGTAGGAAAGTTTCAGCGTATATCTAAAACAGGGTTGGAAGAGATTATATTTTAGTAAATTACTTCTTTAGTAAACAACACGAAGGCCTTTTACATCTTAATAGCTAAGTAATTAGTGTGTTGTGTTATAATACTAAATGCTCAGTTTTGATCTAGCTTATGTTTGAAACATTTGAATTTATTAATGAGGACTTCCCTTGGTTTTTCGCCTGCTTGGTAGCTATTTTTGGCGCTATAGTCGGAAGTTTTCTCAATGTTTGTATCTATCGCATACCTGCAGAGCGTTCGGTTATATCGCCTGGATCTGCCTGCGAGTGCGGTAGGCCCATCGCATTTTATCGTAATATTCCAGTCCTAAGCTGGATACTACTTAAGGGTAAAGCTAGTTGCTGTGGGCAGCCTTTTAGTCTGCGTTATCCTGCGATCGAGTTACTCACAGCTGTCCTCTTCTTTTGGGCTTGGTCGATTCATTCGCCTACCGTAGCCATCTTGGGAATGCTCTACATCTCTTTTTTGATCTGTGCTACTTTTATTGATTTAGATCACATGATCATACCAGATCGCTTTTCTATTGGTGGGATGGTGATAGGGGTTGTACTGTCTATTTGCTTCCCTGCCTTACATGAGATTGAGGGCTTGCTGATTATTTCTAATATCCAATCAGGAATTACTGCAATTATTGGCGCACTAGTGGGCGCAGGTTTAGTCTATTGGATAGCAGTGCTGGGCGAGGTCATTTTTCGAAAACCTGCCATGGGGGAGGGGGATGTTAAGTTTGCCGGTTTCATTGGAGCTTTCTGTGGTTGGCAAGGAGCAGTATTTGCTATGTTCGGCGGTGCCTTACTTGGGACAATAATTTTGCTACCTTACCTTCTGATTGTGCGCCTCGTAGCGGGGCAGGATACGGATTGCTTAGTGGATGAATCCAAGGATGGGGAGAATGAAGGCGAAAGCGTGCAGTTTGGTATGCAAGTACCCTTTGGTCCAATGCTAGCAGGTGCAGGCCTAATCTACTTTCTCGGGTTTAATGTCTATGTTGATGCCTATTTCACCGAGTATATTAGTTATTTTTTCGGGTCTTAGTAGACTCGAAGAAGGGATAAATCACTTACTCTGCTGTGCGCGAGAAATCTCAAAAAATTACTTGGCATCGTGCGATTGAGACCTACAGTCCACGACTTCTCAACTTTTTGGTGAGATATGCAAGTGGCTAAAGCACGCAGACTGTAAATCTGTTCTCTATGAGTTCGCTGGTTCGAATCCGGCTCTCACCACCATTTTAAAGGTCGTCCGGAAGGGCGGCCTTTTTTAGTGAATAAGCACACACTGGACTCACATCTTGCCCTTGACGAAAGCGATCAGTTGTTTGGCAATCGGGATGCGGCGGTAGACTATGTCGGTGGGATCCCAGTAATCTTGGTGAAAGATAACCTTACCATCGCTGTTAAAACGCATGTGAGTGACACCGATTGACTCCTCCCAAGTGCCAGTAGGGGTCTTTTTGAAGTCTAAACGCATCGTCCAGTCTAAGTAGTAGTCGCCGCCGCTACGGGCGAAACGATTGAAGACGAATTCAGCATTTTCAAGCGGATTGAGGCCAGCGAGCAAGTATTCGCGGATGGACTCAGCGTTTTCAAAATGTTTAAAGGCGTCCCGGAAGTAGGTCTTCTCCGCATAAACTTGTGTCACGTTTTTGGAGAGATTTTCATAACTGTAATCGCTATACAATGCTGCGACCCGTTCTAGCATGGCAGACTCAGCCTCCGACCCTGGTTCGGGCGACTCTTTTAGGTGTGACTCAGATTGAGTGAGGGCTTGCAGGTAGCGCGCGTCGGGAGTGGTCTGTGTATGCATATCGGATGTAGACGAACATGCCATTACGCTGAAAGCGATGGCAGTTAGAGTTAAAGTTTGAAGGTAACGATTAATCACTAAATAAACTAAGCGTCAGCTGGTGGAAAAACTTACATATACGAGTAAGGTTTTCATCTTTATCGGCGTTTAAATTATAGTTCAAAATGCATATTGTTATTCAAATAGTGAAACATGTTCTAAATACAGATACAATGGTATTGGGCGGTATAGGAAAACCCCTGCAGATGTGTTCAGATGAAATTGAGTTCGGTGAACGGTCTACTGTGCATTACATTTTCGCTGAGTCGCAATAAGCTATGTCTGAATATAATAAACCTCTGAAAATAGCGGTGGTTGGCTGCGGCGTGGCCGGGCTAACAGCTGCGTGGCTTCTCGGGCGTAAACACGATGTGCACCTGTTTGAGAAAAACGACTACGTTGGCGGTCACACGCGCACACTGAAAGTTCCAGACGGTGCGGACGCGGGTATGCCCGTGGACACTGGTTTTATAGTAATGAATCATCGAAACTATCCATGCTTTACCAAGGTATTAGAACAGCTTGGCGTGGCGGTCGAAGATAGCTCGATGACTTTCAGCTTTTACGACCAACAAACGGACTATGGCTATGCGGGTAACAACCTGACCACGCTTTTTCCGTCAATTAGCTATTACTTTAAGCCGAAGCACTTAAGCTTCGTCTGGGATCTCATACGTTTCGCTCGGATTGGCTATCGAGATTTGAACAGTGGCTATCTTGAGGGCAAGAGCCTAGGTAAATACTGTAAGAAACGACGCTTCGGGCATGCCTTCTTGAACAATTACCTTTATCCCATGGGCGCCGCCATATGGTCGTCACCGATTGAAGAGGTGCATCGTTTCCCTGCACAACCCTACTTACACTTTCTGGAAAACCACGGTCTGCTACGCCTAACAAATCGTCCTCAATGGAAGTTTGTAAAAGGAGGAAGCCGCACCTATATAGAAGCAATGCTCAAACAGTTTGACCATGCTCCGAGTTTGAGCGCAGCACCTGCGGGTATTCGCCGACATGATAATGGTGTCACACTGGTTACGCATAAGGGTGAGTCGCTGGAATTTGATCATGTCGTGATTGGCGCCCATGCGGATGAGGCGCTCAAGCTACTGATCGATCCAAATAAGAAAGAAGAAAAGCTACTCTCCCCATGGCGCTACCAGCAGAATGAAGTGGTACTTCATACGAGTTCAACGCATCTGCCACCGGACCGTAAACTCTGGGCTTCGTGGAATTTCATGCGGGAACCGGGTCAAGCAGACGAGCGACCAGTTTCAGTGAGTTATTATATGAATCGTCTGCAGAATCTCCAGACCCAGAATGATTACATCGTGACTCTCAACCCAGGCGTTGAGATACCCGAGGCGAGCGTGATCAACCGCACTACGCTCACCCATCCGCTCTATTCTTTTGAGTCGATGGATACGCAAGACAAACTCCGGGCTAATAACGGGAAACAAAACACTTGGTTTTGCGGAAGCTATTTTGGCTATGGATTTCACGAAGATGCCGTTCGCTCGGCAGTCGAAGTCGCGCAGGGATTTGGAATCGAGCTATGAGATTCAGTAGGAATCAATTCTCTATATTTTACCACGTCGCTTTGGAGTGTCGGACTTTGCATCGAAAGTGTGTCGCATGATTTTGAATTCACAGATATTCCGTGGCTTAGTTGTGCACGAGAGGTACAGCCCGCAGTCACACAAATTTAGCTACCCAATGAGTTTCTTCGGATTCGACCTGGCTGAGCTAAAACTTATCAACGCGCAGGCCTCTATTTTCGGTTACAATGAGGCTAGGCCTTTGCGTTTGAATGATAGCGACTATCTGCATGGCAGTCCTGAACCAATCTTAGAGCAACTGGATCGCTTACTGCCTGCTGAAGAGCCCAGGCAACACACAATACTAATTAGTTCGCCTAAGTATTTTGGCTACGCTTTCAATCCTGTGAACTTTCATTTGCGCATGGAGGGGAGGCGATTGCTTTGCGCCGTGGCGGAGGTCAACAACACATTCGGTGATCGACACGTTTATCCGCTTACAGACTTAGAGCAAATCGACGATCAGACGTGGATAACGCGTTGCATGAAAGACTTTCACGTTTCTCCTTTCAACGACATGACTGGAGAATATCGGTTTACCTTTCGTATTGAAGAAAATGAAATATTTCTAGGTATTGACCTCTACAAGGATGGGGCGTGCGTCATGAAAACTTATATACAAGGCCAAGGTCAGTCCTTAACGAATGGAAGCATCTTCCGTTATGCCTTGTGTCATCCCTTTGATACTGCACTCAACAGTATGCCAAGGATCGTTTGGCAAGCCGCATTACTCTATTATAAAAAAAAGATGAGGGTCTTCAAGAGGCCATCTCCTAAATCAAGCGATACGCTCATAGATCGCGACGTAGAGGGTGATGACCGACCTGTCACATGATTTGCATGAGCTATTCCTGCAGCTAGACGCGAATGGCTAAAAAGTGTGGCCGTATAGATTCGGCAATCCAAACTTAGACCGAGGGCGTGTATTCGGGAATGTGCTTCTGGATGGTGCCTTTAATGACTGCTACATTCGTGTCGTGCATCGCAGATTCTAAATCTTGAGAGATTTGGCTCATGTTGATTTGCGAATCACTTGAGGCGACAAACCGCATAACGCAAGGATGCTGTGTGGCTTGCAATGTTTCACTGAGATGCTGCACCTCTTCAAATAGCTTTTCACCCGCTTGAAGGCCGGTAAACTCAATGTCGATATCAGTGCCTTCCCGCAGGCCACTTAAGGTGATCATTTGCCGCGCGACATCGAGGATTTTGACAGGCTCCCCCATGTCTAGCACAAGGATATCCCCGCCAGCACCTTCGGTGGCTGACTGTAGGACTAGGCCGACGGCTTCTTCGACCGTCATAAAGAAGCGAGTGACATTTGGGTCAGTCACTGTTATTGGACCACCTGTTGCGATTTGATTACGAAAGATGGTGACCACACTTCCAGATGAACCAAGTACGTTACCAAAACGAACAGCCATGAACTTCGTGGTATTAGTATCTGTATTCTGTTGTGCAGTCAGTGATAGTTCAGCCAGACGTTTGCTCGCACCCATCACGCTGGAAGGGTTGATTGCCTTATCGGTAGAAATTAAAATGAAACGCTCGACCTTGCATTGGCTCGCGATGCGTGCGAGCTGCTGGGTTGCCAAGAAATTATTACGCAGAGCCTCGGCAGGCTGAGTTTCCATCAGATTAACGTGCTTGTGTGCCGCTGCATGAAATACGACCTCCGTGCGATGTTGAGCGAAGACTTTCTCTAGTTGTTCGGCATTAAGAACATCGAGCACCTGGGTAGTTACTTGCGTCTTACCTGTATCTTTTACTTTTAGAACATTTTGCTGGAGATTGAAAATTGCAATTTCTGCCTGATCAATGCAAAGCAGACTTTGGGGAGAGTAGTCGAGTATTTGAGCGACTAATTCACTGCCAATACTGCCACCTGCACCCGTAACCATGACGCGCTTGCCGTGTAGCAAAGTAAGGATGCCTTCAGAGTTGAGATCGACTGGGTCACGACCGAGAAGGTCTTCTAGCTGGATTGGACGAAGTTGAGAGAGCTCGGCTCGCCCGCTAACAAGATCAGTTAGAGCGGGCACAGTGTCGACAGAAAGTCCTGCATCGCGGGCAAGTTCGGCGACATGGCGCATACGTTTAGTTGATGCTGATGGAAACGCTATAACCACTTTGGACGTATTATAGCGTTTGGCTATTGTGGCTAATTCATCGACTACATCGGCAACTAAAACGCCGTGAACATAGCGACCTATCTTCTTAGCGTCATCATCGAGAAAGGCGACTGGACGCATACCAAGACGAGCCTTATTCATTAAGTCTGAGCAAAGGCCCGCACCGACTTCGCCTGCACCGATTATAATCACGTTCTCGGAGTCGTCCATCGTGAACCAATCTGTGACGCCCCGGCTAGATTTAATGCGCATCAGAATCCGAAAGGCCGCGATGGCAAGAAAGCTGATTAAGAAGTAGGTGAGGATAACAGCGCGAGGTGGTACGTCTGTGCCTTTATAGACATACCACATTGACAGTAAGATGAGTGCGTTTGAAGCAAGGCCACCGAAAAGGCGAAACACATCTGGCAAACGGAAATAAGACAAGATAGAGTCAAACTGTCCGCAGGCTAAAAGCATCATCAACTGTAAGCCAACAACCCATCCGACCATGTTAATCCGATCGACTGCATGATTGCTTGGAACATTAAAATCGAAGCGTAATTCGTAGGCAATCCAATAGCTCGCGAGTGAAACGATGGCATAAAAGACAAGCAAAGAAAGCGTCCTCGAGTTGAGGTATTTAACTACAAGATTGGCGCTCATAATTTAGATCGACCTTGAGCTAAAGTTGCTTTGATCGTTGTAATTACAGCTTTGCGATCAGACTGATGCATACCAGAACCACTGGGCAAGCAAAGGCCGTCCTTGAAGAGCTCTGCCGCCAGTTCGCCACCATGGCAGGTTTTCTCTTTGAATACGGGCTGAAGATGCAGCGGTTTCCATAGTGGGCGTGCTTCGATGTCGGCTGCTTCCAGCGAAGCTATTAGAGCGTCGCGTGAGCTACCGCTGGTTTCGCTGTCTACAGTTAGGCAGGTGAGCCAATAATTAGCAGCTTCAGGGTCCGCGACAGGCATAAACTCGATGCCGGGTAGTGCACTGAGTTCGGCGTGGTAGGCCTCGAAATGAGCACGACGGATATCGATACGGCGCTGGAGATCGGCTAGCTGACTATTTCCAAGCCCTGCGAGCAAATTACTCATTCGATAATTATAGCCAACTGCTTTGTGCTCGTAGTGGGCTACTGGTTCACGGGCTTGTGTGGCCAAGTAGCGGGCCTGCTCAATGGACTCACTGTCGTTTGACAGTAACATGCCACCGCCGGAGGTGGTAATGATCTTGTTACCATTAAAAGAGAAAAAGGAAAACGCACCCATTGAACCCGCTGGACGTCCGCAAAAGCTTGCCCCCAGTGCTTCGGCTGCGTCTTCGATCAGGGGCACATCGTATTTCGCGCAAATAGCGAGAATAGCTTTCATATCAGCGCATTGCCCGTAGAGGTGCACGACGATGACGGCTTTGATATTATTATCTTGCTTGAGTGCTTGCTCTAGGAGCATTGGATCCATGTTCCATGTTCGTGGCTCGCTATCGACGAAGATTGGTTCTGCACCAAGATAACAGATTGGGTTGGCACTCGCAGCAAAAGTAAAAGTTGGACAGATTACGGCATCACCTGCGCCGACGCCAAGAATTTGCAGGGCGAGATGAAGAGCGGCCGTGCCTGAGTTTAGTGCAACAGCATGTTTGCGGTTGGCGCGACTCGCGACTGCCGACTCGAATGAATCGAGCGCTGGACCAGCTGGAGCTACCCAGTTAGAAGTCAATACGGCATCTACGCTCGCGTGGTCTCGCGGGCTAATATCTGGGGGTGATAAGTAAATGCGGGACATAATCACCACTATGTTCAACGATAGAACTGTTTATTTCCAACCTTAATTACGGTAATTTAGCGAGGGGACAACCCTAGTTCCTGGAGGCGAGACTAGGTAAAATGTTGAGAGACGCACTCAGCTCGACCAGATCCATGGGAATCTACGAATAATTGCATGAACTATTTCCTAGCTACTCACTCTAGAGCCTTGAAATTAGCAACTCTCGCTGGAAAATCATCTCCTTTGGTAGTTTACTGTGCAGCTTTAGGAAAAGTTCCTCGTGTGGTAAAGTCTGCATACGAGCACGGTCACGATCGACATGCATAAGCTCGTCAAAGTCTTCTTCACGCATCTCGAGACCACGCCAGTCGAGATCACTGTAACGTGGCATCCAACCGACAGCTGTTTCTTTTGCTCCAGCGCGACCGGTGGCACGTTCAACTATCCAGCGTAGCGGTCGCATGTTAT
>Ga0209502_10003822_pt1 | contig 11600 bp, 12 predicted proteins | sample ArcticOcean_MG_C_10_FD_187442 | JGI IMG/M metagenome (GOLD analysis project Ga0209502, IMG submission 187442) | Marine microbial communities from western Arctic Ocean - ArcticOcean_MG_CB11_90 (SPAdes) (version 2) | ecosystem: Environmental > Aquatic > Marine > Oceanic | place: Arctic Ocean...
AAATTCATACAGAAAATTCCCATAAATATACTTTAAAAAGTTTTAAAAACTTAGTAGGTAAAGCCGGATGGAAAATCGATACCACTTGGGTTGATGATAAAGGGCTTTTTAGTGTTCATTGCTTACTGTAATTTCTATTTTAACTTTACTAATCGTATAGTCCTGGCGATGAACCACCATACAAAAGCAATTATAGATAAAGAAATTCCCATTATGATTACATTAGTTGGATAACCATAAAGCATTTTTAACCAAACATTGGTAACTATTGCTAGAAAGGTAGATGCAAGTCCAAAAATTATCCAAAAAAGTCCTTTAATAAAACTCATGTTTCGATCCTACTATAAGAAAAATATGTGTGAAACTATTTATTAAATAAAAGAAAATATTAAAGAATTTATAAATAAATTTAAGTAACAGATTAAAAATCATTTAAAGTAGTGGTTAAAATATTAATTGATGAATTCAGACTTTTATTAGAGGTGCAAATTGGTGGAATAAGCCCTATTACATTACCTTCAATTCCACATTCCCAGGTAATTAAACCTTTTGTTAACAGTTGTGCTCTTATTAAATTAGTAAGATCTTTTTCTTTTGAATAATTTATGTCTATCTCTATTCCCCACATATTTCCAATACCCCTAAAATCATTAACTGACTTATATGATTTTAAAATATTTTTTTGAGAAATCATAAAATTTTCAATCCTTTTAATTTTTTTTAAATAATTTATTTTTTTTAATATTTTTAAGAAAAAAAAAGAATTGTATATAGAAATTATATTACCTTGAAAAGTCGATGACTGAGCACCCGGAAAATCATGATCTAATGTATTATTAAAAGCAACTAAACCTAATGGCATTCCACCACCAATAGGCAACCCTAAAAACAGAAAAAATACTGACTCGTTAGAACTAAAAAGAAAATTTAATTTAAAGCTAGCCGGTATAAGAAAAAAGACTGTTAATTAATAATTAATTACATAGATGTTTGTAGTCATCTTGTGTTGTTACTGTTTCAAAATTTGCTAATGAATTTAGAAATAGTTATTTAAAATAGATATCAATACCCATTTGTCCTAATTATTTGTTTAAAAGCATTTTTTTTAAATAATTAAATGACATTAGTAAAGGTACTTTATATTTAGTTTGTCCAGGCAAGTTTTCATTATTATGTGTGTACCTAATAATTGTTTTAATTTTTGCAGATTTTGCAGCTTCTATTCCTATATCAGAATCTTCGATTACCAAGATGTTGTTGATCGGTATATTAAGATCATTAACTGCTTTTAAATACCCGTCAGGCATTGGTTTTGGCTGTAATTTACCAGAACAAGATATTATGTCTTTTTTTTTAAAATTTTTAATATTAAATCTAAATAATGTTTCATTAATATATTTTTTAGAAGCATTTGATACTATTTTTGTAGGAAGTTTATTTTTTTTTAAAAAGTTTATAATTCCTGTTGTTAACTTTAATTCACTAGCAAAAAGCGAATGTAGCTTTTGCCTGTATATTGAATTTAATTTTTTTTTTTGGTTTGTATCTAAATTACTCTTTAATAAAATTTTCCATACATTTTCTGATATCATTCCTATAGTTTTTTTATAAGTTATTTTATTATCGTATTTTAAATTCATTTCTATAAGTGAGAGTTGGGCAGCCTTAAACCATAATGGTTCGGAGTTTACTATAACTCCATCAAAGTCAAAAATAATTGCTAATATTTTATTCTTATTGGGAGAGTTCATTAATTTTAGGATATAAATCAATTAAAGAGGTATATAATTTTTTGAATATTAGATATTTTTTTTTATAATAATTAGAATATTCTTTTTGAAATCTGATAATCTTATTTTGTTTATTTAGTAAACTAGACTGTTCATAAGATGTATATAAATCAACTGATTTAGCGGCTAAAAAAGCTACACCCTTAGAAGAACCATGATGCCCTTCAACAACTGATATGTTTTTTTGAATTACATTAGACATAATTTGCATCCATACTTTACTTTTAGAACCGCCATCAGAAGCAAATATATTATCAATTTTAATTTTATTTTCTTTCAAAACTTCTAGGTGATGATTAAACGCAAAACAAATAGACTCTAAAAAAGCTATCCAAAGATCTTCGATGTTATGATTAAGAGTTAAACCTGTAATTGTTCCTTTGGCATTTGTGTCATGTATTGGAGTTTTTTCACCTAAGAAATATGGTAAAATTATACATGTAGTTTTTAAGTGAGATTTTTTTGAAATTAATTTATCCAAACTAGAATGATTAAGTTTTTTTTTATCATTATTTACTAGGTCTAAAAACCAATTTAGTAGAGAGCCTGAGGTAGCCATACATCCATTAGGCATGTAAAGTCCTGGAATAATATGATAATCATTAAATAATCTAGTATCCTCAAAAGGCTTATTAGTGGCAATCATAATATCACCAGCACCACCAAATTTTAACAGAACATCTCCTGATTTTTTTACGCCAGCTGTAAATGCTGACACTATATGGTCCGCACATCCTGAAATAATAGGAATATTTTTTGGAAGACTTGTTTTTTTAGCGATTGAATTCTTTAAAGTTCCGATAATTTTTTCTGATGATGAAATAGGAGGCATCCAAGATTTTTTAATCTTACCTAATTTTAAAAGCTCATTAGAATAGTTTTTAGATTTAAAATTTATTAATCCAGATTCTAAAGCCCAATTATGCTCTATATTAAAACAACCTGACAACTTGTAATTTATATAATCGTAAGAGCCTAAAATCTTATTAATTTTTTTATAATTATGAGGTTCATTTTTTTTTAACCATAGAACTTTAGGTGCGATTAACTGTTGATTAACTCCGCATTTTGTTGATTTGGTAAAATTTTCTTTTTCTTTTTTATTTTTGAATATAGATTTTAATTCTTTTTCAACTCTTGAGTCACTTTGCTGAATACTATAACGAATAACTTGATTATTTTTATCTAAAATAACTAATGCTGGTAACATGCCTGTTACACCAATAGAACAAATATTAATTTTTTTATTTTTTGAAAAAAATCCAATTTCATTAAGAATGGATTGTGTGTTTAGCCACCATTGATTGGGATCCTCTTCAGCCCAACCAGTTTTTTTTGAATATAGTTTAACTGATCTGGAGCTTTGAAATATTATTTTATGATTAAGAGTATTTAAAACAACACCAATTGTAGATGTTGTGCCGATATCTAAACCCACTACGCAATTCATGAACCTCTAATTTCATTAACTTTATCCATAAATTGTAAAACTCTTTTACCATCTACCTGATTCCATGTAACGCCGTCATACTTCAATGAAGTGCCTACAACGCATCCATCGGCTACCTTTAATATAGAATCCAAAGTTTCGAGCTTTACTCCAGTATTTGCAAATAATGGAACAGATTCATTGAGAGCTTTTTTTGCCTCGTTAAGATTAGTTAAATCAACATCCTCTCCTGTAATAGGTCCAGATACACAAATTGCATCTGCTGTAGAGGAGAAAACTGCACTTTTCGCTTTTTGAAAAATACTCCTATCACCAAGGGGTGCTGCAAATTCAGCATTAATATTAAAAAGAAGTTTTAATTTTTTATTTCCAAGATCGGATCTTAGTTTAAGAGCTTCTGCTGCCTTAGGTTCCCATAATCCCATATCAGAGTCATAAACACCTGTAAAAACTTCTCTGGCAAAATCAGCATCAGAGGCTGTAGCTAAAGATACTGTGGCTACTGGATCCCATAAATAATTTACACCAAAAGGTATCTTAATTTCTTTTTTAAGTTGGCCAATCACAAATGACATTGCTGACAAAGTTTCATTAGAGGCTTTAAGAATATATGGTCTGTCACCTTCATTACCAAACATAAAGGAATCAATTCCATTAATTTGTAAAGACATCATATCTTCATATGCCACATCCAAAATATAGTTCATGCCTTTATCTTTATCATAATGAGCTGTGCCAGGAAGTGGTGGCATATGCACCATTCCAATTATTAATTTGGAATTTTTCATAATATCTTTAAATGATCTCATTTTATTTTATTCTCCTATTATTAGTTATATCAAAGAATAGTAAATCTTCGACATTAAAACCTAATGTTACTTTTGATCCCAAAGTAATCTTATTTTCTTTAGATATTCTAAAATATAATAACTGGCTATTGTTAATTAATTTAGATGTCATTAATAATTCATGACCATGGTTTTCTATCTGAATAATCTCAACTTTAATTGTTTTATCACGATCGTATGATTCTAAATAAATATTTTCAGGCCTAATAGAAAAAAAAACTTGAGATAAATTTATCAATTTTTTATTTACAATATTAATACCTAAAGTTTCAATAAATATTTCATTATTTTTATTTACGATATTAGATTTTAAAATATTATTAATTGGATTGGCAAGAAATTTAGCAACAAAGATTGAATTAGGCTGATCATAAACTTCTTGTGGAGGGCCTATTTGAAGAATTTCACCTTGATTCATAATGCAAATTCTTGTTGCCATAGTCATAGCTTCTACCTGATCATGAGTGACATAAATAAATGTTTTGGAAAGCTTTTTTTGTAATGATATTAATTCTTGTCTCATTTCTACGCGTAATTGAGCATCTAAATTAGATAATGGCTCATCTAATAAAAAAGCTATAGGATCTCTCACCAGTGATCTACCTAAAGCAACTCTTTGACGCTGCCCACCAGACAATTGGCTAGGTTTACGGTCTAGTAATTCTTTAATTTTAAGTAAATTAGTGACCCAATTAATTTTTTCATCAATTTTAATTTGAGTAATTTTTCTTAATTTTAAAGAATAGGAAAGATTTTCTCTAACATTCATATGAGGATAAAGTGCATAGTTTTGAAAAACAAAAGCTACATTTCTATCTTTTGGATCTTCATAAGAAATATCTTTTTGGTCAGCAATAATGCTACCACTTGTAATCTCTTCTAAGCCAGCAATCATTCTTAATGTTGTAGACTTACCACATCCAGATGGTCCAAGAAGAATAAAAAATTCATTGTCCGTAATATCAAAACTTACATTATTAACTACAGTATTATTTTGAAATTTTTTAGTTACAGAATTTAATTGAATATGCTTACTATTCATCCGCTCTACTCATATATTTAAATAATGGGTAAATAATGATACAAACGATAAATAATAAAATTACTGACATACTTGCAGCTTGACCTAAATCAAGACCTATAAAAGCAGATCTATAAATATAATAACTAATCAAGTCAGTAGCATCTCCCGGACCGCCTTTTGTCATAATGTAAATTAAATCATAAGTCTTAAGCGCAAATATTAACCTTATTAAAAGTGTTATTATAATTACTGGTCTCATATACGGCAAAGTAATATCTCTGAATTGTTGGAAAGCATTAGCACCGTCTACTCTAGCGGCTTCGTAAGGCTCTTCAGGTATTGAGGCCAGACCAGCCAATAAAAGAATAATCATAAAAGAAACTTGATGCCAGATATCAACAAATATAATAGTTATGAAAGCATTTTGAGGATCCCCAAGCCAATTAACAGGTTCAATTCCAATAAATCCTATTAAGTAGTTTAATATACCTAACTGTGGATGGAGAAACATTCTCCAAATTAATCCAACAACAACTGGATTAATTAAAAGTGGTATTAACAAAATAAAGTAATAAACATTTCTAAATCTTTCAACTTGATTTAGAAGGATAGCAATCAAAAAACCAATTAAAAATTCAAATAAAACAACAAAAAATACAAAAGTTATAGTAACTAAAGTTGAGTGTAAAAATTTTTTATTGGCAATAGATTCAAAATAATTATTTAATCCTATAAAATTATCTAAAGACCTATTAATTAAAGTATAATCATAAAAACTTGTAATAATTGCTATTACTATCGGCGCAAGTATTACTATAGATAAAATTACTACAGCAGGCGCAACGAAAAAAAATCCGAAACGCCTGTCGTTTAACTGAATATTATTCAATTACTATCTTTTGCCGTCCTTAGCCGCTAACTCCTCAAGCTGTTCATTCATATTAGCTAACGCTGTACTAGCGTCTTGTTCGCCAATAACTGCCTTTGAAAGTTCAGTTCCCATTACCTCTACGAATTGAGGAGTGTAAGTGAATACAGGAAAGTTCTTAGATGTAGCTAAAAGTTTTTTTAAACCTGGATAATGATCGAACTTAGCATTTAAATCCGGATCATCAAAAACATCTTTTCTTGTTGCTGCCCCTCCCATTTCTGCTCTTCTTTTAGCAATTTCTGGAGACTCAACCCATTTCAAAAATTCCCAAGCTGCTTCAGGATTAGGACTTGAAGTAGGAATAGACCACCCCCAAGCTCCATTTAATCCGCCTTCACCCGGTACTGGAATAAGAGCCATTTTGCCAACAACTGAAGATTGGTCTGGATCATTGTAAGAACCTAAAAACCAATTATAGGTTAAATAACTATAAGCATTACCTTGTGCAGCTACGTTGAAAGCTTCATCAAAACTAAAACTTTCTGCTCCCAAAGGCCCATAATTACTAATCATAGAAATATAATCATTTAAAGCTTCTAAAGCTTCTTTTGAATTAAGTTGGCCATTCCAATTTTGATCGTGAAATGAACCTCCTCTAGCAAATAAATAATTTGACCATTCCATAGCAATAGGGTCGGCTTTACCGCCTTGATTAACCACACCATAAAAACCATTGTCTTTATCTGTAAAAAATTCTACTTGATTCAAATATTCATTCCATTCTGTTGGAATTTTTAAATCAATACCATATTTAGCCTTGAAGTTAGATTGGTTAGTAGAATCGTTAATAAGATCTTTTCTAACAGTTAGCCCCATTGCATAATTATAAAAAGGTAACATGTAAGTTGTATCTCCTACTCTGCCAGTCAAATCCATGAGAGAGTCAAAATAGACAGATGTATCAAAGCTATCTTTTGCAATCATATCATCAAGTGACATCATCCATCCAGCCTTATCAAATTCGCCAACCCAATAAAAATCAACAGGCATAAAATCATAACTACCCTTAGATGCTGTTAGTGACGGTACAAGTTTTGGGTGCATTTCTCCGTAACCCATAACTTCAAATTCTACCTCAATACCTGTTTTTTCAGTAAAATCAGGAAGAAGTTCTTGAATAAATTTAGTATCAGGAACATTTTCCATTACAGCTCTTAAAGTTACAGAGTTTGCATTTACAGAAAAGAAAGTAAGAGATAGTAAAATAGAAATAAATGTTTTCATATTTTTATCCTCCTTAATTAATTGATTAATTTTATTATGATATGGTGTGAACAATCAATATTTAGATATAAACAAAATTTATTAATAAATAATATATAGATTATACTTTAAAGTATGAATATCATACCAATTTTTCTTTCTTTTGGTTTGTTTTTTTAATCTAATTTAGATAGAAAAAAATATTCTTGTTAGTTGAATATTCAAGTTATTTTAAATTTAAAAAAAATTTAATTAAAGATATCCACATAAATATCTGTTATCTACTAATAAATGAATTAAAATAATTTTTATTTAAAGATTTTAAATCAAATAATTATTTTTATATTTTATAATTAGCTAAAGTAAATTATCTTTTGCATATGAATAATGATTTTAATAATAAGACTGTAATCATAACTGGCGCAGGAAGTGGAATAGGAAGAGCTATTGCAGATGCTTTTTATAAACTTAATGCAAATGTTTGTATTACTGATATTTCGCTGGAAGCAGCAAGAGAAACTCAAAATATTATTGGTGAAGAAAGATCTCAAGTTTATAAACTTGATGTAACTAATAATAATAATATAAAAAAAGTTTTTGATAAAATAATTGATATCAATAAAAAATTTGAGGTACTTATATCGAATGCAGGTGTATCAACAATGAATTATGTAGAAAATTTAACTGAAGAAGAGTGGGATTTTAACATGAATGTTAATGCTAAAGGTGTTTTTTTAACTAATCAAAATGCAATTAATTTTTTTAAGTCATCAAAAACAAAAGGAAAGATAGTGAATACTGCTTCCCTCGCAGGCAAAGTAGGAGCTCCACTTTTAGCTCACTACTCAGCAAGTAAATTTGCTGTAATTGGATTCACCCAAGCATTGGCTAGAGAGGTAGCTAAAGATGGTATAAGAGTTAATGCCGTATGTCCTGGCTTGGTAAAAACAGGTATGCAAGATAGAGAAGTAATATGGGAAGCTAAATTAAGAAATTTATCTCCAGAAAAAGTAATTCAAGAATATATAGATATGACACCCTTGGGCAGACTAGAAAAACCAGAAGATGTAGCTGATGTAGTTACTTTCCTAGCTAGTGAAAATTCAAGATTTATGACTGGCCAGGCAATTAATGTAACAGGCGGAATCTACACTACTTAAATTTATGAAAAAAAAAGAAAATATTTTAGCTCATATTATTTTAATTTTTTTTTCTTTATTGATACTATTGCCTATTATTTGGATATTTAGAACTAGCTTAGTAGATAGATTGAATGCATATAAAATCCCCCCTTCTTTTGATAAATTTGATTTATCTAATTATTATGAAATATTTATAAATTATCCCTTTGGAAATTATTTCTTTAACAGCATTATTGTAGCTCTTGGCACAACAATACTTAGTCTACCATTAGCAACTTTAATGGCTTATGCTTTTGCAAGATTTGATACAGGAGGTAAGCTTTTAAGACTATCTGTATTGGGCTCGCAGATGCTTCCCCCTATTGTTCTTGTTTTACCAATGTTTTCAATTTTTCTATACTTTGATATGACTAATAGTTACCTAGGTTTAATTTTAGCCCATAGCTCAATAACGTTACCTTTTTTAGCCTGGATAATGATTTCTTTTTTTTCAAGAGATTTACTAATATTAGAACAGGCTGCTAGAGTTGATGGAGCATCTAGATTAAGAGCATTTATAGATATTACTATACCTTTAATAAGACCTGCTCTTGTTGCTTCATTTTTACTAAGTATTATTTTAAGTTGGAATGAATTTATTTTTTCTTTAATTCTCTCTGGTAGGGACACAAACACTTTACCAATTGGCCTGTCTACTCTACAGACTCATAAGGGAGTCGAAATAGCACTAGTATCTGCAGCAACAATGGTATCGATACTTCCTGCTTTTTTAATTTTACCATTCATCAAAACCCATTTAATAAGAGGTTTATCATTAGGGGCTTTAAAATAGATAATTTAGAACAATTCTAACTATAATTACATTATTGGGAAATCAAGGATAATAATTAATACTGTGAATTAGATAGAATTAAACATTTAGGTATTACTTTTTGATACTGTGAAGTGCTATTGGTTATAGACCTAATGTTAATCCTGTTATTGATCTAGGATCATGATGACCAAAGTATCGATTTCCAGATTTTACTATCATTTGAGAATGGCCAAATAAATTTGGATTATGGTTTTTTCTTTTAAATTTAATATTTTTATTTTGTTTTAATTTTATTAAAAGATTATTAGAAATCCCTTTTTCATAAAAAAAATTAAGAGAATTTTTGGAAATCTTCCATGTATTGAAAGGGAATAAGCTTTGTCTTTCTTTTCCTGAAATTATCCACCTTGGCATATTTAAAGATTTAAATATATCGTTTGTAAAATAATATTTTGCCCAGTTTTGTAATATTATTTGCGGTTGAGAATCTGCGCCCATAGTACCAGTTAGCATAAACAAGTCTCTATTTTTGGTAATTATTAAAGGGCAAAGAGTAGATGGTGGTTTTGTATTATTTTTTGGAGAAAAGACAGAATTATTTTTTATAAAACCTAAACCACGATTGTGTAGAAAAATTCCTGAATCTTTTAAAACCAATTGACTGCCAAAACCATGTGCGTTTGATTGCACAAGTGAAATTCCAGTTCCTTCTTGATCAACTATACATAAGTAATTTGTATCGGTGCCCTGAAGGTTGAAATAATTAGATAGATATTTGTCTCTATTATGTCCTATATTTATCATTGCATCACAAATTTCAACTTGTAAATCATCAAGATCTTTAAATTTAGAATTTTTTTTATCTGCTATAATTTTTAATGCATTAAGAATTAAGAAGGACTGTGAATTAGGAGGGGTTGTCCAGAATTTTTGTCCGTAAATACTATAGGATATGGGTTTAACCCACTCGCATTGAGGTTTTACTAAATCATTTGCTTTAATACTTTGTACTAATTTTACTAACTCCTCTCCAAAAGTACCTGAATAAAATGCATCCCTACCGTATTTTTTTATTAACTGTAATTGATTAGCAATTTTTGGCCTTTTGACAATTTGATTAACATTATTAATATAATTTAGAGGATTATCATAAAAAGAATTTCTAGTGCTTTCTATTGCATTATAAAGAGAGACATCACAAGGAAATCCATCAGATGCAAGTTCTATTGATCTTTGAAAAATTTCGCTAATTTTTTTTTTTCCAAATTTGCGATGTAGTTCTAACCAACCATCAACTGCGCCTGGAATAGTAATTAATCTTGGGTCTTTAAATGTTTTAATTTTTTTATTTTTAAAGCTTGAAGAATACTCTTGTATTCGACTGCCAGAAAATCCAGTGGAATTAAGCGCATAAACTTTTCCATTTTTATAAATCATCGCAAAGAGATCTCCACCTAAACCACATTGATGTTGAGATGTTACGGATAAAACACTAGAGGCAGCTATTGCGGCATCAATTGCATTTCCTGATTTATTTAGAATATCTAAAGCGGCATTAGATGCATGATGATTTGTTGTAGAAACGATTCCTTTTTCAGATGTAATTGTATTCATTTGATATTAATGACCTTGATTCAAAAAAGAAAATTTTCTTTTATTAGAAGTTGAACTAAAAAAACTATCAGTATCAGTATCATCCACAATTTTACCTTCATCTAACATCATTATTCTATTAGAAATTTTTTTTGCAAAATTTATCTCATGGGTAACAATGAGCATACTCATACCGTCAGAAGCCAGTTTTTCAATAACCTTGAGAACTTCATTTATAGTTTCTGGATCCAAGGCGCTAGTTGGCTCATCAAAAAGCATTACCTCAGGATTCATTGCTAAAGCTCTAGCTATAGCTCCTCTTTGCTGCTGCCCTCCAGATAATTTCTTAGGAAAATTAAATCTTTTATCAATTAAACCTACTTTTTCTAAAAGGTCTTCTGCTATGCTAATAGCCTTATTTTTTTCAATTTTTAACACTCTGATAGGCGCTTCGATAATATTTTCAATTAAATTCATATGCCAAAACAAATTAAAATTTTGAAATACCATTCCAAATTTTTTTCTTTGTTTGTGAATAATATTTTCACTCATTAATTTACCATTTTGATTAAATCCAATATATTCACCGTTTAAATTAACTGATCCACTAGTAGGATACTCTAAAAAATTAATACATTTTAAAAATGTACTTTTTCCTGAGCCAGAGGGACCAATAATACTCATCACCTCCCCCTTTTTTAAGTCTGTAGATACGTTATTTAAAACATGATTATTACCAAAATACTTATTTAAATTTTTAATAGATAGGAACATTATGCTCCATCTCTGTGGTTATTATTTGAAA
>Ga0209502_10003824_pt1 | contig 11592 bp, 7 predicted proteins | sample ArcticOcean_MG_C_10_FD_187442 | JGI IMG/M metagenome (GOLD analysis project Ga0209502, IMG submission 187442) | Marine microbial communities from western Arctic Ocean - ArcticOcean_MG_CB11_90 (SPAdes) (version 2) | ecosystem: Environmental > Aquatic > Marine > Oceanic | place: Arctic Ocean...
AGATACATCGAATTCGCCCCATGCTAAAGTTGGTTCAAATTCGATGTGAGCCCTGTGTTGTTGGTCAACGTATACTGATGCAGTGGGCTCACTTAATGCTCCCATCATCACGATTCCGCCGCTATTCTGTTCAAATCCGCCCCAATGAACATTTGCTCTAGTTCCAATGCAATTATGTTCTATTTGCAGGTCTAATGTGAAAACATCGCCTTTAGACATATTGAGAATTAGATTTTTGACTTCACCCTCAAATGGCATTGCCGCATTATCTGTTGTAACATCAACAACTGCATTTACAGTTGATTCATAGATCACATTTCCACCGACACTAACAACATAAAATAACGTGGTTGAGGAATCACCTAAGGGATTTAGATTTGATTTACAAGTATTGGCTGATGATGCATCAATTGTTACTGAAAAATAAACTTGCATGGTGATATTGCTGTTAAGAGGGGTTTGAATTGGTTCACTATCAAGGTTGAAAACAGTGACTGGCCCATTGGTGGTGATGTCGGTAGTAAAACTACCAACTGCAGCATCTGGGCGGGCTCTTTGTAGAACTGCTTCTCCAACATTTAGTCCTTCAACGAATAGATGTTCCTCTTGGGCAAGTTCCCATTCAACGAACCCAGGTTCATATTTTACATCTTTTTGTATTTCAATTGCGCTTGCAAGGCTAACAGTACTCACCAATGCGAGTAGTAGTAAGGCCACAATCTGCTTGCGCATGACTCATGGCAACTGTCATGAGTTCAAGAAACCGATGCCTCAATATTTTCAGAATGGTTAAAATTGGGATATTTCTAATTAAGACCCCTAAAGGGGTCTAGTAATATTTGATTCAAATTGGAGAGTATTCTAGGAATGTGGCCATAGCGATCATTCCAAATGAAATTGCTAACGCATTAACAGAGCCCTTAGTGAGGTAGCCTCTATTTTCAAGTACTGCTCCTAGAACGCTGTCAACTTGACATCCAAGGAATCCAATAATCGCAATAGTTATTGAAGCAGATATCCCCCAAACAACATTGTCAGATAAAGAATCGATATTGATAATAAGCCAAGCACAAAAAGTCAAAATCGAGATAATAAGTGAACCCAATGCAGCAGCCTTTTGCCCACTCGGAGAGTATCCGCCATTGATTCCCTGTTGACATGGTTGTAAGGTTGTAATAAGCTTGACATTACTGTCCAAGCATCCGATTTCGCTAGCAAATGTATCGGATGCAGCAACTGCGACTGCAGCGCTGAATAACCATAATCCATTACTCCAATCTTCATTGATAAAAGCATAAACAGCAACTAATCCAGGCATTCCTCCATTTGCAATTACATTGCCCCAACTGCGGTGGCCATCAGAAGATTCACTCAACCCTAAGGCCATTTTTTCTTCAAATCTCCACTTTGTTGCCTTATGACTCGACAATAAGAATCCAAGAAGAATCAATAGCCAACTCCAATGACCCATTCCTCCAACAACAAATCCGAGAAGTGATGCCGATAAGATTCCTGCTTTGTCAAGGATATTAGCCTTGGTTGAAACGATAATTAAGCCAAGGAGGATGACTGAAGTAACCGCTAAATTGCCTTGGTTTAAACCACCTTGCAAGACATCCATGAGCATCCCTCAAACTGCGCGTGTAAATTAATCATTGAAAGGTGCTTTGCCTATATTGTGGCGTAAAGTACCCAATTTCACAGTGTGTGCCCGTCTCCATAATCCAAACTCTTTTCCATGTAAGTTGGTTTAAATAAAGAGGGTAGAATACGCAAAGAACAATACCATTGCATGAATATGAGGATTACCAACCATCCTAAAAAGGCTAGAATACCCAGCACTGGGTTAACTTTTACTGAAACAACATCGATAATGAATAAACTACCGTTCCAAAAAGAATGTCCCGATATAGCCAAAAGAATGGCAAATATGGGTGACTTGGGAAGTTTCCAACCAGAGCCTACATGGCGCATCCACCACAATGGTAAATCTGCAGTTACAGCCTTGCTCTGATTCGAATAAGAAACAACTTGTCGTGTATTCTCATCATAAAGAACCCATGAAGTATCCTGGCTTGCATTCGGAAAGCCCCGTTTTTTATGCAAATAATGGCCAATTCCATAACCACTTATCCCCGTCCACATGGCATGGCCTAGAACCGAACCGATGCCTCTCATTATTGATGTAAATGCAAATGCAAGGCCGGATACACCAGTTAATGATGCCATGATATAAGACAGATTTTCAATTAATGCAAAACCTAGGCCAACAGTTGTACCTACATAGAAACCTTTCTTTGCAGAATCAATATATGAGTATAATAGCAATACTGCAAGGGCTTTTGATAACTCTTCACCCACTGGAGCAGAGATGGCGAGGCTGAGAAATTCTCCAAGGGCACTACCCATCGGATCATCAACTCCTAGAAAATTTATAGAAATAGGGAATAATGTAGTATTAATGACAATAGCGGGTAATGCCGAAATCATTCCAGCCATTAGCATTGCCTCGCCTTCTCTTCTTGTCAATCTAAATCCGAAAAATCTCGTCGATGCAGACCACCAAGCAAATACTGGGGTTGAGAATCCAATTATCCAAGCTGGTATTACAATGATGAAAATCAATAACAATAATATTAAAAAATTATCCATAAATGCAGTTGAAATAATTAATGAAATGGCAGCGATAATAACCCCACCAAAAAATAGTGCCCACAAGTGGCTAGGTTTTGGCATTTCAAGTGGAGTGGAATCCTTTACAATATGATGTTTAATCGTTGTCGGCATTGTTGATGTGACTACCGTATTGTCATCTACAATATGGTGTGTAGCACCTTCTATAGAGGGTGTTGCTTTTACTAATTGCAATAATTTAGGCCTTCTGATATAAACTAATATTATCAATAATGGTGTTAGGCAAATTGCTGAAACAAGAGTCAATAGTGAATCTGTTGGGCCAAAGATTCCATTGAAATTTGAGTCGAATATCGAGGCGAATAATAGTGCTGTGAATTGGGTAATTAATGAGAGCAGTAAGACCAACCAGAGCATACTACGAACAGTTTCCCATGGTGATGATGGATGCCACAGTGCAAAACCTGCAGGGGTTGGGCTAAGAGGGATGCCCGCACCTTGCATGTCAATGGATTAAATCAGAGGGATATCAATGATTTGTAAGAATTGAGAAATTGAGTCCCGCTCAGTTCGCCCATCACTCGTCACTGAATAAACAGCAGTCGGCATAAGCACTCATCATTGCAGGGAATGGAACCAACCGTTCCCCTTTCATCAAGCCTTTGATTCAATTCATTGCTGTGAATGGAAACCATAAGTCCAATCGTGAGGTGGAGCGAATGTTTCTTTGATGGAACGAGGAGAAGCCCATCTTAACAGATTAAGTGGAGATCCAGCCTTATCATTTGTTCCACTTCCTCTAGCACCACCGAAGGGTTGCTGACCAACAACTGCGCCAGTTGGCTTGTCGTTAATGTAGAAATTACCAGCACTATATCTCAAGGCTTCCATGGCTGTGACAATATGTCTGCGGTCACTAGCGAAAATTGAGCCAGTTAATGCAAATTCAGAAGTTTCATCACAGGTCTTGAGTATTGCTTCAAACTCTTCATCAGGATAGACATAAACAGATAATACAGGTCCAAATATTTCTTCACTCATAGATTCATATTTTGGATCTGAACAAACGATGGTAGTTGGTTCAATGAAATATCCAACTGAGCCATCATAGCCTCCACCTGTTACTATTTCACATCCAGGATCTGCCTTTGCACGGTCGATATAGCCAGTGATATTGTCAAAGGATTTCTTATCGATTACAGCTGACATAAAGTTGGTGAAGTCTCTTGGGTCACCAACGGTGATTTTTGCAACATCTGCGCAGTATTCATCTTTGATAGCATTCCAAACCGATGTAGGAACATATGCTCGTGATGCAGCGGAACATTTCTGTCCTTGGAACTCAAATGAACCACGTAGCATTGCCACAGATAGTGCTCTTCTGTCACAATCAGGATGTGCGACGATGAAATCTTTTCCACCTGTTTCTCCGACTATTCGAGGATATGAACGCATATTCTCCAAATTGTTTGCCACAGTTCTCCACATCTTACGGAAAACAGGGGTTGAGCCAGTAAAGTGAATACCTGCTAACATGTTGTGCGTCATACAGATGTCACCAATCATTGCAGCAGGTCCAGGTATGAAGTTGATGACTCCAGCAGGAAGTCCAGCATCCATCATTAGGCGCATCAGTAAATAATTTGAAAGATATGAATTACGACTTGGTTTCCACACACCGGTATTACCCATCATTGCGGCGCTTGTAGGTAGATTTGCTGCGATACTTGAAAAGTTGAATGGGGTAACTGAGAAGACGAATCCTTCCAAAGGTCTAACCTCGCTTGAATTCCACATACTTGAAGGTGATACCGGTGGTTGTAAATCTTCATAGATTTGGCGAACATAATCAGGGTTAAATCTCCAGAAATCAATTAATTCACAAGCAGCATCAATTTCTGCTTGGTGGCAAGTTTTTGATTGATTGAGCATTGTTGCTGCGTTGATTTGAGCACGGTAATCGCCCCTTAGCAATTCACTTGCTTTCAAGAAGATTGCACAACGTGCTTCCCAATCCATGTTGGACCACATCTCATGTGCATCTAGTGCTGAATCTATTGCAGCGTGAACTTCTTTTTCTCCAGCCATGTGAACTCTTGCAATTACATGGCTGTGATCGTGAGGCATTACCTGTTCAACAATATTGCCAGTGAATACTTCTTTTCCATTGATAATACAAGGTATTTCGAGTATTGTTGCTTCTTGACGCTTAATTTCTGCCTTCAGAGCTGCTCGCTCTGGGGAACCGGGAAGATATCCCAGAATAGGCTCGTTAATTGGGGTCGGTGGCTTTGGAACATTGTTCACCATAATACGAGGGGAGTGCAACCGCTTCTTCAATATCTCGCTTGAAGTTATTCTTTGTAAAGGTGGGAATATTTACTGCGAACCTTGGAAATTTTCGGACTAACCACTGCGGTACAATATCCTTGATTTGGATTTCTTGCATAATAATCATGATGATATTCTTCAGCGATTAAGAAATTGGTTGCTGGCTCTATTGTTGTGACGATTCGTTCATTGTATAGTTGCTGCATTGTATTGATCACCTCTAGGGCAATCTCCTCTTGGCCCTCTTCAACAGGCATGATACAACTGCGATACTGAGTTCCAATATCTCCACCTTGACGATTTAGTTGAGTCGGGTCATGAACTGTGAAAAATATTTCTAAAATAGTATTGTAATCAATTATAGATGGTTCAAAAATGATTTCGACAATTTCAGCATGGCCAGTTTTACCAGAACATACTCCCTTGTAAGTTGGATTGGGCTTTGGACCACCTGCATAGGCTGGTAATGCAGAACTAACACCCTTTAATTGTTTGAATGCACCTTCGACGCACCAAAAGCAGCCGCCACCGAGAATTGCTCTTGCCATGGTCATGCGAGTAGTTTGTTATTGTTGAATGCTCTCTACAATTGATTTGGTAACTTTTTTACACCTATGGCGTTTGGTTTGGTCTGTGCGCAGCCGAAGCATTGTCTTAGTTACATTTTTGTTGTTACAATCTATTTCTATGATTGTAGTAGCCGAAGGTAGAGCGACAACTATGCAATGTTCAGTACAGAAATACGATTGGTTAAGTCACGAGACTGTAAATATTGATGTATTGATGACCTCGCCACCAAATGGAGTGCAATTACAAGCGCAATGGGTTGTTTATGATGAAAGTGGAACTGATATCTTGAATGGTACAGTCCAATTCCAAGCAATTGGTTCTACTGATTCTATTCAGATTCCATTGAAGCACTTTTTTAACGGCGATCACTTCTACAATATTGAAGTGGATTTGGTTGATGAAACAGCCTCAATAATCGCTCAAGATGATGTCCATTTTACAATGTTCCAAAATAGTAAACTACCTCAAATTGCCAATTTGCTAGTTTTTGGAGATTCACTCTCAGATATGGGTAATGCCAAAGCATCCTGGCTCAATGTTCCAGATGTGCCACCATATTGGCAAGGTCGATTTTCTAATGGTGCAGTTTGGGTTGAATACTTGTCAACTGCATATTCGGTTAATACCACGATAGGAGCGAGTACTCAACCGGGTGATAATCGTGCCTTTGGTGGTGCGCAAACAGGTCAAGGATATTCGTATTTAGTTCTACCAAACGTTGGTGCACAAATCACTGAATATTTGGCAAATGTACAAAGTACTATTCCTGCTAATACGGTAATTTCTCTTTGGGCTGGTGGTAATGATTTCCTTTACGGTAGTGCCAATGCAAATACTATTGTAGCAAATATGGAATCACATATTAGGGCATTAGCCACTGCTGGAGCAGATGAATTTATCGTTCCCAATTTACCACCTTTAGAGACCACCCCCGAAATTGCTGGAAAATCCCAATCACAGCAAAACGCAGTAGCGAATGAAGTTCAGGTCTATAATACCAAACTAGCCAGTTTATTGGTTAATTTAAGTGCAGAATTATCTATAACTTTTCACAGTATTGATGCATATTCAGTCTTCAATGACATAGTTTCAAACAAACAGGCCCTGGGAATCACAAATGTCCAGGATGCTGCATGTACAGGTGGAGCATCACTCTTGCCATTACCAATATGTAATGCTGGTGATACTGTAGTTCAAAATCCAGACGAATACTTATATTTTGATAAGGCTCATCCTACTAGAGTAATGCATCGTATTGTTGGACAATATGCTATTGAATCAGTAGGTGAAGCAGATACAGATGCTGATGGAATTATTGACCAATATGACAATTGTGCATGGACTGAGGATATGTCCACAGTGGATTTAGAGGGCTGTTCATGGTCGCAAAGAGATGACGATTCTGATGCTGTCAATAATGGTAATGACCTATGCCCAAATACAATAGGTGGTGCAGAAGTAGATTCGAATGGCTGTTCTGCAGAGCAAAGAGATACTGATGAAGATGGTTTGAATGACGCCATTGACCCTTGTCCTTTCAGCCAATCTTTACCTGACCACGATTTAGATGGTTGCGAAGATGAAGTTGATCTTGATGATGACAACGATGGACATCTTGACAGTGAAGATAATTGCCCTAAGGGATTAATTGGAACTCATTCTGCCGATTTAGACGTTGATGGCTGCCATGATTTCGAAGATGATGATGAAGATGGTGACGGGCTTAGTAATTCACAAGAAGATTTGATTGGAACTGATTCACGAAATCCTGATAGCGATGGCGATTTAATTATTGATGGTGAAGATGCATTCCCGCTAGACCCATTGGAATGGACAGATAGCGATGGGGATGGCTGTGGTGATAATAGCGATGATTTCCCATTGGACGATTCTGAATGTTTAGATTCTGATGAAGACGGATTTGGCGACAACATTGACGTGTTTCCCGATGATGAAAGCGAATGGCTAGATAGTGATGATGATGGTTTTGGAGATAATCGGGACGGCTGTCCAACTGAAAGTGGTTCATCACTAATTCCACAAGGTTGTCCAGATAGAGATGGTGATGGATTTGGAGATATTGTTGATTTATTCCCTAATGACTCTGAAGATTGGGCCGATATGGATAATGATTCTGTAGGTGATAATAGAGATTTATTCCCGACAGACCCAACAGATTGGGCAGACCGAGATAATGATTCATATGGAGATAATAGAGACGTCTTCCCTAGTGATCCGAATGAATGGAATGATACTGATGGAGATGGTGTGGGCGATAATGCAGATGTATTTCCAACAGATTCTACTGAATGGTATGATAGTGACTTAGATGGCTGTGGTGATAATTCCGATGTTTGGCCAAATGACCCTGAAGAATGCGGTGATAGAGATTATGATGGAATCGGTGATAATGCCGATGCTTTCCCGGATAATACTGGTGAATGGAGTGATAGTGATGGCGATGGTTTAGGGGATAACAGTGACCAATACCCGACAGATCCTAAGGCAAAATACGATAGTGATGGGGATGGAATAGCAGATGCCTATGACATGTTCCCAGATACTTCAACAATGGATAATTGGTTTGATGTTGCTATCAGAGTGGTTGGTTTTAGTGTTCTAATAGGTGCATTATTACTTGTTTTGAAAAAGAAAAATCCTCCGATTACAAAATATACCGATTGGCAGCAATTTCAAAATGAACAAATCGAACAAGATCGTTAATGATTGGTCTTTGAATATTCAATCATCTCTTTGCTGATTCTGCGCTCTATCTCTACGAGATGGGCTTCTTGATTGGTCGCTATTATTTCTTCTCTGTGAAGAATTATTATTGGTATTTTGATTTGAACGATTGTTATTGCTCCGATTCCCTCTACCTTGGCTTTGATTCGAATTAGTTTGACCGCCTTGTCTTCGATTAGAATTATTATTGTTAGAACTGCCCTGCTTTGGAGCACTCTTTTTATTGCGGTTATTTGGTTTTGAACTCTTGGCTTCTTTTATCTTACCAGCCTTTTGACCAGGCTTTGGTATTGCATTAGCGTAATGAAACTCTTGTGTTAAATCACGAGGAATTGTAGTTCCTGTCACTTGCTCAATTCCGACCAAATACCCACTTTCGCTTTCGTCACAAAATGCATATGCGATTCCATCTTTCCCTGCACGAGCAGTTCTTCCGATTCTATGGACATAACTTTCAGGCTCATTTGGTAAGTCGTAATTGAAAACGTGAGTAACATCATCGACATCTATACCGCGACTTGCGATATCAGTTGCTACCAGTATTGGTATCTCTCCATTTTTGAATCCAGCAAGTGCCTTAGTTCTCGCCCCTTGACTCTTATTACCATGTATTGCTGAGGCATCAACTCCACTTTGTGCTAGTTGCTTTACCAAGCGATTAGCACCATGTTTTGTCCGTGTGAATACAATTGCACATTGAACTTTTTCAGCTTTGATAATTTTGACCAATAATCTGCGCTTATCGGCCTTTCTTACAAACATAATCTTCTGAGTGATACGTTTAACAGTTTTTTGTTTTGGGCTCACATCGATTGTGATTGCATTTTTTAGTATTGAATCTGCTAATTCAGCAATGGTCTTAGGCATGGTTGCACTGAATAACAAGTTTTGTCGTTTTTTCGGTAATAGTAGGAGTACTTTACGAATATCTCGAATAAATCCCATATCTAACATTCGATCTGCTTCATCAAGAACAAAGAATTCAACTTTTGTAATGTCTATATGTCCCTGCCCAATCAAGTCAAGAAGCCTTCCAGGTGTCGCTACTAAAATATCAACACCTCTTCTAAGTTTACTTACTTGCGCTCCTTGTTTCACTCCTCCAAAAATAACCATGTGGGAAATGTCCATATGTTTGCTATATGCGGCAAAGCGTTGGTCAATTTGTGCGGCTAATTCCCTCGTAGGGCTGAGAATAAGTGCTTTTATTGATTTATTTGGATGAGTTCTGTTGTTCATTATTTCAAGAACTGGAAGCGAAAAAGCAGCGGTCTTACCAGTTCCAGTTTGAGCAACTGCTAACACGTCTCTTCCATCCAAAAGTGGAGGTATCGCTTGTTCTTGAATCGGAGTTGGAGTCTTATATCCTTCAGCTTCGATTGCTTTTAGGATATTTGGCGAAAGGCCTAGGGATTGAAAAGTTGACATAAAAACACCTGAAAAAAATCACTTTGAATGGTAGGTACAAGGGACTTACATTTGCATGGCCCAAACCACCTGCTATTAACTCGCTTGTAATAAATGGCCAAATAACTCGCTGTTGAGGATGATAATTCCTTACAGGAGAACATTATTAATCATTAAAAGTGGACATTTGTGCAAAAACTCAGTTGGAATCTGATTAACCAGTTTGTTGTACACCTCAATCATTCGCGAATTGATAATGGATTGAATGGTGGACATTACGGCAACAAAGGTTGGATATCAATTAATTTTTTTGTTGTCTACGGCCACCATTTGCAGAATTAGGATGAACTAAATGGTGGACGAGACGAGGGTGAGTGTTGGACTGAACGAAATAATTATTCATCGAAGGAAACACGAAGCCAGTCGCGTCCACGAGAACATTATGAATAATTAAAGTGGACGAGACGAGATTTGAACTCGGAAACCACATCGCGGAAAGACGCGTACAAAGACTAATTATCTGTTCTCCCCATTCTATATGCTTCAACAGCAGCCATACTTTATTCAATATAACAAGGTGGTTAGTTCATGGCAAAGGTACTTGTGACATGTGCGAGAAGTCCTGCAGCCATACATCTAGGTAGATTGTTGCATGAATCAGGACACTCTGTAATTTTGGCAGATACTAAAAGATTTCACTTGGGTAGGTGGAGATCCTGGCCAAACAAGTGCTTGCGTCATCCATCGCCTCGTTTCGAGAGTCGACAATTTTCGCAGTGGCTACAACAAGTTGTGAAAACAGAAGCCATTGATTGTGTAATTCCAGTATATGAAGAAACCTTCCATCATGCATTGAATCATGGGTCTTTAGATTGTGATCACTTCTGTTCGAATATTAAGACTGTGGATAGATTACACAATAAATTTGAGTTCATTCAATTTGCAAAAAGCATAGGTCTCAATGTTCCAGAAACGATTTTAGTAGAAAATATTTCACAAATCAAATCAAAACTAACTCCAGATTACATTCTAAAACCGGTGTATTCGAGGTTTGGTGAAAATGTTATCATCAAACCTAATCCAAACAAATTGAAAATCGATGTAAGCGAAACAAATCCTTGGATTCTTCAAAAAAGGCTGGATGGAAAACAATACTGTTTGCAAGGAATTTGCAAGGATGGCAAAGTTTTGTCATGCGTGGCGTACTCTAGCGATTTTACCGTTTCTAAAAGTTCAGTTTTCTTTGAGAAAACCGGTAAAGGCGACTTAGGTGGAATAGTCGAAAAAGTCGCATCGAATTGTAACTACACCGGATTTCTTTCATTCGACGTAATACTTGGCGAGGATGGAATTGTACGGCCAATAGAATGTAATCCCAGAGCAACTAGCGCCTTACATCTATATTCAACTGAAGACAAGATCGATAATGCTATTTTGAAAGGGGATGATATCCAATGTACTGGCACCAGTCGAAGATTGGTTTTACCAATGTGGATTAACCTAGTATCTAACCTCTTCAAAAAAAGTCATTTCAAGAATTGGAGAAAAGCAACCAAGCGATCTAAATCGGTTGAATGGAATGCTTTTGATCCGAGACCTGGCATTTTACAATTGATTCTACTGCTAGGATTTACAATGGTTGCTCTCAGACGTAGAATTTCTTTGATTTCTGCAACAACTTATGAATTCGAGTGGAACGGTAAGTGACTGTCGGCTCGAACTTTTTTATGTAGAAGGAAACACGAATCCAGTCACGTCCAAGACAATATCAAACATGACCAAATGGTGGACATTACGGCAACAAAGGTTGGATCTCAATTAATTTTTTGTTGCCTACGACCACCATTTGCAGAATTATGATGACCTAAATGGTGGACATTACGGCAATAAAGGTTGGATCTGAAT
>Ga0209502_10003835_pt1 | contig 11571 bp, 10 predicted proteins | sample ArcticOcean_MG_C_10_FD_187442 | JGI IMG/M metagenome (GOLD analysis project Ga0209502, IMG submission 187442) | Marine microbial communities from western Arctic Ocean - ArcticOcean_MG_CB11_90 (SPAdes) (version 2) | ecosystem: Environmental > Aquatic > Marine > Oceanic | place: Arctic Ocean...
AAGCAAGTTAGCCAATCTTTGCTCCAATATGGTTAAAAGCTCCATTTTTTCGAGAGCGTCACGATCGTACCCTGGCTTTGCCTTGGCGTCGTTAAGAAGCTCATAGGGGCCTTCTGGATTTGCCTTTATGCTGGGCTTTCTCATTTTGCGTTTCACTACTCAGCATTAATTTCTGTTACGTAGAATTCGTCTCATCCTAGGACACACAAACAAAATGTATATAAGAACCGGTGGGATCGCTTGGTGTTACTCACACTTGCCAAAGTGAAACCCAGGCAGAATTTCTTTTCGAAGATTGGACGCATGCGGTGAGAAAGCGAACGCCTTCAACACCTTCCTCGATACCTTGCAGTTTGATATCCGTTGGAATGGGTTTTGCAGCACCCACCGCTCTTATAGCTTTTGCAGCTTCCGTATAAATGTTTGCAAACCCTTCTAAGTACCCTTCGGGATGCCCCCCAGGGGTGCGGCTGACAGCATTTGCAGAGTCTGCCGCGCCACTACCAGCACGGGTTAACAGCTGCTTTGGAGCCCCATATGGTGAATACCAAAGATAATTTGGATCTTCCTGGCTCCACTCTATGCCGCCATTTTCACCAAAAATACGTAAGCGTAGGTTATTTTCATTACCCGGAGCGACCTGGCTACACCACAACATTCCCTTTGCTCCGCCTTCAAATCGCATCATTACATGTGCGTTGTCATCAAGTCTCCTTCCAGGCACAAAAGAATCAAGGTCTGCTGCCAAACTATCTAGTTTATATCCGGTCACAAACCGTGCCAAATTGTAGGCGTGAGTCCCTATATCGCCAATCGCTCCTCCAACTCCTGAGCGAGCAGGATCTGTGCGCCATTCCGCCTGCTTTGCTCCCAACTCTTCTGCAGGTTCGGTAAGCCAATCCTGAACATACTCAACTTGAATCATCCGCAAATTTCCCAATGTGCCATCCGCAATCATTTCTTTGGCCTGACGGATCATTGGGTAACCAGTGTAATTGTGTGACAGAATAAAGAGTGCGTCTGACTTCCTGACGGCGACCTCCATTTTTTTTGCATCTGAAAGAGTTGACGTCAAAGGCTTGTCGCAGATAACGTGTATACCTCGTTTTATAAATTCTCGGGCCACTGGATAGTGCAAGTGATTTGGCGTGACAATTGCGACAGCTTCGATCCCATCTTTCAGTCGGGCTTCGCGTTTAGCCATATCCAAAAATGTCGGGTAGGTCCGGTCGGCTGCAAGACCTAAAGCTTTACCGGATGCCATCGCCTTTTCAGGAGTTGATGATAATGCACCTGCAGTGAGGACAAATTCACCATCTAAGCGAGCTGCGATACGGTGTACTGCACCGATAAATGCATCATTACCACCGCCCACCATTCCTAATTTAATTGGATCACTCATAGTTCAACTTTCCAATCCAAGCATTTTGCGGTTCTCAGCTTCGTTGTATTCGACCCCTGCAAAATCATCGAATGCGTGAGGTGTCACACGAATGATTTGGTCTTTCACAAACTGAGCGCCTTCCTTGGCCCCATCTTCTGGATGCTTAATCGCGCACTCCCACTCGACAACCGCCCAACCATCGAAATTATTGGTTGCCATCTTCGAAAAAATTGCTCCGAAGTCTATTTGGCCATCGCCAAGACTGCGGAAGCGGCCCGCACGGTCTGCCCAAGCTTGAAATCCACCATATATTCCTTTTCTGCCAGTTGGATTGAATTCTGCGTCTTTGACATGAAACATTTTTATACGCTCGGCATATATGTCGATGTTGTCCAGATAATCTAATTGCTGCAGAAGGTAATGGCTGGGATCGTATAGCATGTTGCAACGAGCGTGGTTGTCAACACGCTCCAGAAACATTTCAAAAGTATCGCCGTCGTGTAAATCTTCACCCGGATGTATTTCATAGCAAATGTCGACACCATTGGTTTCCGCGTGATCGAGAATGGGCATCCAGCGGTGAGCTAGTTCGTCAAAGGCTGTTTCAACTAGGCCAGTGGGTCGTTGCGGCCAAGGGTATAAATATGGCCATGCAAGTGCTCCAGAAAACGTCGCATGTTCAGAAATTCCCATGTTTCGCGAAGCTGTGATCGCTTTCTTGACTTGATCAACTGCCCATTCCTGTCGAGCAGCAGGACTCCCCCGAAAGTGCTCAGGACAGAATCCGTCGAATGCAGTCTCATAAGCCGGATGCACCGCAACGAGCTGACCTTGCAAGTGGCTAGACAATTCCGTCACGACAATACCATTCATCGCAGCCTGCCCCTTGAATTCGTCACAATAATTTTTGCTTTCTGCGGCGAGGTCTAAGTCAATAAGACGTTTGTCCCAACTTGGAACTTGAACACCTATATAGCCACACTCAGCGGCCCATTTAGTGATCGATTGCCATGAATTGAAAGGCGACTTATCACCAACAAATTGCGCTAAAAATAAAGCAGGGCCCTTGATTGTTTTCATGTCTTCTCCATTGAGTGTTTTTACATCAAAGCGTTTTCATTTTGATTGAATCAGAAAGGTCCTAATTTCAATCGATATATGTTCTGGCTTAATTCTAACGTTAGAATGATAATCCCACGGCACTCAATTAATCGCTGGATAAATTTCTACCCATAAAGGCTTGAGCCATTGGTAATAAGCTCAATCACCAAGGCATCTCCGATTGACCACATTTCGGCCGGTGGTACTCGTTGAACGAATGTTAATTTACATCCAGCTATTTATTATCTTTGGGGCCGCTATTATCAGATAATTTTGTCTCCCGTGATTGCATCTGAAGTTACAGATTTCATGAGTTTCAACCCATCATAGGCAATGGCGTCTTGATTAACCGCTAACGGCCGCCAGAGCGATACTGCCTTGGCAATCTCTTTGATTTCGGGGTTAAACGCCTCTATCACCCAAGGTCCTGTGTATCCCGCATCCGATAAAGAGTTCACGATTTCGGGCCAAGGCAAGTGGTCCTTACCGGGAATGCCGCGGTCATTTGCGCAAGAATGGAAGTGAAATATTTTCCCTGCTGCGCGGCGGATCGCATTGGGGATGGAATGTTCTTCTATATTCATATGGAAAGTGTCGAGCAACAGCCCGACATTGTCGCGCCCGATGCGGCGAACAAGTTCCATCCCCTGATCAACGGTGTTGATAAGATCAGTTTCAAACCGGTTCAGCGGTTCAATCGCCAGCGAGACATGCTGTGTTGCTGCGTGATCGGCAGAAAAAGCAAGGTTTTCACTTGCCCACTTCCATTGCTCGGCTCGTTTTTCCGCAGAAACGGCTGCGGTCTTACCCGTGGCTGAATACATCGGACCGGCAACGGCAGGTGCACCAAGTTCGGCCGCAATATCAGAGCAAATATTGATATAATCGATGCCGTTCGCCCTAATACTGGGATCGTCCGAGCTGACGTCACGATCTGGCCCGAACGCGCCACAAACCAGCGCGCCAATACCCGTGTGTAAAAGTCTTTTGTTGATGGCCTTGGTGTTGATTGTTGCGGGGTCTTCTACGCAAATCTCGATTAAATCAAATCCGGCTCCTGCCACTTTATCAATCAGATCCAGCGTGTCGTTAGAAAACGGCGAAGTCCAGATGAATGTGCTTGCTCCAAATTTTATTGCAGTCATCTTCGAACCTCAGCTTCAACGGTTTTGATCGTCTCGATCGCCATTCTTGTGTAGTGGTCAAGGAATTCATCGCCTCTACCGCTTTTCAGCGTGGCAAAAGGGTCGGCGGCGGCGGGTAATAATTCAAACGCAATGTAGCCCTTATAATCAATGTCAATCAGCGCCTGAATTGAAGGTGCAAAATCAATATGCCCGGCGCCAGGAGCCGCGCGTTGGCTATCAGCAAAGTGAACGTGAAATAGTTGATCGCCAGCCTTGCGGTAGTTTCCAGCAATGTCAACATCCTCAATATTCATATGGAAGCTGTCGCCCATGACACCGAGATTATTGTGCCCGACCGCCTTAGCAAGATCTAGCGCCTGATCAAGACTGTTGATAAAGTAAGTCTCATATCTATTCCAAGGTTCAAGACAGGTTCTGATGCCCGCCTTTTCCGCATAGTCGGCAATCTCGCCCAAACTTTCGAGCGCCAAATCCCATTCCTGCTGTTTGTCACCAACTGCGACCAGTTTTCCAACTGGACTAGGGGCTAGGTTGATAGTTGGAGCACCTGTTTCGGCAGCAAAATCTACGACCGATTTAGCATAGCCCACAGCTTTTTTTCGCATCTCTGGATCAAGAGCAACTAGATCGCGCTCTGGCCCAAAAAAGATCGAACAGATCGAAGAAACAGAAATTCCATTGTTTTTGCAAAGACGCCGGACTTCGGCAGTGTCGTGTTGATCAGGTTCGCCAACAAGTTCGATAGCATCATAGCCAAATTTTGCCACCCTGCGGATGGATTTTTCGATAGGTTCATCAGCATAAACCAAGGCATCGTAGCTGTATTTAAACATCTAAAGTCTCCTTAAATTAATTTGAAGGGGGATGGTCTGCAATCGCTACTAACGATTTCGAGGGAAGGACCGTTTCCCCCTTACCAGTTTCGAAAATCATGATGTGATCAGTCGAGTACCAAACCTTGGCTGGCTGATCGATCTGATATCCACTACACGCATCAAGTTTGGCAATAAAGCGGGCAGTTTTAGATCTGTTTACATCCAGATCGAGACGGCTATTTGCACTGCGGGCAGCGGCAGTCATTTCGATGGGTACTCGCTCAGCTGCCACTTCAAAATGTACCAGAAGCTCGCTTCCAAGAGATTCAATAATATTCGGTACGATTGTCATCGATTGGTCATGTTCGGAATCACGCCGGTAATTGAATGCTTCGGGTCGAATCCCCACCATTACTTCCCCATCAATGCCTACCTTCGGTCTACGATCATCGGGGAGTTCGATATAGTTGTCCGCTAATTGCAGCACGCCGGTTGAGTGATTAAAATTCGACATGCAAAGGTTTATCGCGGGCGAGCCGATGAAACTGGCAACAAACATGTTCACGGACTCTTCATACAATTTTTGTGGCGTGTCGAATTGTTGTAAATCGCCACCTCGCAGAACCGCTACGCGATCGCCCATCGTCATAGCTTCTACCTGATCATGCGTCACGTAGACGGTGGTGACCCCAAGACGCCTGTGCAACCTGCGGATTTCTCCCCGCATCTCAACCCGCAGTGCGGCATCAAGGTTCGACAAGGGTTCATCCATTAGGAATGCTTTCGGACTTCGAACCATTGCCCGACCCATTGCAACCCGCTGACGCTCTCCGCCAGACAGGGCTCCTGGCTTACGATTTAGCAGTGGTGTTAATCCCAGCATGTTGGCAATACCGCTGACTTTTTCTGCAATCTCGGCCTTCGAGACTCGACGTACCTGCAAAGGGTAGGCGAGGTTATCAAAGACGGTCTTGTGAGGATATAAGGCGTAGCTCTGGAAAATCATCGCGATGTCGCGTTCTTGAGGGTCGTGATCAGTTACATTGTGGCCATTAATGGTGATTGTCCCACCTGTCGCTTGCTCTAGCCCAGCAAGGATACGGAGCGCCGTCGACTTGCCGCAACCGGAAGGGCCTACGAGCACAACAAATTCTCCTTGTTTGATGGATAAGTCGAGCGACTTAATTGCAGTCGTGCCATCAGCGAATATCATATTGATTTTATTGAACTCGATGCCGCATCCTTGGGTGGGCTGTGTTTGCATTTTGGAAATCCTCGAATTTAGCAATTGTATTATTGGAGTTATTTAACCGCTCCGAGCGTAAGACCGCGTACCAGATAGCGTTGGACAGATAGGGCTCCGATCCAGACCGGCAGCACAACAAGTGTTCCAGCGGCCATGATTTTATTCCACTCAACGCTGACCGGGGTTACGTATTCTGTCAGCCCGACTGGTGCTGTTCGCGTGTTGGCCCCAGTCAGGATGTTGGCGAACAAAAATTCGTTCCAGGCGAAAATATAACACAGAAGGCCGGTGGCGATCAGGCCTGGGACACTCAGTGGCAATGTCACATTAAAGAAGGTGCGCAATCGGCTTGCGCCATCGACAAACGCCGCCTCCTCAATCTCTATCGGTAGGTCCGCGAAGAAACCCCGCAACAGCCAAATTGTCAGTGGCAAATTCATGTAAGTGTAGACCAGAACCAGCGACCAAATCGATCCGGTTAATCCAACCGCGCGCAACATCAGGAACAATGGAATGATCGTTGCAATCGGTGGAATGATCCGAAGGGATAGAATCCAGAAGGCTATATGCTTTTGGCCACGCATCCGCACCCTGGCCAGTGGATAAGCGATTGAAGCCCCTACTGCGAGGCAAAGGAGAGTAGAGATCGTGGTGACAAACAGGGATGTCGAAAGTGCGCGACCAAAATCGTTTTGGGAAAAAACCAGCCGAAAGTTCTCAAGGCTGGGCATTGCAAATAGGCTTGGCGTTGCGGTGAATGCTTCATTTCCCGATTTGAATGCGGTTAGGATCATCCAGTAAATAGGGGCAAAGAAGATGAGCGAAATGACGAGAGCAGTAATACCACGCGCCCAAGTGAACAGCTTTTTGCGGGACTGGAGGTTAATATGAAGGCGGGTTTTGGCATGGGACATATCAGGTTTCTTTTCCAAGAATGAGCTTTAGCGCCAGCGTCACTGCAACGATAACCATGATCAGCATCAGCCACGAATATGCAGCCGCATAACCGATATCCAGTGATTTAAATCCGGCATCATAGATTTGCCAAGACATTGTTTGTGTAACGTTGATTGGCCCGCCACGGGTTGTCATGAAAATGATATCATAGACACGGAAGGCATCTATTAGACGCACCGCAACAGCGACGGCGATAGGATAACGAATTAGGTGCAGGATATGATCAAAGAAGATACGGCGGCTTCGTGCACCATCAACCTTGGCGGCTTCGAGTATATCTTCAGGCACACCCTGCAGTGCGGCCAACAAAATCAGGAACATGAACGGCGTCCACTGCCAGATATCAATTACGATCAGCGTTGCGAGGGCAAGACCCGGATCCCCTAGAAAATCAATGCGTCCGAGGCCAAGATATTCGGTAAAGAAGCTTATGACCCCAAATTGAACATTAAGCATATATCGCGACAGCAAGCCCAACACGACTGGGGCCACGACCATTGGCAGAATCATGATAGCTCGCAGAAAACGATCACCAGGAAATCGGTAAAAGAATAAAAGTGCAACCGCCATACCTAGGATCAGTTCGATCGATACGGAAATGGAAACAAATTTGACTGTGACAAAAACTGAATTCCAGAAACTTGCATCTGTCAGAATCAAGTTATAATTGTGCCAACCACCAAATCGAGCATTCGCTGGGTTTGCAAGATTCCAACGAAAAAATGAAGCGTATAGTGAATAAAACATCGGGTAGATCGACATGAAAAATAGAAATATCATCCCAGGTAGCATCGGCAGAACTGGGCCATAGCGCCGCCTCCATTCTGACCGTGTTTTAACGATCCGCGTCGTGGTGCTAGTCATAATATTTTACCCATTTCAACTCATTCCAGTCGATGCCGGCTATAACGTTATTATTTAAGATTGGGGGGCTGAGACGGGCAGGATTTTGGCGCATCCTGCCCGAGCACATTATTTTAGATTGACAGATCTTAGCGTGACAACAGCCGATCAACGGCGGCATCCGCTTCGGCCAAACCATCTTCGACGGAGTTTACGCCGAGTTGGATCGCCTGAAGTGGGCCAGATACGACTGTTTCCCAAGCTTCTTCACCGGGAAAGAACGGTCGTGGCATGGCATTTTTCATAGTGTCGAGCACGACATCATACCGGCGGAAACGCTTCACGTCAGTGCCTTTCAGAATTTCGTCCGTAAGGATAGAGTTGGAATAGCTCGACTCCCGGATTGGATCTCCTCCACCCAAAGAGGCTTGTAAGACGTCATTCTCTTTTGTCTCCAGCCAAGTCACGAACCTTTTCGCCTCATCAACATGTTTGGAATATTTGGAAACTGAGATAACCCAGGCTGCTAAATGTGCATGGCTGTCTTCACCTGCATTTACAGATGGAACTTCTACAAACTGCCAGTCGCCTACAGTTTTGGAACTGTCTGGAATGTCCACTGCAAATGCGCCCCATGACCACTGTAGGGCTGTGGCCACGGTTCCCTGCTGAGCAGAGGTTGTGACGTCATCATATGTGAATGCAGATGCACCCGGTGGCATGTACTTCATCATTTCCGCCCATTGCGCAGTTGCCGCAATGGCTTCTGGCGTAGATAGAGTCGATTTCGTAAAGTCTTCGTTGAAAGCCGTACCACCATAGGTGTAGAGAAAGCTGAGCCAAGTGTGGACGTTGCCAAAACCCTTTGCTGCCTGAGCTGCCCATCCGTAAATTGTTTGGCCATCATATTCTCTGCCATGGAAAAATTCTACCTGTGTAAGCCATTCACCCATTGTGGCGGGTGGGGCAAGATCGAGCCCAGTAGCTTCGTTATAGGCCGCCATTATGCTGGCATCCGAGTATAGATCTGCCCGATACCAAAGTGTGTGAGGGTGGATTGTTTGTGGCATTCCATAGAGAGTGCCGTCCCATGACCCGGTTTCCAGGGCGACAGTAAGAAAATCAGCGCGGTCCTCATCAGTTAGCTGATCATCAAGCGGTACAAGATGCCCACCACTACTAAATTCAGGGATCCACGAGTAGTCGAGGTTAAAGATGTCGAAGCTGGAATCCTGCGCCGCAAAAAGCGTTGCCATCTTGTCATGGATAGCACCGCGACCAACAAGTTGTACTTCGACTTTGACTCCAGTTTCTTCTTCATATTGTGGTGCTAGAACATCACGCACAACGACGCCCCAAGTCGCAGGCAAAAAGATTGCCTGAAGCGTGGTGTTTTCCTGCGCTATTGCGGGACTGCTGGATATCATAGTCGCCGCAGCGACCCCCAGTACAATTTTTCCAAGAGACCGTCGGGCGCGCTCTTTTTTGGTAAAGCAACTCATTATCTTCTCCTCTGTTGTTAGTTCTCATTGTCGTTTCTAGTTTTATTAATCAAACTTAGGTCATTTTCACCTGCACTTTTACAATCGACTTATCGTTATCAAGGCTTTCAAGCGCCTCACCTACTTCGGACAACGGGCGAACCGAATCTACTATTTTGCTGGGATCAAATCGGCCACTGGAAATCAAAGAAATTGCTGCTGGCCATGTCTCATACGTGCCAGCGTAGGATCCAACGATAGTTAATTCTTTGGAGTAAATTTCGAAGGGTTTCATCGGCACAACCGCGTTTTCCGGGGCTGCACCGTAGGCCAAAATGCGACCACCACGCCGAACAAGATCAAAAGCTTGCCCGTAAGTATCTTTACTGCCGACTGCCTCTATCACAACGTCTGCACCACGACCTTCGGTCGCCTCCATGATTAACTCAAGCCCTTCGGGAGTCGTAGGGTCGAATTCCATGTCACTGCCGATATCGTGGGCCTTGGCACGACGTTTAGCATTTGGCTCTGACATCAGAACCTTGCCCGCTCCGCGCCCTCTAGAAAGTGCCGCATGGGCAATTCCCATGGGCCCAGCTCCAAGGATCAACACAGTTTCACCAACCTCAACGTTGATCCGTTTTTGCCCATGGATTGCACAAGCCAAAGGTTCAATAAAGGCTGCGTGGTCCCATGGCATTTGTGCCGGTAAGATGTAGACGTTCTTGGCTGGAACGACGATATAGTCCGCCATTCCACCGTGATCATGAACGCCAAGTTGGCGAACTTCCGGGCAAAAGAGTTTTTGGTTATTGCGACAATACCAGCAGTGGCCACAAGCAATGTTGATATCCGCCGTCGCACGGTCACCTTCTTTAATATAATTAATTCCAGAGCCGAGCGCTGCTACTTCTCCGGCAAATTCGTGACCAATGATCAAAGGCAAGTTTGGCGCTGGGAAGCGCCCTTTTACGATATGTGAATCAGTGCCACATATTCCACAACGATGCACCCTTAAGAGGACCTCTCCTGGGCCGGGTTCGGGTCGCACAATCTCCTGAAATCGCAGGTCGTTTGCTCCGTAAAGCACTGCAGCTTGCATCGTCTTATCCAAAATATTATTCCTTTTTTTTTAAAAAAGATAAACTATTTAGCTGCCTACAATGCGCCGAGCAACTGTAGTCACCACTATCGACATCGGTTTGCAATCGCTGCATAGCCTTCGTAAATCTATTTGTAATCGTTTACAAGTAATTTTGTAATGGTTTACAAATAAAAGGTAAATATTTGCAGAATACTGCTGCCTTTTTGGGGAAATACCGTTAGTGTAAAATTTCTCAAACCTAATTAGGAAGCGACAAATTGAACATTAAAAGACCTTCAATTCAGGATGTTGCGCGCATTGCAGGAGTGTCGACAGCAACCGTAAGTCGAACATTGTCAAATCCAAAAGCAGTGGTAGAAGCAAAACGAGCCGCGGTTCTCCAGGCTATTCGTAGCACTGGCTACAGAATGAATGTCGCTGCCCAAAACTTGCGGAGACGACGAACAAACAGCGTTTTAGCTTTGGTTCCGAATCTTGCAAATCCGTTTTTTTCAAAAATCCTGTCAGGTGTATCCAATGTTCTAGCGCCTGCGGGCTACAACCTAATTATATCAGATTCTCATGCTAATGGTAACCTAGTGGTTAAAGAGCAATTGATGAGTTATCTTGATCGGGGTGGCGCAGACGGTCTAATTCTATTTGATGGTGCTATATCTTTAGAGTACCTTGACAATGAAAAACGAGATCATCCTCTGCCTCCAACTGTCCTTGCATGCGAATGGATTGAAGGCTCACAACTTCCCCGTGTGCGAATTGACAACGAAAATGGTGCGATTATTGCGATTGAGCATCTTTACGGCTTGGGACACCGGAAAATCGGCTTTATTAAGGGTCCCGCGGGCAACGTATTGTCGATCTCGCGCGAAATTGGAATGCGTAGGGCCCTTGCGCAGCACGATCTTAAAATCCAGCCAGACTGGATGTTTTGCGGAGACTTCTCATTTGAATCTGGCGTTTCAGCCGCCAAAAGATGGCTTGGACTCAATAATAAACCTACAGCCGTTTTTTGTGTAAGTGACGAGATGGCCATCGGCTTTATTGGCGCATTGCAGCGTGCTGGAAAGAATGTTCCTAAAGACGTCTCAGTGATGGGTTTCGACCAAATTGAGCTCGCTGGATACAGCAATCCGTCGCTCACAACCATAAGTCAACCACGGACAGAAATAGGGAGTGTGGCGGCGCAAACATTACTGGCTTTGATCAATAACGAAACGATTGAAAATACTGATCGCTTGCTACCAGTCGAGCTGATAAAAGGTGCAAGCACGGACATTCCAGTTGTTACTTTTTATTAAAGAGTTCTAAATGTTGGTTTGATTTGCGCCTCCATCACGCCATCTTGCTAAGCATTGCAAGGTAACGGATATTTACCGGACATGCCAAGAGCCGCAGCTGTCAAACTAATGAAAACTCGCATCGGATTGCTGGCACATCCTAAATCTATGCGCCCAATAATTGACGCCACTCAGCGAGAGCAGCGGCACGGTGTAA
>Ga0209502_10003838_pt1 | contig 11567 bp, 9 predicted proteins | sample ArcticOcean_MG_C_10_FD_187442 | JGI IMG/M metagenome (GOLD analysis project Ga0209502, IMG submission 187442) | Marine microbial communities from western Arctic Ocean - ArcticOcean_MG_CB11_90 (SPAdes) (version 2) | ecosystem: Environmental > Aquatic > Marine > Oceanic | place: Arctic Ocean...
CGACAATGCCAGTGAGGCGCTAAAAAACAGCGGGCAGGCCGAGCGCCGCGATAGAATCGCGTTGTTCGCGTCACAGATACGTACAGCTGCAATTGACAGTTTCGAAGATTTTGACGACCTCAGGCACCACGTAAAGAAAATTCGGCAACACAGTCTGGATAACCTGGACTATTACCTCAGTCAGTTTGAAAAGGAAGCCGTGCACAACGGCAATCAGGTCCACTTTGCCCGTGACAGCGAGGAATTCAACAGCCTCGTCTTGGATATCTGCCAGCAACACGACGCCCGGCGTATCGCCAAGGGAAAATCCATTGTGACGGAAGAGACCGGTCTGAACAGCTTCTTGCAAAGCGCGGGTCTTAATGTCATGGAGACTGACCTGGGCGAATATATTATCCAGCAGGCAGGGGAAACACCAAGCCATATTGTGAGCCCAGCGCTGCATAAATCTGCTAACGAAGTTCGCGAACTATTCCAGCAAAAGCATGATCTGGGCCACAGGGAGCTGCAGAATACCTCAGACCTGGTTGCCGAAGCACGTACTGTGTTACGGGAACATTTCCTGCAGGCTGAAGTGGGGGTTATTGGCGCCAATGCACTGATCGCCGAGAATGGATATTCCATGCTGGTCACTAACGAGGGTAACGGCGACCTCTGCGCCAATCTGCCCAATGTGTTAATTATTTGCACGACCATCGACCGGGTACTGCCGCGGGCAGAGGACGCCACTGCGATGTCACGATTGCTGGCCCGCTCAGCGACAGGCCAGCCCCAAAGCTGCTATACCAGCTTCTACTCAGGGCCCCGTCGCGAAGGTGAGATCGACGGACCGCTGGAAACACATTTCGTACTGCTGGATAACGAGCGCAGTAATATCTTGTCCAGCGATTACCGTGAAATACTCGAATGTATACGCTGCGGTGCCTGTCTCAATCACTGCCCTATCTATACCAGCGTAGGAGGACACGCCTACGGTTCGGCTTATCCGGGCCCCATAGGTTCAGTATTGACACCGCTATTGACCTCTCTGGAACAAAGCCATTTGCTTCCGAATGCATGCACCAGCTGCGGTCGCTGCGCAGAGGTATGTCCGGCGAATATTCCTCTGCCGGATTTGTTGCGCGATTTGCGACATGAGGAGGGCATAAAAAAACTATCTGCGCCGCGCTGGCGATACGGTCTGAAACTGCATAGCTGGCTGGCGAGACATCCGTCGATATACCAGACAGTGACCGCTACAAGCATTCGTATATTGCACCGGTTAGGTCGCAAACGAGGCGGCTTTTCAAGACTACCTTTCGCCAGCGGGTGGACCAGTCAGCGCGATTTTCCAGCCCCTCAAGAAAACACCTTTATGCAGTTATACAAGGCCAAGATGAAGCAGAACAATGAGCGGTAGCGCCCGATCAGAGATTTTTTCCAGGCTGCGCAAAGCGAGTCGCGGCGAGACCGAAGAAAACATTCAGCGCGAGCGACTGTCTCTGGGCAGTGCGCCCACCCCCACGCCTCCCGCGCCCGAGCACTGTCAGGCCTTTATCCTCAATGTACTGAAAAATCAGGGTAGCGTGGATTGCGTGAGTAATCGGTCAGAGGCGGTCAAGGCGATAGCGCATTATCTGTATGCACATTTCCACAATTACCGTCTGGTGGCCGGCAACGACCCTCGTCTGGCGGCCATGCCTTGGAGGGATGCGGGAGTACTGCCTCGCTTTGGTAGCCTAGAAGCAGGCGAACCGGTAGCCCTTAGCTTCGCCCGGCTAGGCGTCGTGGAAACGGGCGCGGTGGTAACCTGGACCAGCAAGGCCAACCCCGCAGCAAACAACTTCCTGCCGGAACACCATATCGTTCTGGTGGATAAAAACGATCTCGTCCCAACGATGGAGAAGGCTTGGGAAAGAATTAATCATGCTTTGGAAACAACCGGACGCCCCCGCGGCATAAACTTTATCGCCGGGCCTTCTAGTACAGCCGATATCGAGGGGGAATTAGTTTACGGTGCTCATGGACCACACCGCTGGCATGTCGTTCTGTTGGGTGATATTCCAGTCGATGCGCAGAACATTGCGCGTGCTGCTTCCAAAGATCAGAGCTAGCGCGAGACCACACGGAGCATCGCTACAGCTGTGTGTAACTAAATTTCTGCCCCCCCAATGCCGCTTCAAACATTAATCCGCCTGTTGCTATGGTAAAGATGGCCATGCCCTTGCGGTAGCCGCCAGATGCTGTAACAGCATCATTGCGCCCACCACTCATGCCCGCTGAAGTTCCACCCCCTGTATTGGCTTCGGCCGATACGCCGGCTGTAATGACAACAGCCGAGGCCTGGGCACTGAATTCAAAGTTACCCGAGGTGAAATCATTAAAAGCCTGCTCATGTTGGAAAAAAATGATCTGGCTAAAAGCCTGTCCTCCAATCTGCGGGCCCAGCGATAACTGTGTCATAGTGGAATTGCCCACATGTTTGGTGTCAACAAATACCTTACCTTCACCGTATCCTCCACCGACGAAGAACAGTCCCCCCTTACCTACGATAGGAAATAACGCATAACCATAGGACATTCTGAAGTATTTTCCACTTTCACCCGCATCGCTGAATGCCTTTATGGTATCGCTATAGCTATTCGCCCACGCAGCGGAGCCTCCGACACACAGGCCGAAAAGTAGAACAATCTTTATGAGTCTGTGCATAAAAATAAGCCTTAAATTGATGGTGCATAGTGTGTTTAACGCAAGGATTTAAACTGTGAGCTGCTCACTCCAAACGAACATCGATGCCAAGGGCCCATATTGTGTACACAACCGCAGCAGGTCAAGTCACATCTGTGAGCATTATGCCGCCAAAGAGCTGCGCAGAGCGACTAAGGCATCCCAGAACCTTGAGTTTCTAGACTCTGCAGCTCAAAGAGCGCAGGTCATGCCGATGTACTTCGAATGACGCTGTGAATCAGCGGCCCTGATCTGCTCTGAGTAATCTTCGTAGCGCATCCTGTGCTATATTCGTATATTGTCTTTCAGCTCAGCACGTCTAGATCACGGAACAGGATTATCCTATGCGCAAATTGTTAATCAGCTTGGGTCTGCTGCTGCTGTTGCTCGTTAGTATACCGGCCTTCTTACTGGCCAGCGGCACCACAGATAGCTCCACCCTACGCATGCTTTTCAATAGCATGATGGGCATAGCCGGTCCTGCGGCCAATAGTGATATCGTACGCCAGCAATATAACGTTCCCGACGGCTTCACTCTGGAGCTTTACGATGCAAACCTGCCTCGCGCGCGCTTTTTGCTTTTCACACCATCGGGAGACCTACTCGTCAGTAGGCCACATTCCGGCGACATACTGCTGTTGGGGCGTGACGCAGATGGGGACGGTAAACCCGATGCTCGGGCAACACTGATCGAGGGATTAGAACGACCACTGGGAATGGATATCAGCGGTGGATGGCTGTATATCGCCGAGTCAAACCGCGTAAGCCGCATACGTTTTGACAGTGACACTGGAACTGTCGACGGTGCCCTAGAGACGGTGGTGAAAGGTTTGACTGATAACGGCAACCATTGGAGCAAAACTATTCGCATAGGCCAGGATCAAAAGCTGTATTTGGCGCAAGGGTCCACTTGCAATATCTGCGAGGAAGAGGATTCTAGGCGGGCAACCCTAATGCGCTTTCAACTTGATGGCAGCCAGCCTGAAATCATTGCGACAGGGCTGCGCAATAGTGTTGGCTTTGACTGGGCACCCTGGAATGGCGCGCTCTATGCTACTGAGAACGGACGCGATCTGTTGGGCGATGACCTGCCCCCCTGTGAATTAAACCAGATAGAAGCGGGCAATTTTTATGGCTGGCCCTACTTTTACGGTGACAATATTGCCGACCCAGACATGGGCGATGATCCGCTTGCGAAGGACCGCGATCCAACCGCCCCCGCGCACAATTTTCGCGCCCATAATGCACCCTTGGGCATGACATTCCTTGACCCAAACACTCTCCCTCCGCCGTATGAGCGTGCTGCGCTGGTGGCATTACACGGCTCATGGAATCGCAGCTCCCCTGACGGTTATAAGGTGGTGTCACTGCATTGGGGAACTGACGGTATCGAAGAACGCGATTTTCTGACCGGTTTCAACCGAGACGGAACAATCAGTGGCCGTCCGGTTGATGTCGCTCAGGGACCTGACGGCGCAATTTATATCTCCGATGATTACGCCGGAGCAATCTATCGAGTTCGCTACAGCGCAACCGATAACAATAATGCTGCCGCCTTTGAACTACCCACGGTGAATCGCCTCGACGCCCAACCGCCCGAATGGCTTGAGACAGCCAATATGGTGACTATGGCCGATCAAGGCAATGAACTCTATCAACGCTACCAGTGTCGAAGTTGTCATGAAGAGGGCGAAAACCCGAAAGGATTAGAGAATCTGAGAGAGCGTCTCGGTTATGCGGCAGTGATCGACGTGCTGGCGGCTCCGCCATCGCCCATGCCTTTATTTCCTCTGACCGAGTCCGAACAGCGAGAACTCGCCGTTTTTTTGCTATGGCAGCCACCTGAAAGCTCTGCTAACGAACAATAATTTTCTGTGGCTTTATGGCGGGTATACCTGTGAGTGACGACATCAATGTATTGACCTACAACATCCACAAGGGCTATTGCAGTGGCAATCGTCGGTTTGTGTTGAAGGCTATGCGCGACCGTATCGCTGAGACCGGGGCAGACATTGTCTTCCTGCAAGAAATTCATGGCACAGCGATCAAAAGTAACGCCAAACGCAGGCGCTTCTCTTACCCAGATCAGCCGCATTTTGAGTACCTGGCAGAGGAGGCCTGGCCTCACTTCGCTTATGGACGCAACGCGATCTACCGTAAAGGAGATCATGGTAATGCTATTTTGAGCAAGCATCCTTTCGTCAGCTGGGAGAATATCGATATTTCAGTTTTCCGAGGCTCCAGTCGCAGCATTTTACACGGTGTGATTGAACTACCACAAAAAAAAAGTCGCCTGCATACGCTTTGTGTCCACCTGGGACTGCTTGAACAGGAACGCCGCGAGCAGCTGCAAGCTCTCACCGACAGAATAAAAAGCCATGTTCCCGATAATGAGCCATTGATCATCGCCGGGGATTTCAACGACTGGCGGCGCCGCGCGGGACACCAGCTACATACTGAGCTGGACCTAGAGGAACTGTTCGTAAAACTGCATGGCCGCCACGCCTTGACCTTTCCCGTTTGGGCACCGCTTCTGCCAGTGGACCGCATTTACTACCGCGGATTAAAACCAACCGCTTGCAAACGTCTCAGTACCGATCACTGGCGCGAACTGTCTGACCACGCGGCACTTTTTGGCGTGTTTCGCCTATGACCGTAGATATAAATTCCGCTATTACTCTTATCGATTAAATTCTTGGGCAGACTGCACTAGGCGCAATTGGGCGCCACAACGCCTAACCCGCTCAGACCTGGAGCCAAGAAAACCCTTTCCTATAAAGTTAAAATTGGTACTATCTTATGGCCCTAGCTTATATCCGCTATGGTTTCGCCCTAACGTCTAATTATAGAGAGCAACACCATGAGCTTAAAAGATGTCCTCTCAACACTGGCAGAGGTACCTACTCTGCTACAGGTTACTAAAGAGACAAAAGCTAGGCCATTGACCACTAGAGATTGCCTCGCAGCCAGAGTGGAACGCACCGCAGCACGCTTTCCTACGCATACTGCAGTCATATTTGAAGGTCAGAGTCTTACCTGGGCGGAGCTCAACGCCAAGGCTAACCGGTGCTCAAGTGCCTTGCGCGCGCAGGGTTTGGCCGCTGGCGATGCAGTAAGCCTCATTATGGAAAACCGCATCGAATTCCTGACCTCGCTTATTGCCCTCAATAAACTCGGAGCAATTACCGCCCTGATCAATACCAATCTGGTAGGCTCCCCTCTTATACATTGCATCAAGATCACCAAATCCAAAATGTGTATTTTCGGCGAAGAACGTCTGCAAGAAATAGCCGATGTAAAGTCCGATCCTGGTCTTGAATGCGTCAAAAACTGGCTGTTTGTTAAAGACGCAGGCAAGCAGCTATGCCCTGCTTGGGCCACAAACCTGGAAGAAGGCGCCGAGAACAACACAAACCCGGCCCAGACAAACCAAAATACCCTAGCCGATGTGGCGCTGTATATGTACACCTCCGGCACCACTGGTCTACCCAAGGCCTCGGTAATCACCAATCGTCGCTTTCTGCTATCCTCTGCGCTGTCATACAAGGCTGGCATAAAATGCAAAGAGAACGACTGCATTTATCTCTGTCTGCCGCTCTATCACGGTACAGGTCTTTTCCTCGGCGCTGGTGCTGCATTTTCTACCGGAGCCTGCATGTTTATCCGGCGAAAATTTTCCGGCAGCAACTTCCTCCACGAAGTGCGCGAACATCGTGCAACCTGCTTCATTTATATTGGCGAATTATGCCGTTACCTGCTTAATATTCCTGCGCAACCAGACGATCACAACACTCCCCTGACCCGCATGATGGGGAACGGGCTGCGGCCCGATGTCTGGCACGAGTTCAAGAATCGCTTTGGCGTCGAACGAATCGCAGAATTTTACGGCTCAAGTGAAGGCAATGTTGCATTCATCAACATGTTAAACAAGGATTGTACGGTTGGTTCCACCAGCGTTCCAATAGCCTTAGTAAAATACGATGTAGATGCCGACGAAATTGTAATCGATGGAAGCGGTCATTGTGTCCTGGTCGCCGATGGTGAGCCCGGCCTACTGTTGGGGAAAATAACTGAAAAAACAAGTTTCGAAGGCTATACCAGCAAAGAAGAGACTGAAAAGAAGATCCTGCGCGACATTTTTGAAACAGGAGATGCATGGTTTAATACCGGCGATCTCATGAAAACGGTGGACGTAGGGTTTTCTCTTGGACTACGGCATTTTCAGTTTGTCGATCGTGTAGGCGATACTTTTCGCTGGAAATCTGAGAATGTTTCAACCAACGAAGTCGGTGAAATCATCAACGCTCATACTCAGATAGATTTTTGCAACGTCTACGGTGTGGAAATCCCGAAAGCTGACGGCAGGGCTGGCATGGCATCGCTGGTACTGACTGAAGGGCTGGACACACTGGATATCGAGAGTTTTTCAAGCCACGTCAACGAACACCTACCCGCTTACGCCCGACCCGTATTTCTTCGCATACAAAGTGAAATGGACACAACGGGTACGTTCAAAATGGTCAAGGGAGAGTTGCGCAAAGAGGGATACGACCTAGATCAGGTCAATGACCTCATCTTTATACTCAAACCGCGCAGTGATACTTATGTGCGTCTGACGGAAGATTTTGCAGCCATATTGAAGGCAGGAGACGCAGGGTACTGATAGCCCTTATCTCCCTTTAACCACTGAGAGGGTATGGATCACAGCAAAAAAGGCAGCTGACAACCAAACCTATCTTGTGCTGTTGCCTGTTCGCTTTTTTTGTCTCGGCCGATTATGCCCTTCTGTACTGCGTCCACGTGAAGTAGGACCAGGCTGCTTGTCATCGCGACGACCTCGCCCGCCAGCGGTCTTCCCCTGTCCCGACGTGCGAGGCTTACGCAGCGGTGCACTAGCAGGGACTTCATGATCAGGCTCGAACCCATCAACATATTCTCGGGTAATATGCCGCTGAATAACTTGTTCAATGTCATTAAGCTGTTTGATCTCATCCGCGCTGACTAGGGAAAATGCCCGCCCGGAAGCACCCGCCCGACCCGTCCGGCCAATCCGATGCACATAATCTTCAGGGACATTGGGTAAGTCGAAATTGACCACCTGTGGCAACTGCGCGATATCGAGTCCACGAGCCGCAATATCCGTTGCTACCAGCACACGTATCTTACCGCTCTTAAATCCTGACAAAGCCTTGGTGCGAGCACCCTGACTCTTGTTACCGTGAATCGCGGAGGCATTAACGCCGGCCTTTTCCAAATACTCTGACAGCCGGTTGGCGCCATGCTTTGTCCGACTGAACACTAATACCTGCTGCCAATCGTTCTGTACAACAAGCTCCCGCAGTAATGCGGATTTACGGATTTTGTCTACCGGGTATACCCACTGTTTCACCCTCTCAGCGGTTGTATTAGGAGCAGACACCGACACTTCCAGAGGGTTGTTCATTATCGTTTTGGCCAAGCCCCTGATCTCGTTGGCGAACGTCGCCGAGAACATCAGGTTTTGACGCTGCTGCGGCAGCAGCTTAAGAATGCGGCGGATGTCGTGAATAAAACCCATGTCGAGCATGCGATCAGCCTCATCCAAGACGAGAACTTCAAGATCAGAGAATTTCACCTCACCCTGTTGGCACAAGTCTAGCAGTCGGCCCGGCGTAGCCACCAGGATGTCGATGCCTCTGCGCAATGCAGCGATCTGCGGATTGGGCTTTACACCACCGAACACCACCGTCGACTTAAACGGCAGATGCGCGCCATAGGTCGCGATGCTTTCTACAACCTGAGCGGCCAGTTCGCGCGTAGGCGTCAGCACCAGCGCTCTGATGCGATGAGGATGCGCAACACCCTTTGCGTGGAGTAACTCCAATATCGGCAGTGTAAACCCCGCCGTTTTACCGGTACCGGTCTGGGCGGCGGCCATCAAATCGCGACCGGATAGAACGGCCGGAATGGCAACGGCCTGAATGGGACTGGGTTGGCGATAGCCCTTTTCTTCGATTGCACGCAATAACGGCGCAGACAGACCGAGCTCATCAAATGTCATGAAAATTCTCTTGGCTTATTCTGATTAGCCCCATGCTCAGGTGTCTAGCTGATGGCTGTAAGGGCGCGGCAGCGTACAGTATCGTCGGTTAAATAGCGACCGCAAGCACTGAATCCCTGCGGGTCGAGTCAGGGCTCAATCGGGTTGGGTGGAAATTGCGCGAGCATCGCTGCTGCTGCCTGCCGACTGTATTCAGCGGCGCCACTAGTGTCTGTTTGATCATCTAGATGTGCGCGAAAATTAGCTCTCCAAACCGTTTGCAGAATGACAGGATCAATCATGTCGACATAGATCGTAGCCTCGGTAATTTTCTGTGTCGCCGGATCGAATGTACTCACGGTAGCACTTTCCTCTGGCACAAACCTCCAGGAGAGGAGCATGTCCGCGTAAGAATTTCCTGTCGCTACTTTGAAACCCCGTTGCTGTAGCTCTGCGGTCAGCGCCTCATTGATCCTGACAATCTGTGCATCAGACATCATCATCGTCTCGACAGTGTCCCGAGCTATCGGCTGAATCGCAATGTTATGCACGTGACTAAAGTCGTAATTGCGGTTGTAATCCACTGTGGCCGTGGGCGTACTCGACAGGTTATTGCAGGCACCGAGCAGTGCTGCTAGACACAAACCAAGGAACGGTAAAAAGCGGCTATCTCGCATATTCTATCTCCACATCTGAGCATTCTGTCAGGGGAGTGCAACTGCAACACCTGCTTTTCCTAGCGACCAACACGTGACGCATTACCGACCCACACTTTTCATCATACCATCCAAGGAAAATCGGGTCGCACCGATCGCAGCAAACACAAGAAATAGGGCTATCATCAAGGCTGGATATTCCCATCCACCGCCCTCAGACGCCCAGATGAACCCTTTACTAAAATGACCCCCAAGATAGGTTGCAATCAGGAAATACAGTGCGGCACAGGCACCTGCTAATCGCGTAAGGAAACCCAGCCCAATACCAATTGCAATACCCAATTCACAAAGACCTGCAACCAATACGAACCAAAAGGCACCCGATAAATTCATACTCTGAAAAGCTGAAATATCTTCTAATCGCGCTGCAGAACCCGCAAAAAGCTTTTCAGTAAAGTGAGGAACGAGATCAAATCCAACGTACAGACGTAGAAAAGTCAGCCCCCACTGTGTAGCGTCCATTGCTGGTACGGCCCGCTTCAGATCGTCACGCCTCGCGATAAAAAAAACGGTGATGGCCATCAAGAATGCAGGCAATACGGCCCATGCAACCAGCTCAATGCCTAACAAACCTGCTATCCGCCAGCCCATCAGCATAGTCAGCAGTCCAATCATAAACCCAGGAACAAAGGTGCGAGGCACAACAGCTACCCACACTACCGTGGAAATTGCCAAAAAAAGTATGCTGAACAAACCCGCACCTAGAGGTAAAACGTCTCGCGATGTTGTGAACAAAGCAAAGCAGGCCATGACAAGGCCTAAACCGGTCAATCCCCCGATAATGCGATAGTGCGTGTTAGCCGGGGCTAGATCATTATTGAGTCTTATTGTTAGGTTGCTCATCGCTTACTCGCTGAATATCATCTTCTATAATATATACTAAGACACACTCTCATCTAAAGTTAAAAATTTTAAGAAATGTACATTGGTAGCGTTTGATAAAACGATAACTCAACACACGCTTACAGCACTCAGCTTTCTACAAAGGCCCGCTCAACAACGTAATGTCCAGCCTCGCCATGGCGCGCCTCTCTCAAGCCGCGAGAATCTAAGAGGGTGGATATATCCTTGAGCATACTGGGACTGCCACAAATCATAAATCGGTCCGTGTCGACATTTACTGGTGGCAAACCAAGATCCGTGGTGAGCTTTCCAATACGCAGCAGGTCAGTAAGCCGCCCATTGTTGGCAAATTTTTCCCGCGTGACTGTTGGATAATAGAGCAGCTTCTCACGCACCATCTCACCAAGATACTCGTGCCGAGGGAGATGGTCAGTAATCAGTTCTCGATAGGCTAGTTCATCGGTATAGCGGCAGCCGTGGGTCAAAATAATCTTATCGTACTGTTCATAAAGCTCGGGATCCCGGATGAGACTGAGAAAAGGCGCCAGCCCGGTGCCTGTGGCGATGAGATACAAATGCTTGCCCGGCAACAGATTATCCTGCACCAAGGTACCCGTCGCCTTGCTATTAACCAACAAGGCATCGCCCACCTCAATCGCTTGTAGTTTGGATGTCAGCGGTCCATCGGGCACCTTGATACTGAAGAACTCCAACTCGTCCTCATGATTGGCGCTGGCTAGGCTATACGCACGCATTAGCGGCTTACCCTCGCTCTCCAACCCAATCATAGTGAAATGACCATTCTTGAATCGAAAACCCGGATTGCGTGTGGTCTTGAAGCTGAACAGACGATCTGTCCAGTGGTGAACAGCTGTTACGTGTTCTCGTCGTATCTGTGTCATGGGCTTTTGCTCTTTATCACATGTCGAAGCAAACAGAATAGGGACTGTCTTTAAATCGGTAAAACGGTTATATTCTATAATATATATCGTATTTTCAGATAAAGGGGAAATCATGCGTTACAGCTTGCGCCAACTGGAAGTTTTTCTTGCTACCGCCCGCTACGAAAACGTAACCCGCGCTGCCGAGACGCTGGCTATGTCCCAGTCGGCTGCCAGTGGCTCGCTCAAGGAATTGGAACGCCAGTTTGATATGAAGCTCTTCGATCGTCTGGGCAAGCGACTACAGCTCAGCGAGTTGGGGCAGCAACTCAGGCCCCAGGTCGAAAGTCTGCTGGAGCAAGCGCGTTCCCTTGAGCAAGCACTGACCGGCGAAGACGTGGT
>Ga0209502_10003839_pt1 | contig 11562 bp, 10 predicted proteins | sample ArcticOcean_MG_C_10_FD_187442 | JGI IMG/M metagenome (GOLD analysis project Ga0209502, IMG submission 187442) | Marine microbial communities from western Arctic Ocean - ArcticOcean_MG_CB11_90 (SPAdes) (version 2) | ecosystem: Environmental > Aquatic > Marine > Oceanic | place: Arctic Ocean...
GCCCCTGTAGCACCAGAAATCATTCCAGGCCTCCCACCAAACACCGCGGTAATCAGGCACACAATAATTGCGGCATAAAGACCGGTTAAGGGAGATACATGAGCAATCAGTGCGAATGCAATAGCTTCAGGCACCATCGCCAAGGCGACGGTAATACCGCTTAAGATATTGGTTTTAATTTCTGAAGGAGAATAGTTGTTGAGTGTGAACAATGGCAGGCCTTTCTACTTATGCAGTTGTTATAAAAAGAACCTAAGATACCATAATACTGGCTAGGAAAAAGACAATCATCAGTAAAATTAGCTTGTATGCTAAATGTTAACCCAGCAGAGTTTTACTAAAATGCTTTAGTCAGTTGAAAGATAAACTTCAATAGGGTCAGCACCAACCTTTGAGATGACCGCAGTACTACTATGAGCGCCAGCAAAATCGATGGATACAGAGTTAGTAGCCTTCATATTCATAACAAAGGTGGAAGTTGGAGTAACGGTCAATGGTGTAGTTAAGGCAATAGTCCAGAGAATACGGTCAGCATTGGTGCAGTTAGTCGCCGAGGTAGTGTTGTTTTGCAGCAATCGACCAACTGCTATGCCATTATTAACGGCTCCCATTGAGCTTCTGTCTCCATCAGCAGCATAACTGGCGCAATTATTATCCGCCATTGCATTAACTACCTCATAAGAGAATGCTGCCGTACCTGCCGTATCTGCGCAGCGCAAATTAGACTGGTTATTATTGGAAGTGTCATATTGCCTACCAAAAGGTGTCAGTATGTTATTTTCGTTTGTAATACCCGTTAGTACCGGTCCATCGATAGGGCTGCCCGGGGCTGTTTGGTTATCAACAGTCCAGCAGAATAGTCCGGGTGCAGCGAAAGCAGCGGTATCAGAGGTAGACGTGTCCGAAAAGGTTTTTACTTGTGACGTACCTTCAAAGGTGTGCTTAATGCCAAGCTTTGCTGAGACAATGCCAACCATATAAGAGTAGGTGCCCACAGGGAACTCAAATGCAGGAGGGGTAGGGGTAAAAACAGTCTCTTCGCCAATCCCAGTGATAACCGTATTATAAAGAGTTTCTGTCGGCGCTATCATGTATGAACAGGATGAATAGTCAGGCTCGGCACTGGCAACATCGGGGTTACTTGTGCACAGCCCCATTCCATGAAATGAGATGCTATATTCATCAGGGGTCCCGCTACATGAGTCCCTAGCAGTCCCATCATCTAGCACAGGGTTGTCATCATCGGATGCGTCTATCGTTAGTTTTGTGCCTGTATACCCACACGCCGCTTTTACCTGACCAACCATGAAAAAGCTCAAGAGAAATATAAGCGCAATTAACTTTACCAAATCTTTCCTTACCATCTTAATATCCTTTAACTTTAATTGATCCAGAGGCTTTCAGCTGCTTCACAATATTATTCGTCCGTCTAACTTTCTCATATCGACGGTCTTCCATGCTCTCTAACTTGTAAGCGTCCTTGCTAAACCATTGAGCGTTGTTGCTGGATTTGTCTTTAAAGAGTTCGGTGACGTTGTATGAGATGTTGATGTAGCTCTCATCGGTACCCGAAGAGTCCGAGAAGAAGGTTCTTCCTGCCTGGATTTCCAGTCCTGTGATACCTGGGATGTAAGCTCTAAGCTGTAAGTCATTACCCTTCGTATCCTTCACATTACTCACCTCACTGTCCCACTGAAAGTTCTTCACAAACACGGTCGCCCAGTTCATGTAAGGTAAAGGGACACCGGCTTCGATGTCATAGCCATCGAGTGCGCGTTCTTCCAAACCGCTTTTACCGGTCTTCCATTTGGTGGTCGCCCAGTACTTGTTCGCATTGATTTCCCATACCGTAGTCCGTGCCTCAAGTCCGATGCTGGTACGTCCGTGATCATATGGAAACTCATGATCATAAAAAGCATTGATACCGGTAAGCAGCATTTTGTTATCCGACAGCTTACGGTAGCCTAAACCGAGGTTAAGCGTTGTACGGTTATCTTGGTAGAACACACTGCCTTGCGTGAAGTAGGTATTAAAGATATCGTCGGGATCAGATAAGGGTGCTACCACCAACAAGCCACCAGAAGGTTTACTGCCACCTTGGGCACCAAAGTTGAGTTCCACGGTCGGGAAGTATTGTTCTAAAAAGGACCTCGTCACCCCCACCCCTTTTTCTACCACACCGTCAATCGCGGTATTTTTTAAAGCATCCACATCACCGGCTAAGAGCATCGTTGTTAGATCCATGATCTCAGCCTTATCTTGTGCGTCCTGCATCTCTAAGGCAGACTTTAGCGCATCAGCTTGAGTGAGGGATACCGCCACGATCAGCGGGGCAAGGATGAGGGTTTTTTGTTTAGTGTTCATTTTGACATACTAACAGAAAATGACATTAACAAATTATTTCTGGAAAAACCATGCGCCAATGGAAAACAAGCGCATCCTTTCAGAAAAAATCAACCTTTTAAAGTTGTCAACCTTCAACCTTCAACCTTCAACCTTCAACCTTCAACCTTCAACCTTCAACCTTCAACCTTCAACCTTCAACCTCTATTGGTTGCTTTGATCACACATATTCCATATAAAAGAGTGGCATTTGAGTTTATAATTAAGCATGATACGGAAGATTATAGCGATTACTGTCTGCCTATTTTCTTTTTCGGTATTGGGGTTAGAAGTCACAACCGAAAAGCCCTTGCTCGTGGAAGAGTCGTGTAAGAAATTTGGACAGATAGAGGGGGTAAAATATTGTATTCAAGAGAGCAGCATTACCTTAAACAGTTGCGGCAAGCAGAGCGACTGGCCGTGCATGGAAGAAGATGGTTGCCTTAATATTGATCGATGGGTGCTAAGCAATGAAAAGTCGTAAAGTACAGTTAGTTGTATTGGCATTAGGGGTTATCGGTGCCGGTTACCTTTTTTTTAATCCGTGGAACAATGCTTCATATCTATGCATCAATACCATTTCAAATACTGAGGCTAACCTTAACATTGCTTCCTACCTATTAAGAGGGCAGGAGGTCACCTTTAAAAACCGTATCTTCGGTTTAGATGAATGCGCAGCACTCCCTGCCATCACCTGTAAAATTAGCACCGATGAGGATAATGTGGAGCTGCTGGTGATCGACACCCAAACGAGACGGTTGCAACATCAGTGGGAGGAGTACGAATCAGGACGTTATGTTTATGATAAAACTCAGGTCATCAAAAACATGCGCGAGGACAGCTACTCTTGTGAAGCTTCTTCGGTTTGACGATCGACCAATTTCTTGAGCATAATCGCACGCGACACCGGGCTTTCTAGAGAGATGGAACCTAAAATACCCTGGCGGTAATCATTTAACAAGGTGGTAGCCGATTTATAGAGATCCACTGCCCCACCCTTAACCATAAATCCCCGTTTCTTTGCTAGGATTTTTAAGAACTCTTCATCTTCCGGAAAGGGAGGCTCGATCTTGTATTTTTTGCTGATGAGTTCGGCGTAGTTATCTTTTATAGTGTGAAACAAAAACATCGCCGTTTCAATCTCGTCATAGGCGTTAATGCCTATGGTATGGGATGCGGCCAAATAGTAACCATCAATCTCATTAGAAATTTTAGGCCACATCATGCCTGGGGTGTCGGTGAGGATCATGGAAGCATTCAGTATGATCCGTTGCTGCTGTTTTGTCACCGCCGGCTCGTTACCGACCTTCGCAATCTTTTTATGGTGCAGGGCATTAATAATGGTCGATTTGCCAACATTTGGCACACCCATAATCAGCATGCGTAGCGGCTTGATGGAGGAGTTACGGTGAGGGGCGAGTTTACTGCAAAGCGGCAATATTTTTTTTACGTCCCCAGCCGACTTAGCGGATAAAGTAATCGCGGTAGTATGGGGTATGGCATTGAAGTACTGTATCCACTCCTTAGTGACCTTAGGGTCAGCCAGATCGGATTTATTGAGGATTTTTAAGCACGGACGCTGCCTTTCTTTACGCATCGTATCAATCATCGGGTTGGTTGAGCTTCCAGGAATCCTGGCGTCCAGCACCTCGATCACAAGGTCGTTTGTTTCAAGCGCCTCCTCTGCCTTTTTCTTGGCAGCTGTCATATGTCCGGGGAACCATTGGATGCTCATTTACAGAAATCTCTTTTTTATTAATGATGAATGTACAATTATGACCTAAATCACTTTAGGGTAAACTAATATATATGCTGCCGTTAGATGAAATAAAGCCTCAACAATCCATCGAATTACTGAAGTCGCTGCATATCCTTACCCGTGACGGGAAAATCAATCAGGATTCCCGGCGGAAGCTTAAGCAGGTTTATCATCTTTATCAGTTTATCGAGCCCATATTAACAGAAGTTTCTATTGATGAAGCGCCCTTCCATGTCATTGATCATGGGGCAGGGAAATCCTACCTCGGGTTTATTTTGTATGACCTATTTATTAAGCTGACCCAGGGTCGCGTGACGGGGATCGAGATCAATCCCGCCTTAGTAGAAAAATCCCAAGCTCTAGCAAAGACCTTAGCCTTTGATCGTATGAGTTTTGTCCAGGCTGATGTGGCGCATGCGATGGAGGTGGTCAATGACCGCGTAGATGTAGTAACTGCCCTGCACGCTTGCGACACCGCGACCGATGACGCCATTCATTTTGGTATACACAAGGAAGCGCAATGGATTGTGGTGGTTCCTTGCTGTCAGGCGGAGGTGGCAAGCCACTTAAAAAAAACTAAATCCATAATGCTTGATAACCCACTCTCCGAATTATGGCGGCATGGTATTCACACCCGAGAAATGGGCAGCCACCTAACTAACGTATTGCGTTGCCTGTTATTGGAGTCACAAGGTTATCAGGTCACGGTCACCGAACTGGTGGGCTGGGAGCATTCGATGAAAAATGAATTAATCATGGCGAAATTTATCGGCCAAAAGAATAATAAATCGAAGCGCCGTATTGAAAAAATGCTGGATGAATTTGGGCTCCAGGCGTTACAATCAAAATTTCTCATATAACACAATGGAAGGAGTCATCATGCAAGGTTGGAGGCTATTATTTTTGGCGTTAGGTTTTGTTGGCACCAGTGCTTTAGCACAAGATTACAGTGGCGTTTATGACTGTGTGGGGATGGACTACAATGAAGGAGAGTTCGTTGGTACGGTGACCATGACGCTGGAAGAAAGCCATAGTAATGATGATTATCAGAGCTATACCTTTGTCCTTGAAGTGCCAGACTTTGGTGTGTACAACGGATTTGCCGCAGCTAAAGGAGAACATGCGGGCATCTATTTTGCTCTGGATGACAAAGCCAACGAAGATTATGGCGTTTCTACTGCACGCTTCTTTACTGACAGTGAGGGTAGGATTAACTTCCATAAATTTTACTTTGAGCCGAATTACAAGGGCGGTAACACCGGCACAGAAGACTGTGTGATGGTGACTTCACTTGCTAACAAGGTGGCTGATAAAGAATAAATGTTTTGACGGATAACACCTCACTCAGGATTACCTACCCACCCGAACTCCCTGTCAGCCAGCGAGTCGACGACATAAAAAAAACGATACTCACCAACCAGGTCACCATTATTTGCGGGGAAACCGGCTCAGGAAAGACGACGCAATTACCAAAGATATGCCTGGAGCTTGGTTTCGGTAAGCAGGGCATTATTGGGCATACCCAGCCTCGACGGATAGCGGCGCGTTCGGTTGCTACCCGCATTGCGGAAGAGGTGCATACCCCGCTGGGGGAAGTGGTGGGCTTTAAAATTCGGTTCACCGACCGCGTGACAAAAAATACCGCCATTAAGGTGATGACCGACGGCATTTTGCTGGCAGAAACGCAGAATGATCCTTTGCTGAAACAATACAACGCTATCATTATTGATGAAGCGCATGAACGGAGCCTTAACATTGATTTTTTGTTGGGGTACTTAAGTAACCTCACACGACAGCGCAAAGACCTAAAAATCATCATCACCAGCGCCACTATCGATGTCGATAAGTTTTCAGCGCACTTTAATCAAGCACCCATCATCCAGGTATCAGGAAGAACGTTTCCGGTGGAGGTGATTTACCGACCGTTACAGAAAATAGCCGAAGACAGTTTGGAGAGTATCGAGGACGGCATTCTTCGGACCATTCATGAGTTGGTGGGAACTTCAGGTGACGTGTTGATTTTTCTGCCCGGAGAAAGGGATATCCATGACTCAAAGAAATTTCTCGCAGATCAGCTGAAAGGTAAGTTTGAGGTGCTACCCTTATTTTCACGACTACCCATTAATGATCAACAAAAAATCTTCCAGCCCGCCGGCATGCGTCGGATTATATTAGCGACCAATATCGCCGAGACTTCGTTGACCGTTCCTCGTATCAAGTACGTTATTGATGCAGGCCTAGCTAGGGTAGTTCGGTATAGTCCCAAGCTCAAGATAGAGCAATTATTAGTGGAGAAAATTTCTCAGGCATCGGCTAATCAGCGTTCGGGGCGGTGTGGACGAATTGCTCCTGGGGTATGCATCCGCCTTTTTGATGAGGAGGATTTTAAGGCAAGACCCGACTTTACGGATCCTGAAATTTTACGTTCCTCATTAGCTTCGGTCATCTTAAAAATGGCTGCCCTAAAATTGGGACCGGTAGATCAGTTTCCTTTTATTCAGCCCCCAGCCAATCGATTCATCCAGGACGGCTACCAGCTATTGCAAGAATTAGGTGCGGTGGATAAAGATAACGAGATACTTCCTCTTGGAACGCAACTGGCAAGGCTACCGATCGACCCCTCGCTAGGAAGAATTCTGATTGAGTCCAAAAAAGAAAATTGTGTCGCAGAAATTCTTATCATCATCAGTGCGCTGAGCATATCTGACCCCCGAGAAAGGCCCCTAGACAAAGCAGAGCAGGCCGACAAAGCTCACCTAGTATTTCATGACCCTGATTCGGGCTTTAATATCTATTTAAAACTATGGCGGCAGTTTGTCAAAGAGGGGAAAAAGGTTACCAGCAAATCCTTGCGACAGTTCACCCAGAAAAATTTTTTATCATTTAACCGGATGCGGGAATGGCATGAGTTACACCGGCAATTAAAAAGTATTGTCGATGAATTAGCTTTCAATATTAGCTCAACCGAAGCCACTTACGATCAAGTCCACCGTGCCCTATTATCAGGCTTGCTGGGCAATATTGGCTTTAAGGATGTCGAGGGGCCGAAATACGCCGGGGGGAGAGGAATTAAATTTTTGATCGGCCCCCGTTTGTTTAGGAATAAAAATTTCAAGTGGATCATGGCCGCCGAGATTGTCGACACAGGAAAACTTTATGCGCAATGCGTAGCAAAGATCGACGTCCAATGGGTAGAGCGATTGGCTCAGCATTTATTAGAATTTGATTACAGCAATCCGCGATGGAATGATAAGTTAAGCCGGGTGGACGCTACCGAAAAGTCGTTATTGTACGGGCTTATTATTAACCCGGGAAAGACCGTGCACTTTGGTGCGATTGACCCTGACCAATCCAGAAAAATTTTTATTAGGCAGGGTTTAGTCGAAAAGGGCTACGAAAGTCCAGGGGCATTTTGGAAAAACAACAACAAGTTGATCAATGAAATTGAGAAGTTAGAACACAAAGCAAGGCGACAAGACATTTTAATTAATGATGATATTTTGTACCAGTTTTATGACCAGCGCATTGAGAAGGGCATTATGAATGGTGCCGGTTTTGAGCATTGGCGGAAGCTAGAAGAAAAGAAGCAGCCGGAGTTCTTATTTCTAACCAAAGATTTTTTAATGCAACGGGAAGCGGAGCAAATTGATGAAGTTCAATACCCCGAGAAGAAAAAGTTTGGCCGTGTGGACGTCACTTTTCAGTACCATTTCGAGCCTGGCCACCCGAGGGATGGTTTGTCAGTGTCAGTCCCGTTGAGTGGGGCAAGTCAAATTAAGGCCAAGGATTTTGGTTGGTTAGTGCCGGGCATGATTCGAGAAAAAGTAACCCACCTCATCAAGAACTTACCTAAAGCTTTGCGGGGTCAGTGTGGACACTTACAAGATGCAGTGACTGAATTTCTCACCACATTCAATCAGGATGATGAGTTTAGCGAGGCCTTCACACAATTTATTCGGATAAAAACGCAATCAAAATACCGACTAGAAGAAAAAGATACGGAGGCATTACCGGACCATCTAAAAGTGAACTTTATTATTCTGGATGAGGTTGGTAGCGCTATTGATGAAAGCCGCAACCTAGGTGATTTGCAGCAACAGCATAAAGAGAGAGTAGTGGAGGTGTTAGAAGAAATATCTTTTGGCATAGAGCAAGAGGGAATAACGTACTGGCCAGATATTGCGGTGATTCCGCATACGGTGGAGGCCGATGTGGAAGGAAGTATGGTTGTCGGTTACCCAGCTCTGATAGACCGTGACTCTCATGTGGACTTGATTATTTCTGACCATGAAGAGGACGCACAGACCATCCACCAAGAAGGGATCAAGCGACTTTTAACCTTACAGCTTCATGAAAAAATAAAACACGTTAAGAAATCGCCCCCACGATTTGATCAGTTTGGCATACGACTGCAAACCCATATTCAGGCGGACGCGCTAAAAAGTAATTATGTCGATGTGATCTTCGATGAGATTATGCGCACGCAAAATGAGGTGGTGAATTCTCAGCAAGGCTTTGACCAAATAGTTAGCCATGCCCGCAAGACGTTTACCAGCTTAAGCGATGATCTGTCGATGGCTCTGGTGGAGATAGGTAAGCAATTCCATCAGCTGCAACAGGTTACCGGTGAGTTAAAGCATCTGCCGACATCGTTTCGGGAGGATTATGCGGAGCAGTTGGAGGTATTATTACCCCCTTATGAGAAACCTTTGTTTATATTTGACCAATTACGACACATACCCAGATTCTTAAAAGGCATGCAATTGCGGGCGGAGAAATATGCTGCAAGGGAGCATCAGGACCAAGAAAATATGAGGGGAATTAATCGATTGCAAGAAAAGTGGATAGAGAAAGTGGTGGGATTTGTCGAGGCGGATAAGGCTATACCGCATGGTTATGTGACATTTCAGTGGGCTTTGCAGGAATTACGCGTATCCTTGTTTGCCCAAGAGCTTAAAACCAGTTACCCCATATCGGTTAAGCGGATGAACCAGCGATGGGCAGATTTAGTCGATTAAACTTTATGAGTATGCCAAAAAAAACTATTAGCAAATTTTTCTCCTACCAGCAATCACCATCCTTCAATCAATTACAAGAAGAGCCGGTAGAGGTGAGTGAAGTCGATGGGGTCCGGTCTTTGCATATAGGAACTGAAACTATCCAAAGCTCGATGAGAATTAAAGACCCCTTTTTCTTAGAATTACATTACACCAAGGTCATGGCATTGAGCCTTCTATTCAATGACTCTCCAAACAATATTCTCACGATCGGTTTGGGTGGGGCATCCATGCAAAAATTTTATTTTAAACATTGTAAAAAAGCCCACATTACCGCTCTAGAATTACATCAACAAGTTATTAATGTAGCGTACGCTTATTTTGAATTACCCGATGATCCGAGGTTGGACGTGATTCATGGAGACGGTATTAGTTTTATGGTAAAGCATGAAGTAAGCTATGACCTGATCCTTTCAGATGCATTTGATGAGTACGGGATCCCTGAAATTTTTACCACCAAAGAATACTATGCTTTATGTAAAAGTCGTCTCACTGAACAAGGACTTTTTATGATTAATCTATGGGGGTCTGACCCAGAGACCCCTCAGTATATTAAAACGATTAAACGTGTGTTCAATCAGCAGGTACTTTTTGTACCGGCAGGAAACCCAGGAAACATTATTGTTATGGCTTTCCGAAAGCCACCAAAAGAACTCCGCATTCCTGTGCTCAAAGAAAAAATAAAAGTCATAGAACAAATGATAGGGGCGGAATTAATGGTATATTTCAATCGCCTTTTAGAGAATAATGCCTCTAAAGACACACACCGACTAAAATTTACTTAAGGCTTATTTTGACACATCATTATTTTGCAAGCTGTCCCAGGGGTTTAGAAGAGGTACTCCAACAAGAATTAACGGATATTCATGCGAGTGATATAAAAAAGGTGGATGGCGGCATGCTCTTCTCCGGTGACAATGAAGTGCTTTATAGAGCAAATATATCAAGTCGTATCGCTACCCGAATCCTGTGTTTGGTCAAGCAAGGCACCTACGAGAATGAAGATGATATTTTTAATGCTGCTCTTGCGGTTGAATGGACCTCATGGTTTGGGTTAGAAAAAACGATCAAGGCGAGCACTACAGCCATTCAATGCCCACTAAAAAGTATCGACTTTATGACCTTACGTATCAAAGATGCGGTATGTGATATTTTTCGAGAAAAGATGGGAAAGCGGCCTGATGTTGCGGTAAGAGATCCTGATATCAAGATACATTTATTTTTAAAAAATAATAATTTCTCGCTCTATATTGACGCCTCCGGTGCGCCCTTGTATCAAAGAGGTTTCAGAACAGCAAGTGTTGAAGCGCCTATTAAGGAAAATTTAGCGGCAGGCATCATTAAATTATCCGGCTGGACCCCTGGCGAACCTTTCTTGGATCCGATGTGTGGTAGTGGAACCTTTTTGATCGAAGCCGCCCTCATTGCCTCAAATCAAGCACCCGGCCTAAACCGAGACTTCGGCTTTATGGCATGGAAAAACTTTGACAAGACCTTATTTACCACGATAAAAACATCGTATCTGGATAAAGTGACAAAAAAAGATTTCTTAAAAATTTATGGCTCAGACAAAGATCTTCGAGCAATACGGGTGAGTAAGAAAAATCTTACTTTAGCTGGATTTGAAAATTCCGTTCAACTGGTATGTAAGCAATTTTCAGAAATAACCCCACCCTATAACGAAGGTGTGTTGGTGACCAACCCTCCATACGGGGAACGGATAGGGGAGGAGTTAGATAGCGCTTATCCCGAATGGGCAAGCAGTCTTAAGAAATCTTTTGCCGGATGGCGAACCTATTTTCTTACGAATGATTTTAGGATGCCTAAATTAATGCGCCTTTCACCCAGCAAAAAGACACCCTTGTATAACGGTGCCTTGGATTGCCGTTTATTTGAAATCAAGATGGTTGCCGGAAGCAACCGAAAGTGATGTAACGATTTATTTCAATGCGCTTAGTGCGCTTTCGTAGTTAGGCTCTTCGGTTATTTCTGCTACCAGTTCGCTGTAGACCACGGTGTTGGATTCGTCTAAGATAATCACAGCGCGCGAGGTAAGACCGCGTAAGCTAGTATCTTTGATAGCGACACCATAAGCATGGGCAAATCCTGCAATATCTCTGAAGGCAGATAGCGTTTCAATGCTTTCGACTCCCTCGGCACCACAAAATCGCTTTTGCGCAAAAGGTAAATCTGCCGACACACAAAGCACCACGGTATTATCTAATTTTCCCGCCTCATCATTAAATCGTTTGATTGACAATGCACAGGTCGGGGTATCAACACTAGGAAATATATTTAATATTTTCTTTTTACCGGCATAGTCCTTAAGGCTTACATCCTCTCGTTTACTGTTGGCTAGGATGA
>Ga0209502_10003840_pt1 | contig 11558 bp, 13 predicted proteins | sample ArcticOcean_MG_C_10_FD_187442 | JGI IMG/M metagenome (GOLD analysis project Ga0209502, IMG submission 187442) | Marine microbial communities from western Arctic Ocean - ArcticOcean_MG_CB11_90 (SPAdes) (version 2) | ecosystem: Environmental > Aquatic > Marine > Oceanic | place: Arctic Ocean...
GCTTGATCTTTCCAAATCCAATCTTGAGTTTGTTCACCTGTGGTTTGGTCTGTATAAGTTGTGAAATGGTCTGAATAACCATATTCAAATCCTAAAGTGTACCAAGGATTCTTAGAACCTTCAAATGGATTTCCATTTTGGTCATAATATATTTCAGTTTCGTTCAACCATATCTCTATTGGATTATATCCATATGCTCTTTGGTGACCTCTTGCTATAGCTCCTGCTGATATTGAAAACTTCTTACCTATTGGCAGTCTAGCTCTTACTTCTGCAGAATTAAAGTTAAGGTTTATTTTATCTACTTGTCTTGATTGAACTTTTACTATATGGTATTTACCTGTATGCTTAAGAAAGAAGTTATGATTAGTAAAATCTTCTCCTCTCCATCTTTCTTTTTCAAAGTGGAATTGATACTCTAACCCTGTTACTGCTGATGTTGGTGCTGAAAATACTAATTGTTCTTCAGTACCATCATAAAAGTTTTTAGGTTTTCTTTCGTAATCAAATCTTGCTAATTTTCTAATACCAAAGCCGTATCTGAAATCGTATGGATAGATTGGGGTGTTATCAACTACATCAGGTATAGAGTAAATACTTCCATCAGGATTAGTCCTTAGAAAGTAAGTTGGTTCTGCCGCTTCAATAGAGTTAGATATATCTCCAGCTGCATAAACTGTACCATATTTTAAGAAATCTTTATAAATTTCTTTAAAAAATTGGCCTTGTACGCTTGTTACTGTGAACAAAAATACAATAATGAATAATAATTTTTTCAAAATTTTTCTCCTTTTATTACGAAACTTTCATTAAGACAAAAGGTTCGTTCTTATATAAATATAATTTTAAAGAGAAAAACTGAGAAAATCGTTAATTTATATGAAATTGTGGGTTTATTTAATTTTGCTAAGAGCACTAGGCCAACCTTCTTGAGCTTTTTTAGTAAACTCATCTCTTCTATCAAATGCAGATAATCCATTTAGATAATGGTTATTATCTCTGTACTTATAATTTTCACAAACTACTAAGTTTTTTATTTTAAACTGAGTTATTTGTATATCTGTTGTTCTCATTAGTTTTTCAGAACCTACCATTACAAATGTATCTTCATAACCATAATGTCCAAATTCTTCAGGTATACCAATTCTTCTAAGTAATGCTCCACTAATACAAGTAAACCACCCACCTGCGAATTTGAATCTTGATTGTGGTGAATTTGTATTAAGAACAACTTCTACTGAAATATCTCCTTTGATTCCAGAATCTTTATATGGATCATTTGTTTGGTTGTAATCAAATGGCTTATCTTTAAATTCTTCATTTACTAATATATCCCACGTATCATCCCATATACGAACCAATTCAGGTGTTATGATTGAATGTTCGTGTTCTTTACTGGTTGAGGACATTACCATTTGCATATAAGATAATGTTCTTTCATCAAATTGAATATCACAATCCAACCAAATAAAATAATCTGCATCTTTATGGTTCTTTAGAGATTCTCTTCTTTGTGAAACACATCCCAATAATATATCAGAAGTTTTAAATTCGTTCTGACACCAATCGGATTGAGTTTCTAATTTAGTAAATTTATCAATAAAATATTTCTTAGGTAAGGATGATTTATCCCAATTTATCATTCTATCAGAAATAGTCATTGTAACATCAAGTACGTACTCTACTTTATTATCTATATAATAAGATGCTTTCTTTAGTTGATTTAGAGTATTTTCTAATTCATCTATTTCATATGGTAAACAAAAAATTGATATTACTACTTTCATTATTTGTATTTGTTATAAATAAATTCTTTAAATGCCGGTATTCTATCGTACTGATGTACTAAACAGAATGGTTCTCCATTTTGATTTGTTACTATATAATTTTCATCTACGATTGGTGTTGGTTCTAATAGTACATCTTTAAACTCATCCTTCTTTACCAATACAGTTCCCAATTGGGTAACAAATCCTTCTTCTTGTTTTACTGTTTGAACACAATCACTAATATGATGTAAATTAATTAACACATTATAAGCTGCTTGGTCTGATAATTGTTCTTGATTTGAACTGGTCATACTCCATCTGTAAATATCAATGAATAAATCTCTAAGATAACAAGCATCACCAACAATTGTTCCTGCACAATAAGATGTTTCATTTTGTAACCATTCCCATTCCATAGGAAAGGATGTTCCTGCATTTACACAAGCCCATGGGTCATTCTTAAATTTAATACATTCTGAGAATGATAATATATCTTCTTCCATATTCAAATCAATCCAATCAGTTGGGTCTTTTTGAAATATTACATCTTTAACATCAGTCCAAATAACTGTACCTTTTATCTCCGAACCTAGTATTTTATACAAATCTCTGAATCTTTGCAGGATTATATGTTGTTGAAGTTCTCCTCCAAACAAATCCCAACCTTTTGATTTAAGATAATCGATAGTTTCTTGTGGTACATCATATACCAACATTACTTTTCTACCCTTGAAACCTGTTTGTTCAATTGATTCTACATAAGGTCTTATATCAGATGCTTTATATTTTGTAATACATCCTAGTATTGTCATATCATCTTCCATTATAGTATAACTAAATTTGGGTCTTTACAACCTGTTAATATTTCAAATCCATGGAAATCAGGCACTTCCCACAATTCACATAAATCATGATTTTGAATTACTTCGTACCCACCTAACATAAAAATGTATTGAAACATAAAATCTTGCCACCCAAATATTTTATTTATTTTACAGAACTCATCATATACATCTGTAAACTTATCTAATATTCTTTCGTAACTATCCATATAATGTTCTCTATTAAAAATAGTTCCTCCACCACTTGCATAACCAGGACAATCTCCAATACCACCAATCTCTTTAGAATAATCTAAAAACTGTTTTGGTATCCGATTTCGTCTCATTCTAACTGGTGATGGAGCAGTTGGATGAATTGCAATTGAAAAATCTGTATCTAATATTGAGATGTTCTTTAATACAAAATCATCTTCTTCAAATAACATCATATATTTTGAATCAGTTTTAGTACAAGCATCATATACTCCTCTTAACCATTCTACTGCCTTCTCCTTAGTCCAATGTTTGTATCCAATATCCCTATCACCAAAATCTCCACAATATCCCAATTGGAAGTTGTTACGAGTAACTGTTGCATTTAGTTCTTTACCTACTTTGGTATAACCATCTACATCACCTTCGTAATCTACATTGATAAATAAATCTGCATCAGGATAATACTTTCTTAGAGTTTGCATAGATTTCTTTCCAGCTTCCACTTCTCTCCATGCCCACCAATAACCACTTATTAATTTACTCATAATTTTTCAAAATATTCGCCTACGTTAAACTTAACATTAGCAGTAACACTACCTTTATCTGATGTTTTGAACTTATCAGGATGCACTATCCTAAAATCAATTGAACATCTACTATCTTTTTCTATATTAGTTTGATTACCATGTAAAAGATTTGGTCCACTAAATACTAATATCTCTCCATAATTTACATCATACCCTTTGAAATCTTCCTTACCTTCTTCTGATTCCATCCATATAGTATTTGTTCCATATGTATCCGTAAATGGTAACCAAAGGTTTATTTCATCTACTCCATGATTATAATCTCTATCTCTATGCCATTCACCTACTCCTAAGTTATCAACTTGATGAACTCTAAATGTAGGTATCTTTTGATAAATAACTTCAGGATAACTAAATGTTGGTTTTACAAATTCTTCAATGAATTGTCTGTATAATGGATAAAACTCTGTTTGGAATTTATCGTAATATGTTTTATGCCACATTGTAGCTTGGTCTGTTGGTTCAGTATATCTCTCATACTTCTTAACCTCATGTAAATTTTCCAAACTATTCTCACCTAAGATTTTCTTTATCAAAGGTCTAAATTGATACTCAGATGTATCGTATTTTATTTTATGTGTTTTAATCATATATTATCCCTTTCTTGTTAATATGTATAACTCATTATCTATTGCGGTTGCAAATCTATCATCAACCCATTGTACTTTATCTTCACCAACTTCATTAACCATTGGTAAGTACCAATTATGCATCGCTGAATTTATTCCATGGGGTGGGTTCTCTTCCATTTCAATAATAGAATTTTTGACATTATCTAACATCTTATATGGAAATACCAAGAAAGTATCATTAACTATTGGTAAATCCATAAATTCAGGTTCTCTCCATAGAAAGTTCATTTTATCAAAATCATAATCATATACTTCAAATGGATTCTGAAAGAACTTAATATCATAACGAGTTGATATTACTAAATCTAAATCTTCATTCTTTAGTTGTTCTAAACTATTTAAATAACTAACAGTCATTACTTTATATCCCTCAGATACTTTATCACCACCACCTAATTTATTATAATCTGGTTTTACGAATTGTGATTTGATACAAGGAATATAATCATTTACTATCTTATCTTGTTTTTCATTTTCATAACTATATAGATAAAATTGAACTTTATGTCCTTTTTTTCTAAGTGGTTCTACGATGTAATTATGAAAGTTTTCTATTGCATCTTCATAGTTTCTTAAACGCCCACCTGATGATGCATTGTTATACGATACTCCAACTAAATTTATTCCTATTTTCATTTATATATCTTTAGGCCACCAAACTTTATCATCTCTTAACAAATCAAATTTTATTTTATCTGATTTTTCTGAGATGTTTATTAATCCTATTCTTTCTAAGTACTTAGTTAGATTTTCTTCTGCACTATCCATCGTACCTTTACTTTTATTGAATTTAACTATGTTTTGAAATATAGTAGGAAATACTTTATCAGAATTACTTTGATTTGATATATAGAAATTATCATCATGTACATGACTGTTTTTCCAATGATGATTTGATGTGTATATTTTGTTTAAATCAAATTCAGATACATTTAAATTATCTCCACCTATATCATATCTACTTCTTATAATACAATCGTAAGAAATATCTGAATTTTGTATTTGTTTGTAGGTAGATTGCCAAGAATAATACATAGGAAAACTTCTAAAATTACTGAATACATCAAAATCTACAAGAGGTCTTGATTTATCATCTCTTGGTGTTTTTATTCCTTTTCTGTATTTTGTAAACTTAAAAGGTTTCTCAATGTTAATATAAGTTGCGTTTGGATAAACTTGATGTACAATATCGCTATCTTCGTTATTAGTTATATCATCTGGTTTAGATTCCCAAGCATGAAGATATAAATCTACATCATTATTATCAATAATATATTTCCAAAAACCATCATATCCTTCTTGAACTTTTCTAGCAAGTCCTGTTAACATTAATGCTACTTTCATTTTTCGTATATCATTTTTAAATACGTTCTATCTCTTCTTAAACCAGTTTCACCTGTTTCAACAAATCCTAATTCTTCGTATAACTTTTTTGCATGATTATCTTCAAAAACCCAAAGGTCTGCATAATCTTTATCTTCTAAATATTTTTGATATGCCAATCTTGCATATCCTTTTCTACGAAAATCTGGATGAATATCAATACCAATTGTATCACCTTCTATTCTAATATACCCAACTCTACTTAAATTATGATTTATAATAAGTAACCACTTTGGGTGTTCTTTTGTAAACCATTCTTTACAATCTTCTAATGTAAATAAAGAATCGTTTTTTAATTGATAACGAGTTGATTCATCATTTCTAACTTCAATTAAAAATGGTAAATCACTTTCCAATAATGATAATAATGTTATTTCCATTTTTTAATACATTCTACAATATATTCTCTTTCCTCATTAGTAACCCACCAACCAACTGGGATTGATACTATGTTACCAATTGTTTTATCTAAATTAGGTAGTTCTGCTTTGAAATCAGCCATACAACTATGTTTATCATTTCTCTCATGTACTTGAGATACTGTAATATTACATTCTTTCATATGTTTATAAAATGAAGGTCTATCATCTACTAACATTGTGTAAATCCAAAATGCGGATTCAAATCCATCTTCTCTTTTTAGTAACGTAACTCCCTTTACATCTTTTAGATTTTCATCATAATAAGCGGCATTTGATTTATGTTTAGAAATGATTGTATCTACGGATTTAAAATTTTCCATTCCAATAGCGGCACATAAATCATTCATATGGAATTTAAAACCCCATTCTTCAATATCTGCTTCGCATCTAAAATCAGTTCTACCTTTTGGGCTTCTATCTATACCATACCATCTAAGTAATTTAGCTCTTTCATACAATTCATCGTGTGGGCAATATAATATACCACCATCTACCGCTGTAATATGTTTAATTGCTTGTAATGAGTTCATCACAAAATTTCCATGGTTACCTAAATACTTACCTTTATATTTTGTACCAATTGAATGTGCACCATCTTCTATAAGAGCAGGAGCCCATCCATGTTCTTTTCTGAAATCTACTCTAATATCTCTAATCTTATCTAAATCCAATGGATAACCACCCCAATGTACTCCCATTATAGCTTTTGTTTTTGGAGTCATCTTTCTCTTTAAATCTTCCAAATCCATATTAAGAGTTGTTGGGTCTATATCTACCCACTTAATCTTTAATCCATTTGCTACAATAGGCCAATTAGAGGCAGTACAAGTTAAAGCAGTTGCTAAAACTTCATCACCTTCTTGAATACCAGGCCAATTATGGGATACCCATGCTATTCCTTCATATACATCCTCATTCCAATCTTCTTTAGGTTTCTTTAAAAGGTGTAATGCTAAATGTAATGCTGATGTTCCAGCATTTGTAGTTACTACTTTCTTATTACCAAAGTAATCACCAAGTTGTTTTTCAAACTCATCTACTTTTGGTCCTTGTCCTATGTAACCACTATCTAATACCTCACAAGCCGCATCTTTTGCTGATGGATTCATATAAACTTTAAATAATGGAATTGATTGTTCTGGTTTATTCATCTTTTAATATATCAGGATTCTGTTTAATTGTTTGTTTAGTAATCAAATCTTTTATTTTGGTTGTTGACCATTTATGTGAACGAGTAGTATAAATAACTTCTATTGGTAAATCATCTCCTGTGAATGATTTTCCTATATAATCTTCACCCAATATTCGTACATCGGGTTTCCAAAATAAAATTAAATCTAATAATTCTTCTTCTGTTTTATAAGTATAAACTGCATCAATATATTTTATTGCCATTAGAGTTTTATATCTTTCATATAAAGGAACTACTGGTTTGTATTTATTATTTCTATATTCAGATGGGTCAGCGTGTAGAAATACTATGAACTTATCACAATGTCTTTTTGCTTCTTCAAATGTATAAATGTAACCAGGATGTAATAAATCAAAGTTACCTGCTGTGAATCCTATTTTACTCATCTTCTTTATATTTTTCAATTACATCGGAACATATTCCCATACATTTACTTACATCTTCGTTATGAATTTCAGGCATTACGGCTATACTATATTGAATAGGTTGATTACCTGGATATACCCATAACTTACCTTGTGATGTTATTGTTGTATCATCAGTTTGGTGATAAAAGTAATGTATTGAATTAATTCCATTTTCATATTCCAATCGTTTCAATTCTTCTATGGTTTTTAAATCCTTACAATGTACCCACAATCTCAAACTTCTTTCTACCAACCAGCTCAATTCAACTAAATAAGTTGCACCATCATGTCCTAAGTAAAAGTTATCATTATAAAACCACAAATCTATCTCAACATCATATCCTTTAGATAATGCTATATCAATATAATTTGGATTGTTTTCTTGTGATGTACTTTTTCCATCAAGGTTTCCTCGATGACTGATTAATCTTTTTTTCTCCATGGTTATCATTCTTCGTAGATTAATACTTCTTTGTCTAATGAATCCAACATTCTTTGTAACTCACTTCTAAGTTCATCTAATGTATTACCACCAGCAGCTGCTCCGTTTAACGTATAACCATCCACTTCCCCATCTTCTGTATAATACACTTCATGTATTTGAAAAAAATCATCTTCTCCATCTTTATGTTTCATTACTCTATGATTCCAGCCCATATTTATTATATATCTACAAATATACGAAATTTATTTGATTTATCCTAATTTATTTATAATTTTCTAAATATTCTTTTAAATCTTCTGGTGTTCCTAATCCCCACATCTTTGGTATATCAAAAGTACGAATTTCTTTTCCATCAGCAATTGCTTCATTGAATACAGGACAAACATAGAATTCACCATTTACTCTAACATCATTTTCAATCATTTGTTCTGAATACTTTACAAAATCAGAACCATGTTTCCAATAGTAATATCCAACTGTTGCAATATCTGATATAGGGTTCTTTTCAGCAACTTCAGTTACCAATCCTTGTTCATCTACCTTTGCAAAACTCCACTTAGGATGTGTTGCTCTAAATGATACAATTCCACCATCTGCATTTGTTTCATTCATTTTGTATAAGAACTCATTTGAATCCCATTCACAAAATTGGTCTGAGTTAGCAAAGAACAATGGATTATCCGAATCAATAAACTCTTTAGCAAGAAGTGCCGTACAAGCTGCTCCTTCTGTTATTCCTTCTGTTTCTACTATTTTACATCCAGGTGTAATTAGGTTTAATAAAGTATCTAAGTTATACTTTTCTCTATGTTCTTTCTGTACTACATAAATAAAGTTTGCCTTTATGTTTAGATTTTCAACTACCACTTGAATCATGGGTTTACCCTTTACTTCAATAAGTGGTTTTGGAAATGTATATCCTGCTTGTTGGAATCTACTTCCAGCTCCTGCCATTGGAATTAAAACATTTAATGTTTCATCTCTCCACGCTGGTATTGTTTGTTGTTCTCCCATGTTGATTTGTGTTAATTTATTATTTAAATTTGTTAGTGTTACTTCTTTTGTATTTTTAACTCTAAGAATATGTGATTTTGAACGAGCTGCTGCAAGTAATCCATATGGTGAATCCTCTACAATAAGAGTTTCTTCAGGTAAACAACTCATCATTGATATACCTTTCCAATACATTTCTGGATGTGGTTTAGAGTTTTGTACATCCTCATTGGAGATAACCAAATCCATATACTCCATTATACCCAATTTAGATAGAACAGTTAGTACGGTCTTTCTAATTGAGTTAGAACACACTGCTATCTTATATCCTCGTTCAACTAAACTATCCATTAATTCAATAAGAATATCACTTGGTTCTAATTGTTTTAATTTTTGTAAAGTTAATTTTTGTTTATGATTCCAAATATCTTTGTGCAATTCTGTTGGTAATCCTTTTCTTTCACTTAACATATCTAATTTTTGATTAGTCTTTAAACCATCATATGTAGATAAGTGTTCATTCCAAGAAATTGAATATTCTTTACCTAATGCTTCATTTAATGCATCATAGTGAATGTTCTTAGCTTCAACTAATACACCATCCAAATCAAATATTACTAACTTTATTTTATCTTCCATGTTTACCTTCATCTATATGAGTGAATAATCCCGCACCATGTGCTACTTTATAAGTTTGTTTTGCCCACCATTTAGAAATATTACCTTCTAATGCAATACCTTCACCTGCGAATTGTTTTACTGTTTCTAAGTAAAAATCTTTTTTATATAAACAAGGATTGTTTGTCCAATTACCCCATCTTGATGTTGTAGTAAAATACTCACCGTCTTTTTGAATGTGTTCTGGAAAACTTTCTGATGGATTACACCAATGAACCGAATCCAATAAGTGAGGTGATGTGCATTCTATTTCTTTATCATAGTAATCTAATTCTCTGCCTTGATATTGAAATGAGAAATGTGGATTACCTGGATTAGTTCTATGTCTATATCTTATACAAGAATATCCTTTTTCTAATAAATCAATACCACTTTTCAATCTATCGATTGTTGTATGTTCATTTTCAATCAACTTCCAATCATGTTCTAATATTAAAACATTATCAGTTTTTGCCTGCTCAGTAAGTTCTATAAAAGCTTGTCCAATTCCTATATTATCATTTAATCCAATATAAGGAATATTAAAATGTTCTGCTATTTGTTTATCTTGTTCTGAAACTTCTTGAAATAAGATACAAACATCATTTACTTGATGTAAGAAATTATTATCAAAATAAGTTTGTAAAGTGTTAACCAAGGTTTGTCCACTTTTCCAAGATAATATGCCAATACTTATTGGAAGTTTTTCCATTCTTTGTATTTTTCTATTATAAATTCCACTCGTTGTTTCTGAGTATGATTTTCTAAAACCTTATTATATCCGTTCTTTGCAATACGTTCTCTTTCTACCACATCATCATGGTACTTATTCATCTTGTTAATACAATCTACTATATCATCATAATAAACTATATCTTCACCATCAATAAATAGTTCGTGTAGTTTTTTGTTCTCATGTAATCTATCACATAGAACCATTTTACCACAAGCCATTCCTTCAAAGATTCTACGAGTTACTTCACCCCATCTTGAATTTTGAACTACCATCATTCCTTTATTAAGAAATTCAGTATGTTGTGGTGCATCGAATCCATTTTGATTTCCAACTTCACCATCACTATGATTGGTTAGTGTATCTAAAAATTCAGAACTACCCATCCCTCGTGTGGTTACAGCTACATACTCTTCTTGTATATCCATTGGATATTGTACTGCCGTATCTGCAAAGTGTGTCCACCATGCTGAATCTTGGTTTCTTTTTCTATATTCTTTTGATGATTCAAAATCAGGTGAAAGTGTTAAGTTAAATCTTTCTGATTTAGGATAATTTCTTTCAAAGTTTTGAGGGTCATCTCCACTTTCTTGTATCCAATATGTATTTGGTTTTAATGTCTTATCCAACCACTTAGAATCAAACCTACCCCAATCCATAAATAAAACAATATTAGATGGTGTATCTTGTTGAATCCATAGTTGTAAATCTCTATCATGATATTGACCAGTACTATTAGAACCGATTGATACAAATTCAACTTCCCATCCTATTTTCTTAAATTCATTTGCAAGAGCCATTGGTGTTGACCATTCTTCGTTTTCGTATGCGTATATAAATGTTATTTTCATGTTACTGCTCTACCTTTCATTTGTTCCCAATCTCTATTCTTTCTCACTTCGTTGTTTTTAACATCAGTTGCTGCTAACATAAGTGGAATGATATCCATATCTTCTGCTACTACCATCAATGCTTTAACATCTTTTGGAAAACAATGTCCACCATATCCAAAATCTCCATCTGGACCTGGTACATTCCAATGTGATGTTCCTAATCTATCATCTTGAGTTGCATATTCAATCACTTTATCGTAATCAACACCCACTCCCTCACATATCTGATACATTTCATTTGCAAACGATACCTTTGTTGCTAAGAATGAGTTAGTTAAATACTTAACCATTTCAGCATGAGTAGAATCCGTTTTAATAATATGAGCGTTGGGGAATACTTTTGAGAATATTTGTTTTATCTCAGTAGTTGCCGGTCTTGGTCCTCCAAGTATAATCCTTTTCTGATTT
>Ga0209502_10003843_pt1 | contig 11556 bp, 10 predicted proteins | sample ArcticOcean_MG_C_10_FD_187442 | JGI IMG/M metagenome (GOLD analysis project Ga0209502, IMG submission 187442) | Marine microbial communities from western Arctic Ocean - ArcticOcean_MG_CB11_90 (SPAdes) (version 2) | ecosystem: Environmental > Aquatic > Marine > Oceanic | place: Arctic Ocean...
TATAGAAAAAAAAAAAACAATAGATCGCTTATAGAGATTTTTTATACAACCTATAATAGTAATGATAAAAGATTTAACCTTAAGAAATTCACCCTCAGGTAGTTATTGATCTAAATACTTAATCTTAGATTTCCTATTTATAGAAGACTGTAGAGATGAAGTGGCTACTTTTAAAGTGTTATTAGAATATTCTTTTTCTTTTATCTTAGCTTGATTTAAAATTATTCTTTTTTCTACCATTAGACAAATTTCTAATTCTTTTTTATTAACAAAAGATGAACAGGATTCTTTTTGTTCTATGATTTTATTTTTCGTAACATACTTGAATGCGTGTCCAAATGGGGTTTTACCAGTTTTTTGTTTCACACCGTAACTTGCAGCAGATTGTAAAGAAGATTGCATTAATTTTCCATTTGAAGCGCCACCACCAATTGCAACTACAGATTCTATGCAGTTAGTTAATAAAAATGTTGATGCTAGTAAAATAAATATTTTTTTCATAAATTTTAAAGGTCGTTTTAATTCCTATTTTATTTAATTAAACCCTGTATTAACTTAAATAAAAACACTGAATATGATCATAATGAGAAATTAAATACAACTCTTAATTGTATTGTTTTTTTTTTGATAATTTTTATCTATTACTACATGAGGTATTTTTTATAATATCCATCCTATTAGAGCTACATCAGCTTTAACGAGTGCATTCACAAATACAAATAAATTTGCAACAGTTACAAAACTTTTGCAGCAGGCCATGATTTAAAACTGTTGGTATTATTTTTATTTGATTATTCTTATAGGCTTGCCAGCTAAGCAAGATTCAAGGTTTTCTACCATTTGAGTATAGAATAAAGCGTAATTTTCAACTGTTACGTATCCAAGGTGAGGTAAAAGTAATGCATTTGGTAAAAATCTTAATTTATGATCTTGCGGTAAAGGTTCTTTGTCGTACACATCTAATCCAGCTCCAGCGATCGCTTCGTCTTCTAAAGCTTTAACAAGATCTAGCTCGTTAATAATAGGTCCTCTCGAAGTATTGATAATAAATGCATTTTTCTTCATTAGCTTAAATTCTTTTTTTGTAATCAAATTTTTATATCTATCTCCTAGGACAACGTGGATTGAAATAATATCTGAATTTGTGAGAAGATCTTCTTTGGACATTGGCAACACACCTATTTTATTAGCATGTGTTAAATCTAAATTTTCACTCCAAGCTGAAACCTGCATACCAAAGGCTTGTGCAATTTTAGCCATTTGTGTTCCAATTTTTCCAAGGCCAATTAGACCAAGCATTTTACCTTTTAGTTCTAGACCAATACTTGTTTGCCAGTAACCCTGAAACATATTATCAACTTCTTGTTTTAGATTTCGAGCTAATCCTAAAATTAGAGTCCATGCTAGCTCTGCTGTTGGATTAGGATTAATTTCAGTCCCACACACAAGAATATTTCTAGCTTTTGTTGCTTCTATATCGATTGCATTATTCCTCATGCCGCTTGTCATTAGGTATTTAAGATCGGGTAAGTCTTCTAGAAGAGATTTTGTAATAGGTGTCCTTTCTCTCATAATTAAAAGTGCTTCAAATTCTTGAAGGGCTACTCCAGCTTCTGCCTCATTTGCAAAAGGTTCATTGAATACTTTAAAATTATATTTATCTTTATATTTATCTGTTTCAATAATATGCTCAAAGGCATTTTGATAATCGTCTAGTATTGCAACTTTAATCATTGTTTTTTTGGTTTGATAAATAAATACCTGATACTATAAAACTAGCACCAATGAAATGATACATTTGAAATTTTTCCTTAAGTAAAACTATTGCTAAAATCACACCAAACACTGGCATAAGATGTAAAAAGATACTAGCTCTATTGGGCCCAATGAGTTCTATTGCTTTGTTCCAGGAATAATAAGCACCGATTGACGCAAAAAGCGTAACAAAAGATAAAATTAAAAAAAAAGCTTTATTAAATTTAATTTCTTTACCATACATTTGTTCACCAATAAATTGTGGTATTAGAAAAATTAATCCTATTGAAGCTAAAATTTCAACTAGACCTAAAGTTGAAAATGGTAATTTTTTCTTCTTTAGTAGACTTGAATATAAAGCCCAGCAAAAAACAGCAAGAAGCATCCATGCATTACCTTTGTTAAAGTTTAAATTTAAAATTTTATCTAAGTCTGCATGTGAAAAAATTACTAAAACTCCAATAAACGAAACTATTAAACCCAGGAGTTGAAATAAATTAAATTTTTCAACTCTTAATATTGAAGATAAAAAAAGAACAAAAACAGGAATTATTGAAATCATTAGTATTGTGTCTATTGCTTGAGTATAGTTTAGAGCTAAATAAACCAATGAATTAAATGCACTAACACTAGTAATAGCTAATATTGTTAAATAAATAATATTTTTTTTAATTAATTTTATGTTTGAAAATATTTCTTTATATGTAAATGGAAACAGCAGAATCCAAACTAAAGTCCATCTTAAGAAGTTCAAGGTAAGTGGCGGAACTTCAAACAAATAAGCAAATTTACCTATTATAAAGTTGACTGACCAAATAAGTGTTGTGCAGATAAGGAGTGTGTAAGCTAAATATTTCTTTGGGAGCTTTCTACGAGCTGATACTATGTAAGCTAAATATTTCTTTAACAAAGTATTATCTAATTAAATCTTGAGGAATTATATGGTGCTAAATCTAAATTTGTATTTTCTTCTGCAACAATTCCAGAGACAATTTTGCCAGTAATTGCACCAAGCGTCCAGCCCAAGTGATGGTGTCCAAAAGCATAAACAATATTTTTATTTTTTTGTGACGGTCCAATAACAGGCAAGAAATCAGGTAAAGTTGGTCTAAATCCTAACCATTCATCTTCATGCTTGTCTAATTCAGGCAATAATTCTTTTGCACAACGTATGATGTAGTCAATTCTTTTTTTTGAAGGTGGATTGTTAAGCCCACCTAGCTCAACAGTTCCAACCGCTCGCATTCCTTGGTTCATTGGTGTTAGCCCAAATCCTCTATCTAAATTAATCACCGCTCGTGACAAAAGATGATCCATGCCTTTGAAGTGTACGTGATAGCCTCTCTCTGTGTCTAAAGGAATATTTTCACCTAACTGATCTGTTAGCTTTTTTGAAAATGCGCCACATGCAATAACTGATTTTTCAAAAATGTATTCTTTTGAATCTGTATTAATTGAAGTTTCTTGTGAATTTATTTGTTTAATCTGATTAACATTTTCTTTAATAAATTTTCCACCCTTTTGAATATACAAATCAAATAGTTTTTTTGAAATTTGATATGGATCTCTTGCATGCCATGCATAGTCGAATAAAACACCGCCATCAAATATAGGTTGTAAATTAGGTTCTAAATCTGAAATTTCTGCTTTTGAAACTGGTGTTTGGTTTACTCCAAGATCGGCTCTAACTTTCATTTCTAACTGTCTGCTTTTTAAATTTTCATCTGTCCACCCGTAGAGAATACCTTTTTTCTCAACAAGTCCTGTAGTGTCTATTTCTTTAAAAAGCTCGTCATAGGCATTTAAAGATAAATCTAAAATTTGATGCATGTACTTAGCAGTATGTAACATAGATTTTGTATTACAGTTTTTTACAAAATTAAAAAACCATGGAAGCATTTTTGGAACATAATTCCATTTTAAAGCTAGCGGACCATAAGAGCTAAATAACATTTTAGGAATATTGATTAAAATATCAGGTCTATTAAATTGCAAAACTGCGTAAGGAGAAAAATGACCGGCATTACCATACGATGCCATTCTAGCTGGGTCTTGTTTGTCAAAAATTGTAACAGGAATATTCTTTTTTAACAATTGTAACCCAATGCAAATTCCTTGGATACCCGCTCCAACTATACCAGTCGACTTACAAATATATTTGCTCATATGATGTTGTACTCTAAATTAAATTAGAATTGTAGTGTGACACTTGCAGGGATGGTTTGTAATTAGTAGAATTAGTGGAATTAGTCTTTTTTAAGAAAGGTTTTTCTAACTTCTTTTGTTGTATTCATAAAGTTTGATACTTTATTTTCTATCTTAGCAAGAGGTACTTTCTTTACATTTCCATCTAATCTCGCGCCCTCTTCTACAACTAGAGATTCGGTAAACTCAAGATCGCCTTTAACTTCACCCGTTGCACCAACAGTTATTTTTTTTGCTGTAACTTTTCCATCAACAAATCCTAAGACATCTACTCGCTCAGCGTTGATTTCTCCTATTACAGAACCTTTTTCTTTAATGATAAGTGCTTTAACATTTACAGGTCCTTTTATAGATCCACCTAGATCAACTTCACCTGCGGAATTGACAAGTCCTTCAATAGTAAAGTCACCTCCAATAGTAGATTTCTCTACTACTAAACTTACTAATTTATCTTTATTTTCTCCAAACATACTTTTTTTTTCTCCAAACATAATTTTAATATTGATTATTTAATCATGAAATTGATTACTGAACAAGTGATATATAATTTAAATTACAATTAAAATAATCAATTTTAGCCTACAGCGTTGTTTTTATAGACATTACAAGACATAACTATACCGAGGCCAAACATAATAGCTAGCATTGATGAACCACCATAAGATAAAATAGGCAATGGAGCTCCCACAATGGGTAGTAAGCCTAAAACCATAGACATATTAACCGCAACATAAATAAAAAATGCATTAGCAAAACCATAACAATACAGCTTTCCAAAAATACTTCTTGTGTCACCTCCGATCTTAATAATTCTATAGGTTATCAGAGAGTATAAAAAAACCATTAAAACCGATCCTATGAAACCAAACTCCTCTGAATACAATGTAAAAATAAAATCTGTATGTTTTTCGGGTAAAAAATTTAAATAAGCTTGAGAACCATTTAAGTAACCTTTACCAAATAATCCTCCTGAGCCTATTGCGATTTTAGATTGAATAATTTGATAGCCTGCACCTAGCGGATCTGAATCTGGATTTAGAAAAGTTAAAATTCTACTTTTTTGATATGGTTTTAAAAAAGAAATAGCAATTGGAGCCGTTATAACGGCTGCAAGAGAAAGATAGGCAAATATTTTCCACCTGACCCCAGCAAGCCAGGTAACAACTACTCCACTTAATAAAATTAAGATTGCAGTTCCAAGATCAGGTTGTGAAAGCACTAAAATGAATGGAGCTAATATGGCTATTACTGGATACAGTAAAAACCTCACTCTGTTAACATCACCCTCTGAAATTTTATGATAATAATTTGATAGAAATAAAATAATTCCAATCTTCATTAATTCTGAGGGTTGTAAGTTAATTACAAAAAGATTTACCCACCTTCTCGATCCTTGAGATTGAATGCCGTAAAATTTAACGAAAATAAGAAGTGCTAATAAAAAAATGAAAATTAAAAAACTAGTACTATGCCAAAATCTGATTGGTGTAAGAGCAACAGCTAAAAATAATATAAAGAAAAAACCAAATCTTATTGCGTGACTTTTAGAATAATAATCAAAACTTCCTCCACTTGATGAAAATTGAGCAAAAATACTAATGACACCTAGTAATAAAATAGAAAATAATAACACGTAGTCTAATTGAAATAATTTGTCTCTAAGAGAAAAGGCTCTATAAAGATGTGATCTTGTATATATCATTAAATATCCTCCTGATTTTGAGTTGGAAAACTAGTTCTAAGCTGATGACGTTCAAGAACTTTTTTAATAATTTTCTTTGCTATAGGCGCAGCTGCTTTACTGCCAGAACCACCATGTTCAACTAGAACGCTAATAGCGTATTTAGGATCTTTTACTGGAGCAAATGCAACAAACCAGGCATGATCTCTTTCTAGGTAACTGATATCACTTTGTTTTACTTCTGCTTCTCGCTGTTCTTTTGTAAATTTTTTTATTTGAGAAGAACCTGTTTTACCTGCAAACATAAAATTTTTATTCTCATGTCTAGAACGATAAGATGTACCTCCAATTTCATTTGTTGCTGCAAACATAGCTTCTTTTACAAGATTTATATTTTCTTGATTTCTAAATAGTGGCTGGAGATTAAAATTAAATATTTGATCATCAATAGACATAATGTTGCCAGGTGTAGAGTTTTTATGATTTAAAAATTTTTGCAAATTACCAACCTGATCATTTTTATCTATTAATATTCTTGGTTTAATTTTAAAGCCACCGTTAGCTATTTGAGCGGTCATCAAACTTAATTGTAATGGAGTAGTTAAAAAATACCCCTGGCCAATACCTGAGTGAAGCGTTTCCCCAAGATACCAATTTTTTCCTAATTCTTTTATCTTCCATTTAGTATTTGGAACCACACCTGCTTTCTCTTCACTGTAGTTTTGTAACACTTTCTTCCCAAGTCCAAATTTTTCCGCTGTAGCTGCCAACCTATCTATTCCAAGTCTTCTTGAGACTTCATAAAAGTATACATCACAAGATTTTTTTATAGCTGTTCGCATACCAACTACTCCATGACCTTTTTTCTTCCAACAGTGAAATCTTTCACCATGTAGATCGATAAAACCATTACATTTCACAATAAGTTTTGAACTAACAACATCATTTTCCAAAGCGCTTAAAGCAGTCAGAGTTTTAATAGTGGAACCTGGGGGGTAAAGACCAGATATCGCTTTGTTGATCATAGGTTTGTCTCTGTTGTTTAACAAACCATTCCATTCATTGTGATTAATACCATGAACAAATGAGTTGGGATCAAAAGATGGAGATGAAACCATACTAATAATGTCACCATTATAAATATCCATTACACATGCAGCTCCACTAACATCTGCTAATAATTTTGCAGAAAATACCTGAACTTCGTTGTCAAGAGTAGTTCTAAAAGTTTTTCCTTTTTTTCCTTCATCAATTGAAACTTGTTTAATTTTTTTTCCGTAAGCATTCACTTCATATCTAAAAAAACCTGGTGAGCCTAACATGTCCTCATCTAGGGTTGACTCTAAACCAGTTTTTCCAATAGAAATTCCAGCAATATCTATATTTTTTAAATATTTTTTATTTCTAATATCTCTTGGGCTAATTTCAGATACATAACCAATAGCATGTGCAGATGCATTATTTGTATAAACTCTAGCAACAGATACTACAGGATTTGCTCCTTCTAGATCGTGTAAAAAGAGATTGAGTCTAGAAAATTCTGACCAGGTCAAATTATCAGAAATTATAATAGTTTCCCATCCTTTTTGTTTGATAACCTTTTTTTGTATTGAAGTTATTTTTTTATCAGAAAGATTAATTAAACTTTTTAATCTAACTAAAAGTTTATCAACATTTGGCGTATTTTCAGGGGTGACGTGTAGTTGATATATTCTCCTATTTGATGCGATCTCGCTGCCAAAGTAATCTTGAATTATTCCTCTTGGAGGTGCAAATTTTGTTTCTCTAAATCTGTTTTTATCAGCTAAAGATCTATATTTTGAAGCTTCATTAATTTGCAAAGAGGCTAATCTGCCGAATATTCCAAGTACGACTAAAGCTTTAATTGAATTTAACAAAAACATTCTTCTACCAATGGTTTTGGTTTTACTTGCAATATTTGAGGAATTAAAACTTAGCATTATTCTCTAAAAAATAATTTCTGATATTGACTAAAAAAGTAATGGAAAATTGGAAAAAATAAAAAAGTAAAAAAAGTATTTTGCAATAACTCTGTATAATAAAATGATACGTTAGAAAAATTGTTAATAATTAATAAATATATTAAATTAGAAAAAAATAATGCCGGAATAAAAGCAAACCATTCAGAGGTCATAACAGATCTCAGAGTTGCATTTCTTATATAGTTAGTAAAAAGTGACAATGTTAAATAACTCAGAGAAGTTGTCCCAAGCGGTATACCTAGAACCGTGTCATTTATGATACCTGCTAAAAATATATTGCCATACCCTAAAACTTCGGGAAATTTTAACGTATAAAAATAAATAAGGATCATTTGAAAATTAAAAGCAAAGAAGTTAATTTTTCCAACTTCAGGTATTTGAAAATGATAAAATGAGAAATAGTATAATAATATTATTGGTAGAGAGAATAATATTTTTTCTTTAATTATTTTAAGAATCATTTAAATTTATTTTTCAACTTGTCCGTTAGTTATATTGACGATTAAAGCTTGATCTGGGTCGCCTAGAAGTCTTATTAAAATTTTATTTTTTTTACTTAAATAAGTTTCTGCCACTGGAATTCCTGGCACAAGAAAACCATCTTTACCTGAAGTGAAGATAATTTTATTTGGTTCTATTTCGTAATTTTCTGGCAAATATCTTAGTTGAAGATTTCGTTTTTTACCCGTACCTTCTAAAATACCATTAATTTCTGTACCTCCAATGAGAACAGGAAGTTTACTGTTTAAATCTATTAATAAAAGAACTCTCGAGGTTAAATAATTCACTTCAATAATAGTTCCCATTAAATAGTCGTTATTAAACACTGTCATACCTTTTGTTACACCATTTTTAGATCCTTTATTTATTAGTATAGATTTTAAAAAAGGGCTTTCCTGATCAAGAATCACTTTAGAAGAAATAGAAAAATCTTGCTCAAAACTTTTGACACGGGACAAGTCTAGAGCTTTTTTTAAAATCTGATTTTCCGTTGAAAGAAAGGCGTTATTAAACTTTTGTTTTTTTAAGTATTCTATTTCTTCTTTTAAATATTTATTGTCCTTCATTGTGGAGTAATGTAATTTAGTTTTTTTAACTAAGTATTTTTTATATTTTGATGGCTGTGAACTAACAACAGATACATAATAAACAAAATCATTGAGTGTTGATCTTACGGAGCTCATAAATGGTGGAGAAAATTTATCCAGTGTAATAATTGAAATAGAGAGTAAAATTAAAAAAAATAAAGAAAATTTCTGTTTTGCTCCTTTTTTTAAAAGAGCATAACGTAATGCAATTATGAAATCGTCTCGATTGTCCGCCATTTTAAATTAATAACTAAATTAGTATTCTGATAACATTGTTGAGAACAGTTCTTCATTCTCTAAAGCTTTTCCAGTACCGATTGCAACACATTCAAGTGGATTGTCAGCGATTGTAACGGGCAGGCCTGTGTCTTTAGAAATTAATTTATCTATATTTTTTAGTAACGCACCACCTCCTGTAAGCACTAAACCCATGTCTACTAAATCAGCAGATAACTCTGGCGGTGTGCTTTCTAAGGCTTCTTTAATGGCAGATAACATTTGATTTAATATAGGCATTAATGCTTCACATGCATCTTCCTCGGTGAGTGAAATTTCTTTTGGCGTTCCTGTTCTGATATCTCTACCTTTCATTAAAAAAACATTATTTGAAGTTGGTATGGCAGTTCCAATTTCTTTTTTAATTTTCTCTGCAGTTGATTCGCCAATTAATAAGTTGAATTTTTTTCTCATATAATTAATGATAGCTCCATCCATGGCATCACCAGCAATACGTAATGATTTAGAAAAAACTACTCCACCTAATGACATAACGGCTATCTCAGTTGTACCGCCACCTATATCTACAATCATAGAACCAGTCGCTTCTGATATAGGAAGTCCAGCTCCAATAGCAGCTGCTATAGGTTCTTCAATTAGCTGTACTCTTCTTGCTCCTGCTGCTAATGCCGAATCTTGAATAGCTTTTCTTTCAACGGGTGTCGAGCCAGTAGGTACACAAATTAAAATTCTAGGATTGGCAAATGTATTTTTAATATGAACTTTTTTAATGAAATGTTTAATCATTTCTTCAGTTACTATAAAATCTGCTATCACACCGTCTCTTAGTGGTCTTATTGCTTGTATATTTCCAGGAGTTCTTCCTAACATTGTTTTAGCCTCATCACCTACTGCGAGTACTGTTCTTTTCCCCATTTCATTTATAATAGCAACTACAGAGGGTTCGTTTAAAACTACTCCTTTGTCCTTTAAAACTACAAGTGTATTTGCTGTTCCTAGATCGATGGCCATATCTTGTGACCAAATTGACTTAATATTTTTCCATTTCCACATTGTTTATTTTCTTTCTATGCTGAAGCGCTAAAACTCTCATCTGGCGCTGTTCGTTTACGTTTAATTATTAATTTATTTAAAGCATTTAAATAGGCATCAGCCGAGGCAACTAATGTATCTGTATTGGCTGCTTGTCCTACTGTTATCTTACCATTTTCTTCTATTCTAATGCTTACAGTTGCCTGAGCATCTGTTCCTTCAGTTACTGCGTGTACTTGGTATAGTTGTAGTTTAACTTCGTGTTTATATAATTTTTTTATACATTTAAAGATTGCGTCAACAGGTCCATCACCTATTTCAGTTGCAGATTTAATTTCACCCATAACTTCAAGTGTCATCTCTGCTTTCTGAGGTTCTCCTGTGCCAGCAGTTACTTTTAAGGATTTTAATTTTATAACGTTTTCTTCTTTGATTAAACTATCGTCTACCAAAGCTGCGATATCATCGTCATAAATATGCTTTTTTTTGTCAGCTAATATTTTAAATTTACCAAATGCTAGTTCAATAACATCATCAGTTACACCGGTATAACCTAAGTCCCCTAGCTTATCTTTAAAAGCGTGTCGGCCAGAATGTTTGCCCATAACTAAAGAAGTTTTCTTAACACCGACACTTTCAGGAGTCATGATCTCATAAGTTTTACTGTTCTTAAGCATTCCGTCTTGGTGAATACCAGATTCATGTGCAAAAGCATTTTTGCCGACAATTGCTTTGTTGAATTGAACTGGGAAGCCAGTTGCGTTTGCTACAACTTTTGATGCCTTGCTTATTAATTTAGTATCAATACCTGTTGTGTACGGCATTAAATCATTCCTAGTTTTCATTGCCATAACAACTTCTTCTAGCGCGGCATTTCCTGCACGTTCTCCAATACCATTAATAGTACATTCAATTTGCCTTGCACCTGCCATCACTCCTGCTAAAGAGTTTGCAACTGCTAAACCAAGATCGTTGTGACAATGAGTTGAAAGAATTGCTTTATCAATATTTGGAACTTTGTTTAATAAAGTTTCTATGATTGATTTAAACTCTGAAGGAACTGAATAGCCGACTGTATCTGGAATATTTATAGTTGTTGCTCCTGATTTAATTGCAAGCTCAACAGATTTACACATATAATCCATGTCTGTCCTTGTTCCGTCTTCGCAAGACCATTCTACATCATCTGTAAATTTTTTGGCGTAAGTAACGCTTTCTTTAATAGCTTCCAAAACTTCTTCAGGTGATTTATTTAATTTGTGCTTCATGTGAAGCGGGCTTGTAGAAATGAAAGTATGTATCCTAAATCTTTTTGCGTGGCCTAGTGAATCTTTACAGGCATCGATATCTTTTTTTGTTGCTCGAGCTAACCCACATGGTACTGATTTTTTTAATATTTTACTAATCTCTGTTACTGCTTCAAAATCTCCAGGGGAAGCAATAGGGAAACCAGCTTCAATGACGTCAACTCCTAGTTCGTCAAACACACGGGAAATTTGAATTTTCTCTTCTAAGCTCATTGATGCGCCTGGTGATTGTTCGCCATCTCGCATTG